>Ga0214921_10002028_pt1 | contig 33634 bp, 23 predicted proteins | sample LL1505_MetaG_FD_177992 | JGI IMG/M metagenome (GOLD analysis project Ga0214921, IMG submission 177992) | Freshwater microbial communities from Lake Lanier, Atlanta, Georgia, United States - LL-1505 | ecosystem: Environmental > Aquatic > Freshwater > Lake | place: USA: Georgia | collected... | reverse complement strand
CCTCCCTGCCGAGGTGACTCGACCACCCGGACCGTTGCGGATCGTCAACGGCGACTTCAGCGAACTTTTCGGCCTGAGCCCCGCAGCGCACGGCTGGCACGCAGGCGTACCTCGCGGATGGGAGTCGGATGCGAACGACACGACGTTTGCCGTGAACAGTCGAGACGGCTTGCAATCCCCCGTCTGCAACGTCTCACAGCTCGGTTTTCTGATCCAGGAGGCGGGCACGCTCACAAAGGATGCGGACGTCGTGCTGAAATTCGACGTGTCGTCGCCGTGGCCGGGGGGAGCACGCCTCGGCGTTGCCCTTTTGGACGGCAGCCGCCAGCCGTTGGCGAAAGCGGATCTCGTTGCGGGAGCGGGTCAGGCGATCGTGGCCAAGAACGTTCGGGCGGGCACGAAAATTCTCGCGCAGTTCTGGGCGGTCGGCGGCACGACGCCCGCGCTCGACAATGTGACGGTGGAACCGCTCGATGCCACGGTTGCTTCGCCAGCCGATGGCTCGGCACGGCCGCGCGGGGTGCTGCGACTCGTGAACGGTGATTTTTCAGATCTCAGCGGGTTGTCTTCAACGCGTGGAGGGGGCTGGCATGACGGTGTCCCGGCGGGCTGGCGGGCTACTGCGAGTGATCCCTGTTATGCCGTGAACGTTACGGGCAAAACCGCTGCGCCGATCTGCAACGTGGCGCAGCTCGGGTCCCTGCTGCAGGAGGTCGGCACGCTCACCGCCGCGTCCGATGTGGTTTTGCAATTCGACGTGTCCGACGTGTGGATGCGCGACGCGATTCTCTCGGCCGCGCTGCTGGATGCCAACGGCGTAAAGCTGGCGGAATCCACCTTTCCTGCGCAGCGCGGTCACACGCTCGTGGCCCCCAATGTTCCGGCCGGGACGACAGTTTTCGTGCGCCTCGCGGCCGTGGACTCCGCGCCCGGCGTGCAGAATGTCTCGGTGACCACCCTCGCGGCGGGAGCATGGGCGGCGAGCCAACAGCACGCGGCGGCGACAGCAGCAGCACCTGGCGTGATGGGGGATTTGGACGCCGCCTTTCACAACCCTCCCAACCTCCACCGCATCATCCAATACAGCCACCATGAAGGCGAGGTGCTGCCCATCGACAGGATGCGCGAGGCCGGCATCGGCGGCGTCATGCTGTTCATAAGCAGGCACCAGTATCTTCGCAACGAGGAAGCATGGAACAACCTCAAGACGACCATCCGCCTCGCCAAGGAGGCGGGCATGCAGGTCTGGGTGGCTGACGACAACGGGTATCCGAGCGGCCAGGCCGGAGGATTGGTGGTCGCGGCGAATCCGGCGTACGAACTGCGGGTGTTGACGCCGGTGATTCACCGCGGGCAGGGACCGGAAACAATCAGCCTGGCTCTGCCGTCCTCGGCAGAAACGTTCGTGTCGGCCATGATCTATCCCGAGAAGGACGGGCAGCCGGTGTACGGAGCAGGCGCTCCGGTCACGGTGTCGGACAAGCGTGTCGAAGCCACCGGCTTGGCCGGGCCGTGGGTCCTGCAGGCCTTCGCGCTCAAGGTCAACAACGACGCCGGCTCGCCCGCGGCGGGCACGGCTGCCCAGTTCGGCAGCACCGGCCATTATCCCAATCTGCTCGACGCGGCAGCCATGGAGACGTTCGTGGATGTGACGCACGCCGAGTACGCGCGCCGGCTGGGGTCGCTGACGAATCAGATCGATGTCTTCTATACCAACGAGCCGCATCTTGGCACGACGTGGCACGCGGGCGGCGAACGCCCCGGGGGCGAAGTCTTTCTTCCCTGGGTCGCCGACATGCCGCAACGTTTCCGGAACGATCACGGCTACGAACTCTTGCCGTTTCTGCCGGCACTGTTCGGCGGCACCAGCGACGAGGCCCGGCTGGTGCGCCGCCACTTTCATCAGACCGTCGGAACTCTGTTCGCCGAGAATTACACCGGCCGGATCGCGCGCTGGGCGGAGAAGCACGGCGTTCGTTCCGGGGGGCACCTGTTTCTGGAAGAGCGCATGGACAGCCATGTGGCCGCATACGGCAATTTTTTTCAGGTTTTGCAGCGGCAGCAGATTCCCGGGTGCGACGTGGCAATGCCCGATCCCGGCGACTACTGGAATTTCTGGATGCCGCGCCTGATCGGCTCAGCCGCGCAGTTGCAGGACCGGAAACTGGTCAGCGTGCTGATCGACCCGATCGTAGACCGGCAGACCGCGACACTGAATCCCTCGCCGGAGTTCATGCTGCGCTTCATCAACATGGCGGCCCTGATGGGCGTGAACCAGTTCACCAGTTATGTGTTCTGGGATCGCTACCCGCCGGAGGTGTATCGACCTTTCAATGAAAACGTCGGCCGGCTGGGCGCGATGCTGAAAGGCGCGCGGAATGCCTCGTCCGTCGCGATGTACTATCCCGCCGAAACCTTTCAGTCACTGTACGTTCCCTCCCCGAAGGTTTTCAGCGAGTGGCTCAAGGACCAACCCGAAGTCGCCGCCGCGCACGAAACACAGGAACTCGTGGCGCGCCAGCTCTACCACAACGGCGTTGATTTCAGTTGGCTGGATGCCGATGCCGTGTTGCGTGCGGAGATTCGCGAAGGCCGGCTCGTGATCGGCGCGCACGAATACACCTCCATGATCATGCCGCGCGTGGAACTGCTACCCCTCGCAGTGCTGCAAAAACTCCAGCAGTTCGAGGCCGGCGGCGGCAGGGTGCTGTGGGTGGATCGCCTACCGCGTTTGGGCGACAAGCCTGACGAGCACGCCCAAATTCGTGCCGCCGTCGCGGCGAGCCGGGTCATTTCGCCGGAACAAGTGGTCGCCAATCTCGGCCCGGCTTTTCCGGATGATTTCCGGCTGCGTCTGGACGCGAAGCCGGAAGGTCTTTTTATCACGCGCTGGCTGCAACAGGGACGCCGCGTGAACTTCGTCGTCAACAGCGCCTACGAGCCGGTGACTGCCAACCTTCGCCTGGAAGGTCAGCCCGGCGGCACACTGTGGGTTTACAATCCGGCCGACGGCAGCATCGCCGCACGCGAGGCGGCAGGCTCCCTGACGATGGAGCCGAACAGCAGTGTGTTTTTGGTCGAGCAACCGTGAGCGGAACTCAGGCTCAGAAGATCCCGAGCGCCTCGAGCGAGTAGCGGACGATGAGGCCGGCGACCACCACGCTCACCATGCTCATGAGCTTCACGAGGATGTTGAGGCTCGGGCCGCTCGTGTCCTTGAAGGGATCGCCCACCGTGTCGCCCACGACCGCGGCCTTGTGGGCCTCGGTGCCCTTGCCGCCGTGCACGCCGCTCTCGATGAGCTTCTTGGCGTTATCCCAGGCGCCGCCCGCGTTGGCCATGAACACGGCCACGCAGAAGCCTGTCGTGAGGCCGCCCACGAGCAGTCCCATCACACCGCCCACGCCGAGGAGCAGACCCGTGACGATCGGCAACACGAGAGCGAGTAGCGACGGCAGCACCATTTCCCTCTGGGCGGCCTTCGTGCTGATGGCCACCGGGGCCGCGTAGTCGGGCATCTCGGTGCCCTGCATGATGCCCGGCTTCTCGCGAAACTGGCGCCGAACCTCCTCCACCATGCCCTTGGCGGCCCGCCCCACGGCCTTCATCGTGAGCGCACAGAAGACAAACGTGCTCATCGCCCCGATAAAGAGGCCCACGAGTGCCTTCGGATTCATGAGCGTGACGTCGTAGTGCCGCATGTAGTCGGCCATCCGGGCCTTCTTCACCGCCACGATGCGATTCGATTTTTCGAGCTCATCGAGAGCCGCCGCGGACGGAGCATTCTCCACGAGCATCTTCGAGCCGAGCTTGTCGAAGTCGGGAATCGCCTTGTCGTCGAGCACCATCCAGGTGGCGTTCTTCGCCGGCTCGGTGCCGAGCTGGACGGCGATGCCATTGGCGAGCTTCACCCACTGGCCCGCGGTAAGCTGCGTCCGCTTGCCGCCGACCGTGAGGTATTGGTCCGGCGTGCCTACGATGTTCTCCGCCACGGCCTGGCCCCAGCGGTCGAATCCGATCCGCACCTCCTCGATGTAGGCGGCGAGCAAGGCGAGCGCCGTGAGCGCCGCCGAGCCGATCGCAAACCCCTTGCCCGTGGCCGCGGTCGTGTTGCCGAGGGCGTCGAGCGCGTCGGTCCGCTCGCGCACCACCTCGGCGAGGCCGGCCATCTGTGCGTTGCCGCCGGCGTTGTCGGCGATCGGGCCGTAGGCGTCGGTGGCCAGGGTGATGCCGAGCGTCGAGAGCATGCCCACCGCCGCGATGCCCACGCCGTAAAGGCCGAGCGCGAAGGCGTTGGGATTGTCGAAGTCGAAGCCATTGGCGAAGCCGAATGCGAGCAGCGTGGCCGCGCCGGTGATCAGCACGGGAGCCCAGGTCGAGAGCATCCCCTCGGCAATCCCGCCGATGATGATCGTGGCCGGACCGGTGAGGGCCTGGTCGGCCAGTTCCTTCGTGGGGGCGAACTCGTTGCTCGTGGAGTACTCCGTCCACTTGCCGATCAGCCAGCCAGCCACGAGGCCGACGATCACGGAGACAGCGACGCCGAGATGGCTCCAGCCCATCATCAAGAAGGTGATCACGAACGTCGCGCCGATGATCGCGATCGTCGAAAGATTGATGCCCTTGGCGAGGGCGGCAAGGAGCGCCTTCTGCGACGAATCCTCCTTCGTGCGCACCTGCCAGATGCCCCAGATCGAGAGCAGCGTGCCCACCGACGCGATCGCCATCGGCAGGAACAGGGCCGCCATCTGCATCCGGTAGTCACCCGGAAATGCGGCCACGCCGAGGGCCGCCGTGGCGAGAATGCTGCCGCAGTAGCTCTCGTAGAGGTCGGCGCCCATGCCGGCCACGTCGCCCACGTTGTCGCCCACGTTGTCGGCGATGGTGGCGGGATTGCGGGCGTCGTCCTCGGGGATGCCGTGTTCCACCTTGCCCACGAGGTCCGCCCCGACGTCGGCCGCCTTCGTGAAGATGCCGCCGCCCACGCGGGCGAACAGGGCCTGCGAGCTCGCTCCCATGCCGAAGCAGAGCATCGTCACCGTGATCTCCTCGAGCGAGAGCGGCGTGAAGCCGAACATCGGCACGAGCCAGTAGAGGATCGCGAACCAGAGCATGATGTCGAGGAGCCCGAGGCCGACGACCGTGAGCCCCATCACGGCGCCTGAGCGGAAGGCCACCTGCAGGCCGTCGTTGAGCGACCGCTCGGCGCCGGCCGCGGTGCGGCTGCTGGCGAGCGTGGCCGTCTTCATGCCGAACCAGCCGGCGAGGCCGGAGAACAGGCCGCCCGAGATGAAGGCGAACGGCACCCACGCACTCTGCACCTTGAGCACGAAGGCGAGGATCAGGAGCAAGAGGAAGATCACGAGAAAGAAGCCAGCCACCACCTTGTATTGCTGCTTCAAGTAGGCGTCGGCGCCGGTGCGCACGTAGCCGGCGATGTCGATCATCTTCTGCGAGCCGGCGGGCTGGGCCTCCATCCACTTGAAGAACTGCCAGGCCTGAACGAGAGCGAGCACGGAGCCTGCCGTGCCGACGAGCCACCAGAATCCGTAGGGACCGAAGAACCAGACCGGCGACGCGGCATCGGCGGCCTCGGCAGCCGAGGCTGTGGCGGCAGCCAGGAGAACGGAACACACAGCGGCACCGGCAGCGAGGAAACGATTCACGGTCGGAGAACTCCAAGGGAGGTGTGCGGGGAACGCGAAAGCCGGCCCATCGGCTTCGCAAGCGTGTGGGAAATCTACTTCCGCGAAAAAACGCGTGTCAAACCGCGGTTGCAGGGCACGGCTGAAGCACCTTCTTCCGGACCCTGACGGAAAACGCGCAGCGGCGTGACGCCATCACCCCTGCCCGACCGGCACCTTGCCGATTGAGTGATACGTGAACCCACGGGCCCGCATCTCGGCTGGCGAATAGAGGTTGCGGCCGTCGAAGATCACTTTGGCCTTGAGCCGGCGGGCGACATCGTCGAAGTCGGGCCGCCGGAAATCGCCCCACTCCGTCACGATCGCCAGGCAATCGGCGCCGTCGAGCGTGTCCATCACGCCGGCGGCGTACTCGAGCCGCTCGCCGTACATGGCCTGCACGTTGTCCATCGCTTCGGGATCGAATACCCGCACGGTCGCCCCGCCCGCGAGCAGCCGCTCGATCAGGTCGATCGCCGGAGCATCGCGCACATCGTCGGTGCGCGGCTTGAAGGCGAGGCCCCAGACGGCCACCTTCCTGCCCTTCAGGTTCCCGCCGAAGTGCGCCGCGATCTTTTCGCCAAGCACTTTTTTCTGGGCGAGGTTCGTGTCGTGCACGGCCGTGAGGATCCGCGGGCTCACTCCCCTGTCGCGAGCCATGGCAGCGAGCGCCTGCACGTCCTTGGGAAAGCAACTGCCCCCGTAGCCCACGCCCGGAAACAGGAAAGCGAAGCCGATCCGGCTGTCGTGGCCGATGCCGCGCCGGACGTCGTCGATATCGGCCTCCATGCGCTCACAGAGATTCGCCACCTCATTGATGAAGCTGATCTTCGTGGCGAGAAGGGCATTCGCCACGTACTTCGTCATCTCCGAGCTCTCCGGCGACATGACGAGGAACGGATTTTCCGTGCGCAGAAACGGCAGATACAGGCCGCGCAGTTTCTCACCGACGTCGGGCGACCGCACGCCGACGACCACACGGTCGGGCTTCTGGAAGTCTTCGATCGCGGCGCCTTCCTTGAGAAACTCGGGGTTGCTCGCCACGCGGCAATCGCGGCCCGTACGTTCTTTCAGCCGCTTCTCGATGCCGGCACACGTTCCGACCGGCACGGTGCTTTTTGTGACGACGACGGCCCGCTCGTGCAGGTGCGGCGCGATCGTATCGACCACCTTCCAGAGCGCGGAGAGATCGGCCGACCCGTCGGCCGCCGGAGGCGTTCCGACCGCCAGAAAGACCACTTCCGCATCATGAATGGCCGCGGCCGTGTCCGTCGTGAATTTCAGCCGGCCGGCGGCCACGTTCCGCTTCAACAGTTCTTCGAGCCCAGGCTCATAGATTGGGACCTCACCCTGGTTGAGCCGGGCGATCTTGTCGGCATTGATGTCGAGGCAGGTCACCGGGTTGCCGCTGTCGGCAAAGCAAGTGCCCGTCACGAGACCCACGTAGCCTGTGCCGACGACTCCGATTCGCATGATAAGTAGCCCCGGGGCGGGAAGGAGGATGACCATGACAGGCTGAAGCCTGTCCTACAACTTATACGACGTCAGCGGCTATTCGGCGGGAGGAGCCTCGTCGGCTTCTTCCTGCTCGCTCGGCGGCACCGGCACGACGGCCGCCAGCGCGTCGCTCTCGTCGAGCCGCATGATCCTCACGCCCTGCGTGTTGCGGCCGATCGCGTTGATCTCGCGCACGTTTACCCGCTGGATCTTGCCACGGGCGGTCATCATCAGCACCTGATCTTCGGCCCGCACCGCCACGATCGACACCACCTGCCCGTTGCGGGCGGTGGTCTTGATGTCGCGGATACCCTTGCCGCCGCGGTGCTGCGTGCGATACCGCATGCCGCTCGAGCCCTCGCCATCGGCCTCCTCGCCGGCTTCTGCCGACTCGGCTGGCTCGGCCTCCGGGGCTTCGCCTTCTTCGCCCGGCGCCGGGCCGGTCAGGGGCGTGCCGGCACCGAACGGCGTGCGCTTGCCATAGCCCTGCTCGCAGACCGTGAGCAGGGTCGCATCGGCGTCGGCGACCACCATCCCCACCAGCCGGTCGCCGGAGCCGAGCTTGATGCCGCGCACGCCGCTCGTGTCACGGCCCATCGGCCGCACGTCCGACTCGGGGAAGCGGATCGCCATCCCCTTCGCCGTGGCGAGCACGAGCTCGTCACCCGGCTTCGTGACGACGGCATCGACGAGCTCGTCGCCCTCGCGGAGCTTGACGGCGATCAGCCCCTTCGTGCGGCGGCGGCGATACTGCTCGAGGGCCGTCTTCTTCACCATGCCGCTGCGCGTCGCGAGCATCAAAAACTGGTTTGGATCCTCGAAGCCGCCCACGGCGCGGCAGTCGGCCACTTTCTCGCCGGGCTCGAATTCGAGCAGATTCACGAGCGCCCGCCCCTTGGCATCGCGGGCCAGCTCGGGCAGCTCGAACACCCGCATCGAAAACACTTTCCCGAGCGTGGTGAACACGAGCAGCCAGTCGTGGGTGCTCGCCACGAACAGGTGCTCGATCGGATCTTCTTCGTCGGCCGTCGCACCCTTGAGGCCCTTGCCGCCACGCCGCTGGGCACGGTAGGTGTCGGCTGGTGTGCGCTTGACGTATCCAGCCCGGCTGATCGTGACCACCATCGTGGCCTCGGTGATCAGCTCCGCCATGTCGCGGATGTCGCCCACCTCGCCGCTGATCTCCGTGCGCCGGTCGTCGGCATGCTTGCCCTCGACCTCGACGAGCTCCGCACGGATCAGCGCCTTGATGTTGGCCTCACTGGAGAGAATCCGCCGAAACTCCCCGATCTTCGCGAGCAATTCGCGGTGCTCACCCGTGAGCTTCTCTTGCTCGAGGTTCACGAGTTGCCCAAGCGTGAGCCGGAGGATCGCGTCGGCCTGCACCGGCGAGAGGCCGTATGTCTCGGCCGCCCCGCGCTCCTCCGTGAGGACCGCGAAGCCTTCGGCGCCGAGCGCCCGCTCGAGCAGCGCCGCCGGCGTCTGGATCTGGCACAGCCGCTCCTTGGCCTCGGCCTGCGACTTCGAACTGCGGATGATCCGGATCACCTCGTCGATGTTGGCGAGCGCGACGAGCAGGCCCTCGAGCGTGTGCTTGCGGCTGCGGGCCTTCGCGAGCAGATGCTGCGTGCGGCGGCGGATCACCGTGGTGCGGTGCCGCAGGAACTCGTCGAGCATGCTCTTGAACGACAGGATCCGCGGCTTGCCGTCGACGAGCGCCAGGAAGATGAGCGAAAACGACGTCTGCAGCGGCGAGAACTGGTAGAGCTGATTGAGCACGACGTCGGGGTCGGCATCGCGCTTGAGCTCGAGGATCAGCCGCACCGGCTCCTTGAGATCACTCTCGTTGCGGATCGCCGAGATGCCCTTGATGCGGTCTTCATTCACGAGCTCGGCGATCTTCTCCTCGATCGCGTCGCGGGTCTGCTGATACGGAATCTCCGTGACCACGATCCGGCTGCGGTTCTTGCCGAACTCCTCGACGTGCGCCCGGGCCCGCAGCGTGATCGTGCTCCGGCCCGTCAGATAGCCGCGCACGAGCGCCTCGCGGCCCATCACGATGCCGCCGGTCGGGAAGTCGGGGCCCGGCACGATTTCCAGGATCTCGGCCATCGTCGTGGCCGGATTGTCGATCAGCTTCACGAGCGCCCGGCACACCTCACCGAGGTTGTGCGGCGGGATGCTCGTGGCCATGCCCACGGCGATGCCGCCGGCGCCGTTGACCACGAGGTTGGGAAACCGGCTCGGCAGCACGACGGGCTCGGTGTTCCGCTCGTCGTACGTCGGCACGAAGTCGACCGTGTCGAGCTCGAGATCGTCGAGCATGAGCGCGGCGATCGGCGAGAGCCGGGCCTCGGTGTATCGCATGGCGGCCGCGGGCAGACCGGCGATCGAGCCGAAGTTGCCCTGCTTGTCGACGAGCACGTGCCGCATGTTCCATTCCTGGGCCATGCGCACGAGCGTGGGATAGATCACGCTCTCGCCGTGCGGGTGGTAGTTGCCGCTGGTGTCGCCGGAGATCTTCGCGCACTTCACGCGGGAGGCGCCGGGAGACAGATTGAGATCGTTCATGGCGACCAGGATCCGCCGCTGCGACGGCTTGAGCCCATCGCGGACGTCGGGCAAGGCCCGGCTGACGATCACGCTCATTGCGTACGTCAGATAGCTGTCTTTGAGCTCCTGCTCGATGGGCAGCTCGATCAGCCGCCCGCCCGAAATGTCACGGAGCGTCCCGTCCCCCCCGGCTGCGCCGTCCCCCGGCGTTCCCTCGCCGTCCAATTTTTCATCATCTGCCAAGGGGCACTCTCCCGGTCGTTCCCTGAGTCGGTTCGTCCCTGATTTCGGGCTACGTGGACCGTCTGAACATACCCGTCCTCCGGCACCGGTCAACCGGTCTGAACCCCGTGGGAAACAACGACTTCCGCACGATGGGAACGCCTTGACCGCCGCCGGGCAGCCCCCTAGTCTCCCGCCCCGATTCGAGGCCGCCCTGCCGCGGCCGATCGGGCCTGAGTCTCAGCCGGCCGAACGAGGCGCACGAGCGTGATGCAAACCCGTCTGCATGCCCCGCTGATCGTCGCGGCAGCGGCCTGCACGCTGCTCCTCAATCTCGGCCGTCCCGCCCTCTGGGATGACGACGAGCCGAAGAATGCCGCCTGCTCGCTGGCGATGCTCGACTCGGGCGACTGGCTCGTGCCGACGTTCAACGGCCGGCTCCGCGTGGAGAAGCCGCCGCTGGCGAATTGGGTGCAGATCGCCGGCTTCACCCTCTGCGGCCGCAATGAAACAGGCGCCCGCATCGGCTCGGCCCTGCTCACGATCGGCACCTGCCTGCTCACCTGGCAGATCGGCTGCCGGCTGCTGGGGCCGCAGGCTGGCTTCATCGGCGGCCTGGCGCTGGCGACATGCGTCTGGACAGCCGTCGGCGGCCGCGCCGCCACCCCCGATGCGCCGCTCGTCTTTTGCACGACGCTCACCCTCTGGCTCTTCGTCCGCGGCACCGCCGGGGGGACGCAGGGGCTCGGCCGGGTTGCTGCGATCGGCGTCGGGGCCGCCTGTGGCCTCGCAGCCCTCGCGAAGGGACCGATCGGCCTCGTCCTGCCCCTGACATCGTTCATGCTGTTCGCCGCCTGGCAGGCCAAAGGCCGGATCATGCCCTCATGGGCCGCGGCCTTCGGCGGCCTTCGCCTGCCGATCGTACTCGGCACAACGCTCGTCGTGGCGCTGCCGTGGTATGCCTGGGTGGCCTATCGCACCGACGGAGAGTGGCTACGCGGGTTTTTCCTCGTGCACAACGTCGGCCGCTTCACCGCGCCGATGGAAGGGCACGCCGGATCGCTTTTCTACTATCCGGGCGTGGTCGCCATCGGCCTCTTTCCCTGGTCGGCGGTGCTCGTGGCGATGATCGCCCATGCCGTCGTGATCCTCCGCTCGCGCTCGGCACACCCGAGCCGGCCCGGTGTCGCCCTGCTGGCCGCGTGGGCGGCCGTCTGGTTCGGCGCGCTTTCATGCGCGGGCACGAAACTCCCCGGCTATATCTGGCCAGCCTATCCCGCGCTCGCCCTCGCGACAGCCCTGTTTCTCGTCGATTGGTCGCGGGGCGCCGTCTCGTTCGCGCTTCCCGGCCGCGATCCGGCCCGGGCCCAGGCGGTCGTGATGCAGATCGCCTGGGCATCGCTCGGCTTCGGCGGGCTGGCGATCGGCGTCGGCCTGCCCGTGGCCGCACGGCTCTTCGCGCCCGGCAACGAATGGCTCGGCTTCATCGGCGTCGTGCCACTCGTCGGCGCACTCGTCGCCTGGAAAGCCGATGCCGCCGGCACTCCCGCGCGGGCGCTCGCGGCGCTCGCGGTGTCGGCGTGCCTCGTGGTGACGCTTCTGGCGGGTGTGGCGACGCACCGCATCAGCCGTGGGACCGGCATGCGCGAGCACGTGTCGCAGCTCGCCGCGCACGGCAGCGGACCGTGGGCCTGCTTCTGGAACGTGCCGCCCAGCCTCGTCTTCTACGCCGACACAGACGTCGCAAAAATCGACACCCCAGCCGACGCGGCCCGCCATCTCGCCAGCCATCCGCAGGCGCGGCTGGTGGTCGACAGCCGGCATGAACATCTCGTGCAGGCAGACCTGCCGGCCGATTGCGAGGTGCTCGCGAGAATTCCCACGCTCGGCGAGCGGCACTACGTGGTGCTCGGTCGACCCCCGGGCCCGGGGACGTCGTTGGCACTCGCCCCCTGAGCATTCATTGTGAGCATTCATTTCATGCCCCACGCCACCCCCACGGAATCGTCTTCCATGCTGCCCCGTCATTCCCTCGCCGTCGTGCTTGGCGCCTCGATCGTGAGCATGGCCGTCGGCTTCTGGCCGACCCCCTTCTGGGACGAAGACGAGCCCCGCTTCGCAGCCATCGCCCGCACGATGCTCGAGACCGGCGACTGGATCGTGCCGACCTACAACGGCACGCTCGCGGTCGACAAGCCGGTGCTCATGCACTGGTGCATGGCCGCCTGTTTCGCCCTCTTCGGCACCACGGAGATGGCCGCGAGGCTGCCTTCCGCCGTGGCCACGGTGCTCGCGGCGCTCGCCCTCCTGCGGGCAGGCACACGCTGGTTCAGTCCCCTGGCCGGCGTGCTCGCGGCGCTGGCTTACGTGGGCTGTCTGCTCGTGGCGATCGAAGCGCACGCCGCCACACCCGATGCGATCCTCACCGCACTCACCACGTGGGCGACGGTGCTCGTCGCTGAGGCCTTCCTGCCGGCTCCTGGAGCACCTGCCCCTGGCCGCCTCACGCTCGCCCGCGGCGCCCTCGTCGGCGGCCTCATGGGCGTGGCCGTGCTCTGCAAGGGGCCGATCGGGTTCGTAGGCCCCCTCGCCGTGGTGCTGCCGTGGGTCTGGGGAGTCGAACTCCAGCGCCGGCTGAAACACTGCGAACACCAGAACCTCGGCGGCCTCGCCCGCCAGGCCTGCGGCGCGGTGTTCGACACGCTGCGGGCCACACGGCTCGCCACGGTCACGCTCACGATGCTCGCCGTTGCCGCGCCCTGGTACGTGGCAGTCGGCATGCGAACGGCCGGCGCGTGGCCCGCCGGATTTTTCTTGATCCACAACGTCGGCCGCTTCGCCGCGCCGATGGAGAAGCATGGCGGCAGCGTGCTCTATCACCCGCTCGGCATGCTCGTCGGGTTCTTTCCGTGGTCGTGCTTCCTGCCGGTGGCCGTGGTGCTGGCCGGCTGGCGGCTCTGGAAGCGGGACTCTCCGCAGCCCGAAGCGTCGGCGCTCGCGCTCGCGCTTCTGTGGCTGGCCGTGTGGGTGGGCGCGTTCTCCGCGGCCGCCACGAAACTGCCCAACTACATCATGCCGGCGTATCCGGCGGCGGCCCTGCTCGTGGCGGCCCTCGCCGCCGATGCGGTCAGCCGCGCCCGCTGGCCGCATCCCGGCTGGCTCGCCTCCGGCCTGGGCTGGCTGGCGTTCGGCGGGCTCGCCACGTCGGCCACGGTGATCGCGGCCGCCTCGTTCGGCCTCACGGGTGGTGCACCGGCAGCCATCGTCGGGCTCGTGCCGGTCGCGGGGGCGATCGCGTGCTTCGTGACGGCCCGCCGCAGTCGCCTCGAGCCGCTCTTCATCTTTTCCGCAACAAGCCTGGCGTTCACGGCGCTCGCCGTCGGACCGGCGGCGGGATGGATGGCCCGGGCGAACGCGCTCCCGACCCTCGTGCGCGAAGCCCATCGGCACGCCGGCGGGCACGCGCGGCTCGGCGCCTTCGGCCGCAACACTCCCAACATCGTCTTCTACGCCGACGGCCTCGTGCAGGAATGGCTGCCGGGCCGAGAGGCCGACGCAGGCGCGTTTCTCACGACCGGCCCCGACGCGGTCGTGATCTTGCCCGAGCCTGACTACGCAAAACTCGTTGCCCGCCTCCCAGCCGGCTGCGAGATCGTGGGCCGTGCTCGGCCGCTGTTTCAAAAACATGACTATCTGCTGATCGGTGCACCCAAGGCCGACGATCGCACAGCCAACGCGGGGAGCCTGACACGATGACCTCCGACGACGCACTGCTCCGCCTGCCAGCCCGCACGTCGATTCGCCGGCCTGCCCGCGGCCTGCTCTCCGTCGTGATTCCCTGCCACAACGAGGAATCGGTCGTGGAGGCGACGCACGCCCGCCTCGTGCGCGTGCTGCCCGACACGGGCATGGAATTCGAGATCATCTACGTCGACGACGGCAGCCGTGATGCCACGCTCGCCCGTCTGGAATCGATCGCGGCAGGCGACCCGCGGGCCTGCGTGATCGAGCTCTCGCGCAACTTCGGCCAACAGGCCGCGATGTCGGCCGGGCTTGGCATCGCCCGCGGCGACGCCGTCGTGATCATCGACGCCGACCTGCAAGACCCGCCCGAAGTGATCCCGGAAATGGTGGACCGCTGGCGCGCCGGCATCGACGTGGCCTTCGGACAGCGCCGCTCACGCGAGGGCGAAACGGCGTTCAAGCTCGTCACGGCGAGCCTCTTCCACCGCTTCTTCGCGAGCCTCATGCCCTACCCCGTGCCGGTCGACACGGGCGACTTCAAACTCCTCGACCGCGCGGTCGTCGATGCCGTCGCGAGCCTGCCCGAGAAGCGCCGCTACCTGCGGAGCCTCGTGCCCTGGGCCGGCTTCCGCCAGGAAGCCGTGTTCTACGACCGCCATGCCCGCCTCGCCGGCGAGACCAAGTATTCGGCCCGCCGGCTGCTCGGCCTCGCCTTCGACGCCGTGGTGATCTCGTCCGACAAGCCGATGCGGCTCACCTGGGCCGGTGTCGCGGCCCTCGCCGTCGTCGGCATCATCGCGGGCGCGACGGCATGGGCACGGCCGAGCACCGATTCCACAGGAGTGTCTCTGGCATCCGTCATCGCCGTAGCCTGCCTCGTGGCCACGATTCCGACGGCGGCCGTGGCGATCGTGGGTGAATACGTCGTGCGAGCCTACCGCGAAGCCCAGGGCCGCCCCACATGGGTCGTCCGCCGCACGCTCAACGCCCCCGCCGCAGACCGCGTCATCGATTCTGCCCGTGCTGCCTGACACTGTCTGCCATCACGGAAATCGATAGCAACCCGCATTCGGAGCCGGCGGTAGGCATGCTCGCCTCCGGTCGTGTTGAGAGTACAGGACTCGTGGGTTTTGCTCAGACGCCGATAGTCCTCAACGACTCCCTGCGTCTGCGCGTGCCCACCGACCGACTCCGCCGAAAGTTCTTAACGCCTACGAGTTGGGGAGGCGAGGGGTTACCCCTACCGTTGAGACGGCGTATGTGACCAGCGGAGCCATGGATGGCGCAGCGCAGGCACATCCGAGTGAGTGAAGCCCAGGATGGGCGCAGCGAACGTCCGGCGAGACGGTACGGGGTAACCCCGAGCCGGCGCCTCTCTCAGCCACCCTTGGCGAGTTCGGCTTCGATGGCAGTCTTCAGGGCCGCGTCGTCGGGGCCGACGCCGCTCTTGTAGCGGCCCTTGATCGTGCCGTCGCGGCCGATGAGGAACTTCTCGAAGTTCCACTTCACGTCGCCCGGGGGCGTCGCCGTTTCCGTGAGCGTCTTGTAGAGCGGGGCGATGCCGCTGCCCTTCACCACGATCTTGGAGAACATCGGGAACGTCACGCCATACTTCGAGGAGCAGAATTGCGCGATCTCGGCGTCGCTGCCCGGCTCCTGGCCGCCGAACTCGTTGGCGGGGAAGCCGAGCACGACGAGGCCCTTGTCTTTGTGCCCGTCGTACAGCTTCTGGAGGCCCGAGTACTGACCCGTGTAGCCGCAGCGGCTGGCGACGTTCACGATCAGCACGACCTTGCCCTTGTACTTCGAGAGGTCACAGGCAGAGCCGTCGAGCAGCTTCATCTCGCCAGTCAGCGGCGAAGCCAACTCACCGCGGGCCACGGCGCCCGACATCGCCATGCAGACCGAACAGAGGGCGACCAGCATCAGCAGTTTGTCGATCGACATGGCACGGCTCCCGGAATTGAGGTTGTGAACTCGTGTGACATTAAAGGCGCCATGGCGCACGTGTCAAAAGCGGCGGAATGACGTCAGCGGAATGCGGTGTAGATCACGACCACCAGCACGGCGGCCGCAGCCGCCGCGAACACCCCGGCCCAGGGGCTCGGCCGCACCCGCAGGCGGCCCACCGACCGCCGTAGCCGGCGGCAGAACTCCGTCCACGACTCATGTGCGGCCCGTTCACCGACTGCGACGACGCTCGAGCACCGCATGCCCCCCGCCCCGTCGAGGTGCAGCTGCAGCCGCCGCGTGGGCAGCGCCACGCTCGCTCCGGCCCAGCGGGCGTCGGCATCGAGGCCGGCGACCACCTCGGCGACGAGCGGCCGCAGTTGCTCGGCCGAAATGTTGTAGATCACGAGCCGTGGCCGGGCCGCGAGGATGCAGACCGCCACCACGAGCGTGAAAATCAGCAGCACGAGCAACCAGCCCCACAGCGAGGCACCGACCGCCGGCCGCACGAGAGCCAGGGGGCCCGCAAAGGCGAGCCCGGCCACCGCCGTAGCCAGCAGGATGCCGTCCCACGTGCCCGACAACACACACGGCCGGCGTCGCAGATGCACGCCCGCGAGCACGAGGAGATAGACCGCGATCGGCAAGAGGGCGGCCCACAGCGGCAGGGTGTCGAGCATCGCGTTCATCCGTTGGCACGCCCCCTAGCGTGTCGCCAGCCAGGCCAGGAAGGCCAGCCAGGCCATTTCGCCCACGAGCATCACGATGAACCACTGCCGAGCAGCACGCGCGGTCATGCGTCACACGGCGTCGGGGATGACGAACGAGCAGTTGCGGCAGAACGCCTCGTCGAAGTCGTAGACCCCGTGAAAATCCTCGCGCCTGTCTTTCCGCGTCTTGCGCATCTGCCCGATCTCGATCATGTTGAACACGATCTCGCCGAGGTCGGCCGTGTTCCGCACGCCCCACGTCCCGAGCACCGTGCGGGCGAGGTAGCCGTACTGCTGCAAGGCGTATTGCCGGGCTGCTTCACAGAGCTCCTGGCCCGTGAGGTGGCGTTCCGTCGGCTTCCGCCGCGGCTTGCCCGGCCGAGCCCGCGGCTTGGCCGGAGCATCGGCGGCCCCCCGGGCGGGTTCGAGATCCTCGAGCGGCGGCTCCGCCCCCATCCCGAGTGATTCCTGGGCGAATGACAGCGATTCGAGGACGAACAAGTAGGCGTCGAGTTTGTAGCGCGGGTCGCGCCGCAGCAGTTGGCCGAGCGGATGAGCGGAATCGACGACGGGCATCGGAGCCTCGGAAACGCGGCAGGGAAAGACCGGCAGTATACCGGGCACGGCGGCCAGCGTCGTGCGGGCCCTCCACGGCCCGTCGCCGATGGTTCGCGGGCACTACGCTACCGCGGCAGGGCGGCGGGGCCGGTGGACTGTCGCGGGGGTGGCTGCGGGGCGCCGCCTTGGCCGTCTTCGAGGATGAACGTGTAGCCGAGAGGCGTGACTGGCTTCGAAAAGTCGCGGATCATGTCGAGCCCCTTGTCAATCAGGCTCGTGCGCGGATCAAACTGGTAGACGTCGCGATCTTGCCCGCCCGGCTTGAAGATCTGCATCGCGAAAGGCATCAGGTCGCGGGCCTGAAGGATCAGCTCCACCTTGGAAAAGTTCGCCGCATCCGCCTGCATTCGCGGCAGAGCCTCGAGCCAGATCTGATCGGTGACCCCGGGAGGTGTGACCAGCCGCATGGCATAGCGCTTCCGGAGCGTGTCGGCCTTGGCGCCAAACACGAACGGCAACGGGCCGTCGCTGATCGCCTTGCCCTGCATCTCCGGCGGGAGCCGCGTCTCGCGCAACTGTCGTTCGGTGTGCCGAAACTCATAGATGCTCGCGCCATTGCACACCCAGTGCTCACCCACCTCGCCCACCCGTGGCTCGTACCGCCGGGTCTCGCCGTTCCACTGTTTCGACTCCTTCACGCGATACATGCCTTTGTCGGGGGCGGCATACTTGATCTCGCCCGCACTTTCGGAGAAGGCGAGCCGTTCGCCGCTCGTGTCGGCGGGGCTCCAGGCGTTGTACTCCCACTTGTAAAACGTGCACGACCACGTGGTGACCGCGGCATTCCTCGCTTCCCACGCGGCGAGCAGCCGATCGAGGGCCGCCTGCTGCTCCGCTGACAGTTGCGGAAACGGCGCGGCGGCCGGGGCCACCCCAGGCGGCGCGACCGGGGCCTGCGCGGAAAGCGGCGCCACCAAGAGGAGCGCGATCATGAGCGCCACGGCGAGATGGACTGGCTGCGACGGCTGGCGGCGGGGCACGGCTGAAACCTCCGGAAGGGACGAAACCGTAGCAGTCCGGGCCGGCCGGGGCGAGGCCGTTTTCATGGCCTGACTGCCGGAAAACAGCCGGTGCACTCACGCCCCCCGTAGACTGTCGTCGGCCTCGGAGACCGCCCATGATCGTCGCCGCCTTTTCGACAAAGCCCTACGACCGTGAATTTTTGGAGCGGGCCGCGCATGGCACCGGCATCGAGTGGCGCTGGTTCGAAAGCCGCCTCGACGCCGACACCGTGCGTCTGGCCGAGGGTGCCACGGCGGTCAACTGCTTCGTCAACGACGCCCTCGGCCCCGACGTGCTCGAACGTCTCCATGCGTCGGGCGTGCGGCTTGTCACGCTCCGGTGCGCGGGGTTCAATCAGGTCGATCTGCCCACGGCCACTCGCTTGGGCCTGCCAGTCGTGCGGGTGCCCGAGTATTCGCCGCACGCGGTCGCCGAGCACGCCATGGGGCTCGTGCTCATGCTCGACCGCAAACTGCACAAGGCCTACAACCGGGTTCGCGAGGGCAACTTTTCGCTCGACGGCCTGCTCGGCTTCGACCTCCACGGCCGCACCGTGGGCGTGGTCGGCACCGGCAAGATCGGCCGCTGCTTCGCGGAAATCGCGCTCGGCTTCGGCTGCCGCGTGCTCGCCCACGACCCACGGCCCGACGCAGCCCTCGCTGCCCGGGGCGTGGCCTTCGTGCCACTCGCCGACCTGCTCGCCGCATCCGACATCGTCTCCCTGCACTGTCCGCTGATGCCCGCCACCCACCACCTGATCGACGCCACGAACATCGCCCGCATGAAGCCCGGCGTGATGCTCGTCAACACGAGCCGCGGCGGGCTCGTCGACACCCGTGCCGTGATCGCCGCGCTCAAGACCGGCCGGATCGGCACGCTCGGCCTCGACGTCTACGAGGAGGAGGCCGACCTGTTTTTCGAGGACAAAAGCAATGCGATCATCGGTGACGACGTCTTCTCACGCCTGCTCACCTTCCCGAACGTGGTCGTCACGGCCCACCAGGCGTTCTTCACACGCAACGCCCTCGAAGCGATCGCCGCCCAGACCGTGCGGAACATCGTCCACTTCCAGCGGGGCGAACCGCTCGAGGCGGTCGTGAGCGCGTGACGGCAAATCTCTATAGGTAGCTGCATGCCGGCTTCGGGCTCCCCATATCCCGCTCGCCGGACGTTCGCCTCCGCCCTCCAGGCTCCGGCTCACTCGGATTTGCCTGCGCTGCGCCATCCATGGCTCCGCTGGTCAAATACGCCGGCGAGTGGGACACGGGGAGCCCGAAGCCTCCTCAACTGGAATACGGGAAGGCGAGGGGTTACCCCTGCCGTTGAGACGGCGTATGTGACCAGCGCAGGCAGGAAGCCGAAGCGCAGGCACATCCGAGCGAGCGGAGGCCAGGATGGCCGCAGTGAGCGTCCGGCGAGACGGTACGGGGTAACCCCGAGCCGGATTTGGCAAGTCGAGGTACGACGAACCGAAGCCTGTCCTACATCGCAGCGGCGCGGAGGGCGGCGAGTTCGCGGGTGAAGCCGCCGGAGAGGATCGGGAAGCGGCACCACGTCTTGGGGTCGAGGTTTTCGTCGTCGAGATGAAACGACGGCGCGTACCGCTCGCGCTTCCACTGGTTGCGGCTCCAGAGCACATAAAACCGCTCGGTCCACGCGGCCAGTTGCCGCGGCTCGTGTTGCGGAAAGTCGACGACGAGCCGCTGCCAGGCTGCGAGCGGCAGCTCCTTGTCGCGGATCGCGAGCCGCTCGATGCGATCGAGGACATCATAGGGCATGAGGTCGCCCTCGTCGGTCTGCCCGGCGGCGCCCGGCCGGAGCTCGGCGGTCGGCGCCTGGGCGTTGATGGCCGCGAGCGCGGGGATCGGTCCGAGGCCGGCGGGCCCCTGCCGCTCGAGCCATACCAGCCAGCGACGGAGATAGGCCTTGTCGATGCCTGCGATCGGGGCGATGCCGCCTGAGGTGTCGCCATCCATGGTGGCATAGCCAACGGCCGCCTCGGAGCGATTGCTCGTCGAGACGAGCAGTGCCCCGCGGATGTTGGCGAGCATCCAGACGCCCGGCGCACGCACTCGGGCCTGGATGTTTTGCAGCGCGACATCGTCGCGGTCCCACGTGAGCGGCCGTCCCACGGCCTGCGATACGATCTCCGTGTAGCCGCGAACGATCCTGTCGACGTCGAACTCGTGAAACTCGGCGCCCAGGGCCTCGGCGAGCTCCCGGGCCGCCGCACGGGTGACGGGGCCGGAGTTGGCGGTCGACTGGTAGACGCACGTCAGCACCGCACGGATGAGATCAGCCGGCGAGTTCGCGCCCGCATCGATCCCCAGTCGGCGAGCCACGTCGGCCTCTGCCATCTCCGCGCCGGCGAACCGAATGGCCAAGGCCACGAGGCAGGCGACGGCCGACGAATCGGCGCCGCCGCTCGCCGACACCACGAAGCCCCGTGAACGACTCTTCCGCGCGTAGTCGAAAAGGCCGAGGGCCACGGCTCGCGTGAACTCCTCTTCCTTCACGCTCCCGCCCCGCTCCCATGAATCGCGGTCGTCGTGCGGCGCCCGCGCGGCGGCCGGGTCGACGGGGGCCGGCGTGAAGGCGACGGCAACACGCTCATCCCCCCGGGCGTCGGCAGGATCGTGCGCGAGGCGGGTCTGGGCGAGCCGCAGGGCGTCGAGGTCGACCACGGCCGTCACCGCGGCGACGTCGCCGAATGCAAATCGCCGACCGGCAGCCACCATGCCCGCGGGCCCCGCCACGAACACGCCGCCGTCGTAGATGGCCCGCCCCGCCTCGTTGCCGAGCAGGTTGGCATACACATAGGCCGCCCCGCAGGCCCGCGCCCCCTCGAGCACGAACCGGCGCCGAATCTCATCCTTGCCGAAGGCAAAGTGGCTGGCCGAAGGATTGAGGATCACATCGACGCCGCGGGCGGCGAGCGCCGCGGCCGGCCGCCCCGCCACCCAGGCGTCCTCGCAGATCTCAAACCCAATCCGCACGCCGCCGCAGTCGAACCGCAGGTCGCCGATCGGCACGGTCCGTCCATCCACGACGAGCTCCGCCTGCCGGCCGGCCGGCCACGGCCTGAACCAGCGCGGCTCGTAGTGGATGCCCTCGCCGGCGAGGTGCTGCTTGCAGACGATGCCGGCGAGGTGGCCGTCCACGAGAAGCGCCACCGCGTCGTACACGCCGCTCTCGAATCGCACCGGCAGGCCGACGGCCACGGCGATCCCCCGCGTGTGCGGCTCGATCTCCTCGAGCACCTGCCAGGCCAGCCGCTGCACGCCGGGTGATTGAAACGTATCTTCACAGCCGTAGCCCGTGATGCACAGCTCCGGCAGGCAGAGAATCGACACGCCGGCCCGCCGCGCCGCCTCGATCGCGGCCACGATCCGGTCGCGGTTGCCATCCCAGTCGAGGGGCGTCTGATTAAGCGCCGTGCCGCCGATTCGAATCAGGTGCATGAGTTCACGCGACGGCGTCCGCCGCCCTTTCGAATATAGACTTTACCCTGCCCGCGCCGGCTCGTGACTGCCCAGACTCTCCTCAACCGGCTTGGATAAAAAAGGGGAAGGATCGGGGTTGTCCCCTACCATTGAGACGGCGTATTTGACCAGCGAAGCCATGGATGGCGCAGCGCAGGCAAATCCGAGCGAGCCGTAGCCTGGAGGGCGAAGGCGAGCGTCCGGCGAGATGGTAGGGGCGACCCCGAGCCGGCGGAATTGAGTTGAATGGCAAGCAGGACGCTTGCCCCACGCGCGGGCTTACCGTTGCGAGGGTTCCTCGAGGTACGTGTAGCCGCCGAGGCCTTCTTCGTAGAACCGCAGGAACTTGCCCGCCTCCTGGTCGCAGATGCGACCCTCGCGGACGGCCTGCTCGATCGATTCGCGGAGCCGTTGCACGAGCTGGTTGGAGTCGAACTCGACGTAGTCGAGCACCTCGCGGACCGTGTCACCCTTGATCACCGCGTCGAGCACGACGTCGCCCTTCGCGTCGGTGCTGACGTGCACGGCGTTGGTGTCGCCGAACAGGTTGTGCAGGTCGCCGAGGATCTCCTGGTAGGCACCGATCAGGAAGGCGCCCAGGTAATAGGGCTCGTTTTGGCAGGCGTGGAGCGGAAGTGTGCGTTTGACGTCGCGGCGGTCGATGAACTGGTCGATCTTACCGTCGGAGTCGCAGGTCACGTCGCCGAGCACGGCCGGCCTACACGGCCGCTCGTTGAGCCGGTGGATCGGCATCACCGGAAACAGCTGCTTGATCGCCCAGCTGTCGGGGATCGACTGGAAGAGCGAGAAGTTGCAGAAGTACGTGTCGGAGAGCGACGCCTCGAGGCCTTCGAGCTCCTCCGGCACGTAGTCCATCTGCTTGGCAAGCTTGAAGATCTTGCGGCAGATCGACCAGTAGAGATTCTCCACGGCCGACCGCTGATCGAGCGGCAGGTAGCCGCTGGCGAACAGGCTCATCGCCGTGTCGAGCGATTGCTGGGCGTCGTGGTAGCTCTCGAGGAGATTGCGGATGTTGATGTTTTGATAGGCCTCGAAGAGATCGTGGAGCGGCTGCTCCGCGTCGGCCGGCGGCTCCTTGAGGTCGCCGTTGCCCCCCTGCTCCGACACGCCGAGCACGCCGAAGATCAGCATGCTGTGGTAGGCCACCACCGCCCGACCGCTCTCCGAGACGATCGTGGGGTGGGGCACGCCCGCCTCGTCGCAGGCGTTCTGCACGTGGGAGACGACGTCGTTGGCATATTCCTGCAGGCTGTAGTTGACGCTCGACTCGAAGTTGGTCTGCGAGCCGTCGTAATCGACGCCTAGTCCGCCGCCCACGTCGAGATATCGCAACCCCGCACCGCGCTTCACGAGCTCGGTGTACATCCGCGACGCCTCGTTCAACGCCGCCTTGATGTGGCGGATGTTCGTGATCTGGCTCCCCTGATGGAAGTGGAGCAGTTGCAGGCAGTCTTCCATGCCCCTGGCGGCGAGCGTGTCGAGGCCTTTGATCAGCTCGCTGGCGGTGAGCCCGAACTTGCTGCGGAAGCCGCCCGACGCCTGCCAACGGCCGCTGCCGCGCGTGGCGAGTTTCACCCGCATGCCGATCCGCGGCCGCACGCCGAGCTTCTCGGCATATTCGAGGATCAGGTGCAGTTCGGAGAAGCGCTCCACCACCGGGATCACGTGCCGCCCGATCTTCTGGGCCAGCATCGCCGTCTCGATGAACTCCGCATCCTTGAAGCCGTTGCAGATGATCGGTGTCTCGTTGTCGGCCAGCGCGATCACGGCGAGCAGCTCCGGCTTGCTGCCGGCCTCGAGCCCGAAGCGATAAGGCTTGCCGAACTGCAGGACCTCTTCGACCACCTGCCGCTGCTGGTTCACCTTGACGGGATAAACGCAGCAATAGTCGCCGCGATACCCCGATTCCTTCATCGCGGCGGAAAAGGCGCCGTGGATCTCTCCGAGCCGATGCTGGAGGATCTCACCAAACCGCAGCAGGATCGGCAGGTCGATGCCGCGCACCTGAAGGCGGTCGACGAGCGACTTGAGGTCGATGCTCTTCGTCGGATTTTTATCGGGATGGACGAGGAGATGGCCGTTGGGCCCGACGGAAAAATAGCCGTTGCCCCAGCGAGCCACTTCATAGAGCTCGGCGGCGTCCGCCGAGCTCCACTGTTCGACGTCGAGATCGACTGCCATCTGCCACCCTCTGAAGCGGCGTCTGCACCGCCCTCCATGGGGCGGTGGACGCCGTACGAGAGAGTGTAGCGTCCCCGGCGGGTTAGGCGAACAGTTCCTTGATCACCTTGCCCGAGTTGGCGATCTTCATCGGCCGGCCATTCTTGGCCGTGAACGTCGTTTCGAGCGAGATGCCGAGCGACTTGAGCACGCTCGCCATCACGTCTTGCGAGGTGTAGGGCTCGCCCATCACCTCCTTGCCGTCGGAACTCGTCTCGCCGACCACGACACCCCGTTTGAATCCGCCACCGCCCACTACCACGCTCCAGCTCCGGGCCCAGTGATCGCGGCCACCATTGCCGTTGATGTTCGGCGTGCGGCTGAATTCACCCATCCAGATGATCGCCGTGTCGTCGAGCAGGCCACGATCAGCGAGGTCCGAAACCAGCCCGCTCATCGCCTTGTCGAGCTCCGGCAGCTTCTGATTGGCAAGCGTCGGGAAGATGTTCTCGTGATTGTCCCAGCCGCCGAGATCGACCTCCACGAACGGCACCCCGGCTTCCACCAACCGCCGGGCCATGAGGCAGCCTCGGGCGAAGCCGCTGCCCCCGCGCTCACCGATGCCGTAGCGCTCGAGCACCTCCTTCGGTTCCTTGGCCACCTTGAAGGCTTCCATCTGCTTGCTCGTCATCAACTGCACGGTCTTCTCGAGGATCTTGGCGTGGTCTTCGGCCACCCCGCCCCGCTTCTCGCCGATGAACTTCCGTTCGATGGTGGCGAGCATCTCCAGTCGCTGCGACATCCGGGCCGGATCGATCCCCATGTCGAGGTTCCGCACGTTGCCGTTGGAGTCCACCACGAACGGCGCCCACGACATGCCGAGGAATCCCGGCCCGACGCTGCCGCTCCCCACCGAAACGAACGGGGGAATCTCGAGATCCGGCACCTGGTCGGCGAGTTCGTGGGCGATCACCGCGCCGTAGCTCGGATGCTCGACGTTGGGATTGGGGACGTAGCCGGTGTGCATGTAGTAGCGACCGCGCATGTGGTCGGCTTCGCGCGTGCTCATCGATCGCACGATCGACATGTGGTGCATCTGCCTGGCCATGAGCGGCATGTGCTCGCAGATGGCGACGCCGTCGGCAGAGGTCGAGATCTGCTTGAACTGCCCGCCCGTCGCGGCCCCCGGCTTCAGATCCCAGATGTCCATCGTGCTCGGGCCACCGCCCATCCAGAGCAGAATCGCCGACTTGTGCCGCTTTTTCATGTCGGACGCGTTGGCGAGGATCGAGTTTGTAAACGCGGTCGCCGGGGCGGTGAGCGCCGCGGCCCCCGCGAGATGGCTCATGAAATGACGGCGGCTCATGTCATGGGGAGTCGTGAACATTGCAGGTTTTCCTCTGTGGAATCAGGCCACCGGGAGGGTGGCCGCATCGAGCAAGCCGGCACGGGCCAGGGATGGCCGGGCCGGCGTGAAGTTAGTGATTCACGATGAATTCGTTGGAGTTGAGCACCGCCCACCAGATGTCCTGGAGGGCTCCGATCGCGTCGCCCTTGCGGTCGACGATGAGCTTGTTGGCCGCGGCCACTTCCTTGGCCGAGGGCTTGCGGGCGAGTGCGGCCAGATAGAGGGCGTCGATTTTCGCGGAGTTCTTGCCGCCGGCCGTGGCGACCCGGTCGAGAAACCCGCCCTTGCCTGTGCTGGTCGCGACCTTCACGAGGTCGCCGTTGAACATCATCAACACCTGCGTGATCGATCCGTTGAAGGTCGTCGCATCGTCCCCCTCGTCGGTGCCGAAGGCGATGATGAACTGCCCGAGCCACACGTCCTTCTTTTTGGCCGCCGCCTCTCCGGCCCGGCTCTGGTCGGCAGCCGTGGCGGTGAGCAGCGATTCATAAAGGTCTTCGGCCCGCATCTGCCGCAGGTAGAAGTGGGAGAACTTCGGCTTCTCGCCGAGCGTCGGGTCGTCCTTGGCGTTTTTGGCCGACACCCGGCTCGACAGGCCATAGGGCTTCGAGAGCACGATCCAGCGGATGAGCTCCTTGAGATCGAAGCTCTGCTCGCGAAACTGCTCCGCCAGCCCGTCGAGCAGTTCGGGATGCGAGGGCGGATTGTGATCGCCGAGATCGTCGACGGGCTTCGTGAAGCCATACCCCAGAAAATGGGCCCACATCCGATTCACGATGGCCTGCGGCATGAAGGGGCTCGCCTTGATCAGCCGGGCCAGCTCCTGGCGACGATTCGCGCCGTACGCCTTACCGTTTTCACTTTTTCCAGGCAGGTGGCCGTCCGGGTCGATATCCGTGCCATCGATGAATACGGGATAGGCGACCTTCTTGAGCCCGTTGCGCAGCTCGTAGTAGATCTCCGCCGCGTTCTCATCACCCCCCTCGCTCTCGAAGTCCTCGTCGACCAGCTCGATCGACTGGATGTCCATCGTCTGCTCGAACCGCCGCAGCGCCCGAGCCTGCCTGAAAAAGGCGTTCATCTCCCAAAACTGATTCTGCTTCCCCTTGTTGAACGGATGGTTGTGGCACTGCGTGCACTGCACCTGCACGCCGAGGAAGATCTGGGCCGTCTTGGCCGTGGCCTGCACGCCACCCTCCTCCATCTTGCCCGAGAGAAAGTTGGTGGCACCGTTGAAGTTGTCGATGCCCTCCTTGTTGGTGTTCGACCCGGCCGCCGTGACGAGTTCCTCCATGAAGCGGTCGTAGGGAACGTTCTTCGAGAAGGCCCGCCGCAGCCATTGCCGCATGCCCGGCCGGCTCACGTTGTCGTTCTCGACGTCGCGGCCGATGAGCACCGTGGTCCAGATGTCGGTCCAGTTGCGGGCATACTCGTCGACGGCGTCATCGCCCAGAAGCCGTGCCACGAGGTCGGCCTTCTTCGTGGGGGACGAATCGCCGACGAACGCCTGGAGTTCATCGAGCGTCGGAATGCGCCCGATCACATCGAGATGCACGCGGCGGCACCATTCGCCGTCCGTGGCCGCAGCGGAGGGCTCGAGTTCGGCGTCGGCCCAGCCGGCAGAGACCTGCTCGTTGATGAATTTGACCTGGGGAATGCCGAAGCTTTCGTCGCCGGCACACCACGCCAGCGGAGCCGCGGCAAGCCAGGCCACCACCGTCAGCATCGCCGCCCACGTCAGCCGCACCCGTGTCATAAATCCGCAGCCCTCGAAGATGCCCGCCGGCCGATCGACCGCCGTCGGACATTCTATTCGCGGCCGGACGCCGGGCCTATTCCGCGACCGCCGGCCCTGCCTCAGCCGCGGGCTTTCGAGGCCCGCGGGGGCCGGGCAGCCTCCACCTTCGGGGCCGGAGACCGCTCGGCACCGGTGTCGCCGCCCACGAATTCCAGCACGGCCCGGGGGCCGGCATCGCCGAGCCGCGGGGTGGCCAGTTTCAAAATCCGCGTGTAACCGCCGGGCCGATCGACGAACCGAGGGGCGATCTTTTCGAACAACACGCGGGCCGCCTGCTTGTCTCCGAGCAGCGTCACCACCCGCCGCCGGGCGGTCACCGCCGGCGCCGACGCGGCAGCCCACTTGCGCCACTGTTCGCCCTGCCGCCATTTCTTCCAGTCTGCCGAGTCGCGGCCGGCCGTGGTGGCGAATTCCCGGGCCCGTTCGGCGGCGACCAGACCACGCTTGGCGATCGTGATGCAGCGCTCCACGAGCGGCCGCACCTCCTTCGCCTTGGCGACCGTGGTGATGATGCGGCCCGGAGTGGCGGGAGCCCCGACCTCGTCGACGTCGACCTCACGCTCAGTGAGCATGAGAGCCGAGGCGAGATTGCGGAGGAGCGCCCTCTGGTGGGAGGGACTACGGCCGAGCACGCGGCCTTTACGACGATGGCGCATGAAAAGAATCCTGAAAACGAGACGCGAGTGATATCGATTTGGGAAGTGAACTCTGTCCGCCGGCAGCGGACACGACGAACCAGATCAAGCGTCGGCCGCGGAGGCCACCGGCATTCCGAGCCGAAGGCCGTGCTCCTGCAGTTTCTCCTCGATCTCCTGAAGGGTCGTCTCACCGAAGTTACGAACCTCGAGCAATTCCTCGCGCGTGCGCGACACGAGATCCCGAAGGGTTTGAATCCCCTCCTCGTGCAGGCAGTTGTTGGCACGCAGCGACAGCTTGAGATCCGCCACGACCATCCCGAGCCGGCTCTCGAGCGGGGCCTCGATCGAGAGCACGTTGGCGAACGCGGGGAGATTCACCGCGGGGCCCGGCTTGGCATAGCCGACGAACGGATTGAGGTGCTTGCGGAGAATCTTGGCGGCCTCGACGAGCGCCATCTCGGGCGTCACGGTGCCGTCGGTCCAGATCTCCATCGTCAGCTTGTCGTAGTTGGTCTTCTGGCCGACACGAGTCTCCTCGACCTCGTACCGCACGCGAGTCACCGGGCTGAAGACGGCATCGACCGGAATGATGCCGATCTCCTGCGCCTCGGGGCTGTGCTCGCTCGCCGGCACGTAACCACGCCCGTTCTCCACCACCATCTCCAACTCGAACGGAACGTCGTCGGTCAGGGTGGCCAAAACGAGGTCCTTGTTCACGATCTCGACGGCGTCGTCGGTCTGAATGTCGGCCCCCGTCACCGGTCCCTTCGTGCTCTTCTCGACACGGATGACACGGGTGGAGTCGCTGTGGTTCTTCACGACCAGGCTCTTGATGGCTAGGACGATGTCCGTGATGTCTTCGAGCACGCCCTTGATCGTCGTGAATTCGTGGAGCGCCCCACCGACCTTGATCTGGGTGACGGCGCTTCCCTCGAGGCTCGAGAGGAGCACGCGCCGCAGGCTGTTTCCGACGGTCGTGCCAAACCCGCGCTCGAAGGGCTCGGCCATGAACTTGCCGTACGTGGACGACAGCGACTTGGAATCGGCGGTGACCGAACCGGGCAGCTCGAGGCCGCGCCAACGGATGTGCATGAAAGGCTCCTTCGTTCAGTGGTTGCTCGACCAGCGCCTGAGCGCCTCGGTCACTTCGAACACAATTCGATGATCAGATTCGCCTGGACCGGAATCGACACGTCTTCGGCTGTCGGCAAACGATCCACCCGCCCCTCCGGAATCGGCCCGTCGACACGAGACAGAAACTCGGGGACGTCCCGCCGCGTATCAGAGAGGGCCGCATGCACCAGCTGCAGGCTCTTGGATCGATTCTTCACGCGAATGAGATCGCCGGCCTTCACGAGATAGCTCGGCACGTCGAGCCGCCGGCCGTTCACCGTGATGTGCCCGTGCATGACAGCCTGACGCGCCGCCGACCGCGACGCCGCGAACCCCATGCGATGCACGACGTTGTCGAGCCGCCGCTCGAGCAACTGCATGAGCGTCTCGCCGGTGTTGCCGGTGCCGCGTTCAGCCCGGGCGAAGTAGGTGCGAAACTGCCGCTCGAGTACGCCGTAATAATGCTTGACCTTCTGCTTTTCACGAAGGTGCAGGCCGTAGTCGGTGGGCTTGCTGCGCCGCTTCTGGACCATGCCAGGGGGCGTGGCACGACGCTCGAAGGCACATTTCGGGGTGTCGCAACGACTCCCCTTGAGAAACAGCTTGAGGCCGTCGCGACGGCAAAGGCGGCAGACAGGTCCGGTGATGCGTCCCATGATTCCTTGTTACTTCCGTATCCTGCGAAATGCTCGTGATAAGGGGGGTGTCGTGACGGGCCGGCCGCGATCTACACGCGGCGCTTCTTCGGCGGGCGGCAGCCGTTGTGAGGCAGCGGCGTGATATCCTCGATGCTCTTCACATTCATGCCGGCGGCCTGCAGGGCCGTGATCGCGCTTTCGCGACCGCTCCCCGGACCACGAACCCGCACTTCGAGCTCCTTCACACCATACTTGGCGGCCTTCTCGGCGGCCTGCTGGGCCGCACACTGGCCTGCGAAGGGCGTGCCTTTTCGGCTTCCCTTGAAACCACAGGTGCCACCGCTCGCCCAGCAGAGCGTGTCGCCCCGGGTGTCGGTGATCGTGACGGTCGTGTTGTTGAAGCTCGCCACGATGTAGGCGATGCCCGCCGTCACGCTCTTCTTTTTGGTCTTTGTCGTCTTGGTTGACATATCCGTGCTCGTGTGTGTGCCGTCGGCGGGCCGACGTTACTTGAGATCCTTCACGCCCTTCTTGCCTGCAACGGTCTTCTTCGGGCCCTTGCGCGTGCGGGCGTTGGTGCGGGTGCGCTGGCCGCGGACAGGCAGGCCTCGGCGGTGCCGCAGTCCGCGGTAACTACCGATGTCCTTGAGCCGCGAGATGTTTTGCGACACCTGGCGACGCAACTGCCCCTCGACGACGTAGTCCTTGTCCATCAGGGCGGCCAGCCGGGCGAGCTCGTCCTCGTGCAGATTACGGGCGACGCCCTCGGGATCGACGCCGGCCTTGTGGCACAGTTCGCGGGCCACGCGGGGGCCGACGCCGTACAGATACTGCAAGGAAAAGATGGTCTTCTTTTCCGAGGGAAGGTCGACGCCGAGGAGACGGGGCATGGATGAAATCCGCTGGGGTCAGGAATGCACGGTGAACCGAATGGATCCGGGAGCAACGACGGGGCCACTGGATCGTGAGCCCGATCGTGTCTGCCGCTTGCGAGGCGCCGATCGGCCGATCATCACCCCTGCCGTTGCTTGTGACGGGGGTCGGCGCACACGACGAACACGACGCCGCGACGTCGCACGATCTTGCACTTTTCACACATGCGACGGACGCTGGCGCGAACCTTCATACGCGAGTCCGTGGTGACTGCCGACCACGCCTTCACAGGAACAGGGGAGACGAACGGGGAGCCTCGGAGTATAGGAAGCGGCCGAGGCGGTTCCAAGGGGGTGGCGTGAGGCCCGGAATTTTCCGCTCCCACGGTCCATGCAGGCCCTCAGGCGGCGCTGCCGACCGTCTCTCCAACGGCCGGAGCGGCCGTCAAAACGACCGGTCCGGCCTCGGTGATCGCCACCGTGTGCTCGAAATGGGCGCTCGGCCGGCCATCGAGCGTGGCCTGGGTCCAGTGATCCGGGAGTGCCCGCACCTTTTTCGAGCCCATGTTCACCATCGGCTCGACCGCGATCACCAGGCCCGGCTCCAGCTCGAAGTCGTGATTCCGCCGAAAGGCAGGGGTGCAGAAATTCGGCACCTGCGGATCCTCGTGCATCTTTCGGCCGATGCCGTGGCCGACGAAGTTCTCGACGACCGAAAACCCGTGGTCGCGAACATACTTCGCCATTTCTGTGGCGACGTCGCTCCACCGGTTTCGCACGCCCATCAGCTCGATCGCGAGCGCCAGTACGCCGGCGGTGCAGTCGAGCAGGCGCTGTGTTTCTGGGGCGATCGGCCCCACCGCGTAGGTCACGGCCGAGTCGCCGCACCAGCCATCCACGCTACAACCGGTGTCGACGCTCACGACGTCGCCCGCCACGAGCACTCGTGCCCCCGGAATGCCGTGCACCACCTCGTCGTTGACCGACGTGCAGCAGACGGCCGGAAATGGCACCTTCCCCGGCACACCCTTGAACAGCGGCACCGCGCCGTGCTGGGCGAAGAAGCCCTCGATGGCGCGGTCGATGTCGGCCGTGTTGATTCCCGGCCGGACAAGAGACGACACCAGCTGATGGGCACCCCAGACGACGAGGCCCGAGCGACGCATCGCCGCGATCTCGCGGACAGAACGAAGATTGACCACCGGGCAGACACCTGAAGTCGAAAAGGAGCGGGAATCCAAGCCGTGGATTATACCTCGGGCCACGGCGGGTCGCGACGCCCCTGGCGTGCCCGCACGCGCCGATCACGCGCGAAGCGTTCGAGCGCCGCCTGCACGCGCTCGAAGATCTCGTCGGCCGTACCGAGCCCGTCGACGCTCGCGAGCTTTCCCTGCCGATGGTAATAGTCGAGCAGCGGCGCGGTCTGCACCTCGAAGCTGGCGATCCGCTTGGCGAAGATCTCCGGATTGTCGTCGGCTCGCTTCCGGGCGAGCATCCGCCGGACGAGTTCATCCCGTGGCACCGCCAATTCGATCACCCCGTCGACGCTCATCGCCCGCCGCTCGAGCAGCTCGTCGAGGGTGGCCGCCTGCGGCAGGGTGCGGGGAAACCCGTCGAGCAGGCAGCCGTCACGGCAATCGGCTGCCTCCAACCGCTTGGTGACCATTCCGAGAATGATCGGATCGGGAACGAGCTGGCCTTGCTCCATGGAGGCGGCCGCCTGCACACCCTCCGGCGTGCCGGCCCGCACCGCGGCCCGCAGCATCTCGCCGGTCGACAGATGGGGCACCCGCAGGTGCTCGACCAGTTTCTGGCACTGCGTGCCTTTTCCTGCGCCGGGCGGTCCGATGAGGATGATCCGCATGAGACGTCCGCTGGAACGGATGCGGCAGCGGAACGGCGGATGGCACGCACGCTCCCGCGGGAGCCAGTTCCTCGGCCACCGCGCTGGCCTGTCCGATCAGGCTTTCTCCAGGAGACCGGTGTAATTTCGCATCACCAGGTGGCTGTCGATCTTTTGCACCAGATCAAACGCCACGCTCACGGCAATGAGCAGCCCCGTGCCGCCATAAAAACTCGCGATCTGGGCGGGAATGCCCAAGGCTCCGCCGACGATCGTCGGAATGATCGCCACGAGCGCCAGGAATGCCGCCCCCACGTAGGTGATCCGCTCCATCACCCGCTCCAGAAAATCAGCCGTCCGCTTGCCCGGCCGATAGCCCGGGATGAACGCGCCGAAGTTCTTGAGGTTGTCGGCCATTTCCTTCGGGTTGAAGGTGATCGCGGTCCAGAAGTAGCAGAAGAAATAGATCAGGGCGACATAGAGCACGTTGTAGAGAAACGACTGACCCCGCGTAAACGAATCGTGGAGGGAACCGAGCACGGCACTGCCGGGATTCGCGTTGTGCAGATACTGAAAGAGCATCTGCGGAAAGAGCAGCAGCGAGCTGGCGAAGATGATCGGCATCACGCCCGCCTGGTTGACCCGCAGCGGAAGATACTGCCGCGTGCCGCCATACACCCGGCGCCCGCGAACGTGCTTGGCGCTTTGCGTGGGGATGCGGCGCTGGCCCTGCGTCATGAATACGACTCCCGCCACCACACCCACGAACAGGGCCGCGAGCACGAGCAGCGTTTCGATCCCGAGCTTGCCGCCGCCGCCGCCGAGTTCCCAGCTGGTGTCGCTGCCGAGCTCGACGAGGGCGCTGGGCATCGCCGCGAGAATGCCTGCCATGATCAGCAGGCTGATGCCGTTTCCGATGCCAAACTCGTCGATCTGTTCGCCGAGCCACATGAGGAACACCGTGCCGGCGGTCATCGTCATCACGGCCACGAACTGCCACATGAGGGGCAGCCTGCCATCCACGAGAAAGCTCGACTGGATGAGCGGCATCTCTCCGACCCGGGCACTGGAGAGAAATGCCACGTAGGCCCAGCTCTGCAAGACGCAGATCACCACCGTGGCGTAGCGCGTGTATTCGTTGATCTTCTTGCGACCCGCCTCCCCCTCCTTCTGCAGCCGCTCGAGCGGCGGCCAGACCGTGGCCAGGAGCTGAAAGATGATCGACGCCGAGATGTACGGCATGATCCCGAGCCCGAAGATCGTGGCCTGCGACAACTGGCTCGCGGAAAACACGGCGACCGTCTTGAGCAGGTCGCCGATGCCCCCGGCCTCCTCCGCGAACGCCGTCATCGCCTTGGGATCGACGATCGGCAGGGGAACCTGCCAGCCCACGCGATAGATCGCCAGCAGGCCGAGCGTCAGCAGGATCTTTTGACGCAGCTCGGGGATCGTGAAGATGATCCGAAGTTTTTCCAGCACGAGACCGACTCCTTTGGTGCCCAGATGCCGTCAGCGTACAGCGCCGATGGCCTCGCTACCCAGTCGGCTTTTTCCGTGCCGGCTTCTTCTTTCCCTTTTCCACGGGAGCCGCACCGGACAATTGCGTGACGGTGCCACCGGCTGCCTGGATCTTTTCCCGGGCCTGCGCACTGAAGTGATGCGCGGAAACCTTCAAAGCCTT
>Ga0214921_10002027_pt1 | contig 33643 bp, 29 predicted proteins | sample LL1505_MetaG_FD_177992 | JGI IMG/M metagenome (GOLD analysis project Ga0214921, IMG submission 177992) | Freshwater microbial communities from Lake Lanier, Atlanta, Georgia, United States - LL-1505 | ecosystem: Environmental > Aquatic > Freshwater > Lake | place: USA: Georgia | collected... | reverse complement strand
TTGGCTCCCCGACCTGGGCTCGAACCAGGGACCTACGGATTAACAGTCCGGCGCTCTACCGACTGAGCTATCGGGGAACAATTGATTAGCCTTCAATTGTAAACGATTTAGCTTGGCTTAACAGATCTTCAAGCGGCAAAAGTTCGCAGTGGTTAGAGCTTGCGGTGTTTAAAGTTTGTAGAGGGTGGCGCTTGCTCCTAGAGCAGGCTTGCGATCGCCTTACAGACGCTGCCTAAATTGCGTGTGTTGAGTGCGGCTAGGCAGATTCGACCGCTTGATAAAGCGTAAATCCCGTGCTCCGTCCGCAGGCGATCGACTTGGTCGCTGCTTAATCCGGAGTAGGAGAACATGCCGCGCTGCTGGGTGACAAAAGAAAAATCGCGCCGCACGCCCAGCGCTTGAAGTCCATCTACAAAACCTTGACGCATCGCCAGGATTCGATCGCGCATTTGGCCAAGCTCGGTTTCCCAGATGTGCCTGAGGGCAGGGCTGGTCAGAATGGCGGCAACGACAGCAGCACCGTGGGTTGGCGGGCTTGAATAATTGGTTCGAATCACGCGTTTAAGTTGGCTCACAACCCTTGCCGTTTCGTCGCTGTTTTGTGTCACCAGTGAAAGCGCGCCAACGCGTTCACCATAAAGGGAGAATGACTTCGAAAACGAACTTGAGACCAAAAAGCTCTGCCCGGACTCCGCGAAAAGATTCAGCGCAAGCGCGTCCTCGGCTATGCCTTCGGCAAAACCCTGATAGGCCATGTCAAGAAAGGGTACGAGTTGCTTTTGGCCGAGGGCTTCGACCACGGCACGCCACTGTGCCTCGCTCAAATCAACGCCGGTCGGGTTGTGGCAGCAGGCATGCAAGATCACGATATCGCCGGCGGGCATCGTGTCGATGTCGGCGAGCATGGCGTCAAAGCGAACTCCATGGGTGTCAGCATCATAGTAAGCGTAAGTCTTGACCGGAAATCCGGCGGCCTCAAAAAGCGCCCGGTGGTTTTCCCAGCTCGGATCGCTGATCCATACGCTAGACCCGGGCTTGAGTCTCTTGAGGAAGTCAGCGCCGACCTTCAGGCCCCCGGTGCCGCCTAGCGCTTCAACACTGATGCAGCGCCCTTCGCTGATGAGGCCTGGACGGGCCGAAAAAAGTAATTCCATCACCGCTTTGTTGTAGGCCGCAAATCCCTCGATGGGCAGATAGCCACGCGGTGGCGCTTGTTCCAGGCGTTCGCGCTCGGCCTGACGAACCGCTTCGAGCAAGGGCACCTTCCCCCCGTCGCTCAGATAAACCCCCACACCCAGATTCACTTTGTTGGCTCGCGGATCGGACAGAAACGCTTCGGTGAGCCCAAGAATCGGATCTCTCGGGGCTAAGGAAACATCGGCAAAGAGGGCGAGCGACATGCATTTCTCCGATTGTCTGCACGGAATTTGTGCAGGGGGCTAGCTTTTTAGCGCGCGCGGCGCGATAATTTCGAATTGATTTTTTGCGTCGCAGCAAAGCTGTATTTTAACACTTCAGACTGACGGCCTATTGTCAGGAAAAGAGCCCGATGCACCAGCAGCCAGTGATGTCAAGTGCTTCGTCAGCGCCAGTTCTAGAGCCTGCGCCGGGTCGCTCTCTCAGTTTTCCAGACAGTCCCTTTCAACTTTACCAACCGTATCCGCCAGCAGGCGATCAGCCCGCTGCGATCGCGCAGCTCTTACAAGGTATTGACGATGGGCTGAGCTTCCAAACTCTCCTGGGCGTAACAGGCTCGGGTAAGACCTTCACCTTGGCAAATGTGATTGCGCGAGCTGGCAGGCCGGCACTCGTGCTCGCCCCGAACAAAACACTCGCAGCGCAGCTTTACGCCGAAATGCGCGAGTTTTTTCCCAACAACGCGGTGGAGTACTTCGTGTCGTACTACGACTACTACCAGCCCGAAGCCTATGTTCCGCAACGCGATTTGTTCATCGAAAAAGACTCGGCCATCAACGAGCATATTGAACAAATGCGGCTTTCCGCGACAAAAAGCCTGCTTGAGCGCCGCGACACCATCATCGTGGCAACCGTCTCTTGCATTTACGGCATTGGTAATCCTTCCGACTACCACGCGATGGTGCTCACCTTGCGCGTACGCGACAACATGGGCCAGCGCGATGTGCTTCAGCGCTTGGTTGCCATGCAATACAAGCGCAACGACGCTGATTTTCAGCGGGGTACTTTTCGTGTTCGGGGCGATACGATCGACATCTTCCCGGCCGAGCATGCTGAGTTGGCCTTGCGGGTTGAACTTTTTGATAACGAGATCGAGGGTTTGCTTCTATTTGATCCGCTCACGGGCAAAGTTAGGCAGCGTATCCCGCGATTTACGATTTATCCCTCATCACACTATGTCACGCCGCGCGACAAAGTGTTACGCGCGATCGAAACGATCAAGGACGAGTTGCGCGAACGCCTAGCCTTTTACACCCGGGAGGCGAAGTTTGTTGAGGCGCAACGCCTGGAACAACGCACCCGCTTTGACCTCGAAATGTTGCAGGAGTTAGGCTTTTGCAAGGGCATTGAGAATTACACCCGCCATTTTTCAGGAGCGCAGCCGGGTGAGCCGCCGCCGACGCTTGTCGATTACATGCCGGCAGATGCCTTGATCATCGTCGATGAGAGCCATGTCACGCTTGGCCAACTTGGCGGGATGTATCGGGGCGATCGAGCCCGAAAAGACACCCTCGTTCAGTATGGCTTTCGCTTGCCCTCGGCGCTTGATAACCGGCCGCTGCGCTTTGAAGAGTTTGAAGGCAAATGGCGGCAGGGTATTTTTGTTTCGGCAACGCCTTCGGACTACGAAAAAGAGCACGCTGGCGCGGTGGTCGAACAACTGGTGCGCCCAACGGGCTTGGTCGATCCGGTCATCGAGGTGCGGCCAGCGACCTCACAGGTCGACGATTTGTTGTCTGAGATCCACTTGCGGGTTAGCAAAAGTGAGCGCGTGCTGGTCACAACACTCACCAAACGCATGGCCGAGGATCTGAGCGATTACCTCGCAGAGCACGGCGTGAAGGTGCGTTATTTGCATTCAGATATCGATACTGTGGAAAGGGTAGAGATTCTGCGCGACCTTCGACTTGGCGCGTTTGATGTTTTGGTCGGCATCAATTTATTGCGCGAAGGCCTTGATTTGCCGGAGGTTTCTCTCGTTGCGATTCTTGATGCTGACAAAGAGGGTTTTTTGCGGTCCGAGCGCAGTTTGATTCAAACCATAGGGCGCGCCGCGCGCAATCTCAACGGTGCTGCGATTCTTTACGCCGATCGAATCACCGACTCGATGTCAAGGGCGATTCAAGAAACCGATCGGCGTCGTCAGAAACAGCTTGAATTCAACGCAGTCAACGGCATCATTCCCAAGGGCGTTGTCAAGCATGTGAAGGAGTTGATCGACGGGGTTTTTGATCCCCACCAGGCGCGCCAGGAGTTGAAAGCGGCTGAAGACGCAGCCCGCTATGAAGTCATGAGCGAAAAAAGCGCGGCCAGGGAACTCAAGCGGCTTGAGAAACTCATGTTGGAACACGCCAAGCAGTTGGAGTTTGAAAAAGCGGCGCAGGTGCGCGATCAGCTGGGCTTGCTCAAGGAGCAGCTGTTTGGTTCGAGTGGCAAGGCTGATGTGTATGCGATAGCGGGCCATAAAGCGGCCTGACCAGGGTTTTATTGCTAACGATTTTGAAACGAAACGAGGGTAAACAAGATGGGTAAGAAAGACACCACCTCCTTTGCAATGAGCACACGTGTGCTTTTCGTTTGCATGGGTAACATTTGCCGTTCGCCGATGGCCGAAGGGGTATTCCGCCAAATGGTGAGGCAGGCCGGTCTGGACGAAGTGGTCAGTATGGAATCAGCGGGAACCCACGCTTTTCATGCTGGCGAGTCGGCTGATAAACGCGCAATTGCCGCAGCCCAAAAGCGTGGCGTGGACATCACCGCGCATCGTGCACGATCGGTGGATGTCAACAGCTTTGACCAATATGATCTTATCCTGGCGATGGACTGGGACAACCTCTCCTTCCTCCAGCAAAAGTCAGCAAAGAAAATCCATCACAAGCTGCAGTTGCTGATGCGGTTTGCCACCGAGCACGAGAGCGCAACGATTCCGGACCCTTACCACGGCAACACCCAGGGCTTTGAGCAAGCCCTTGACTACATCGAAGATGCCTGTGCCGGACTTCTTGATGTTGCGAGGCGACGTGCCACCCAGGTGGCAGCCGCCTGAGAATAGGATTCACGCTGCCTGGAAAGCCTCTGAAGGATGATTGAAGCGCTGCCCCTGGGTTGAATGGCTGGCACGGCGCTCCAGAAACAAGATCGATTCCTCCCAAAAAGCCGCCTTCGGGCGGCTTTATTGCGCCGAGCGCTTGTTTGTCCAAGACAAAACCATTTGTTCAGGTCGGGAATTCTTGATAAGATTCGTCGGGATTATATAGTCGACATGGGTCATCAAGTTTTCTGGTCTTTCCTTCAACTGACAATTCCCTCGGAGCCCATTATGAGACTGACAACGAAAGGACGTTTCGCGGTCACCGCGATGATTGATCTGGCGCTTCGCCAGCACCAGGGGCCGGTTACGCTGGCTGGAATTAGCCAGCGTCAGAAGATTTCTCTATCGTATCTCGAGCAGCTTTTTGGCAAATTGCGTCGGCATGAGTTGGTTGAAAGCACCAGAGGTCCTGGTGGCGGCTACACCCTTGCGCGCGGCCTGAAAGACATCACGGTTGCCGACATTATCTTTGCCGTCGATGAGCCGCTTGATGCAACACAGTGCGGCGGCAAGGAAAATTGTACCGAAGAGGGTCAGTGCATGACGCACGAGCTCTGGTCAAACCTCAATCAGAAAATGATCGAGTTCCTTGACTCGGTATCGCTTGCGGATCTTGTCGAGCAGCAACGCGGCCGGGAAGTTGAACGACCCCGTCAGCATGTATCCATTCTCCGTGAGCATCGCGCGGCGCTGCAGTTCCCAACCTCGACATTGCAGCCGATCCGGGCTGACGGATCAAGACTGACAACACTTAACGGCGTTTAAGCAAGCCTTGAGGCGCTCGAAGTCGTAGGGTCATCGCAAAAAAACGCCGGGTCATCGGACTGGCGTTTCTTGTTCACGCAATCACCTAGGTTTGCATTGGAACTATCGACATGAAACTACCCATTTATTTTGACTATTCAGCGACCACGCCGGTCGATCCCCGCGTCGTGGACAAGATGATTCCCTATTTGCGCGAATCATTTGGTAACCCTGCATCGCGCTCGCACGCTTACGGCTGGCAGGCCGAGTCGGCGGTCGAAGAGGCCAGGGAAGAGGTCGCTGCATTGGTGGGTTGTGACGCAAAAGAGCTGGTGTGGACTTCGGGTGCCACCGAATCGATCAACCTTGCGGTAAAGGGCGCTGCGCGCTTTTATCAGGAGCGAGGCAAGCACCTGATCACGGTAAAAACCGAACACAAAGCTACGCTTGACACCATGCGCGAGCTTGAGCGTGAAGGCTTTGAGGTGAGCTATCTTGATGTGCAAGAAGACGGGCTGCTTGATTTGAACCGCTTCAACGATGCGCTTCGCAGCGATACCGTGTTGGTGTCGGTGATGCTGGTCAACAATGAAATCGGTGTAATTCAGGATATCGGAGCCATCGGTGCGATGTGCCGGGAGCGGGGTGTGATTTTCCATGTTGATGCCGCGCAGGCGACTGGTAAATTGCCGATAGATCTTCATCGTTTGCCCGTGGATTTGATGTCGTTTTCAGCACACAAGACCTACGGGCCAAAGGGCGTCGGTGCCTTGTATGTGCAACGCAAGCCACGCATCCGGATTGAGGCGCAAATTCACGGCGGCGGCCATGAGCGGGGTATGCGTTCGGGTACTTTGGCAACGCATCAAATTGTCGGAATGGGGGAGGCCTTTCGCTTTGCTCGTCTCGAAATGGCGGTCGAAAACGATCGCATTCGAATGCTTCGCGACCGCTTGATGCAGGGTATTTCAGGCCTTGAAGAGGTTTATCTCAACGGCCATCCCGAGCAACGGGTGCCCCACAACTTGAACCTGAGCTTCAATTATGTTGAGGGCGAGTCGCTGATTATGGCGATCAAGGACATCGCGGTTTCAAGCGGCTCGGCCTGTACCTCGGCGAGTCTTGAGCCGTCTTATGTCTTGCGTGCGCTTGGACGCAGCGACGAACTTGCGCACAGTTCGATACGGTTCAGCCTTGGCCGTTTTTCCACCGAAGAGGAAGTCGATCTTGCTGTCAAGACGATTCAATCCAAGGTCGCCAAACTGCGCGAAATGTCGCCACTTTGGGAGATGGTGCAAGAGGGCGTTGACCTTAACAGCGTGCAATGGGCGGCGCATTAACCGGGCCTGCAGGGCGTTGTGGCAGCTTGTCCACGGTCCCCAAAGGGTAAAAACGCTTTCTGTTCAAGTGACTCACTAAAATACTCTGGTATTTTGATCTTCGGATCGGTCGGATTTTTGTTGGAGAAAGCAGATGGCATACAGCGATAAAGTGGTTGATCATTACGAAAACCCCCGCAATGTGGGTTCCTTTCCCAAAGACGATGCTTCCGTGGGAACCGGTATGGTTGGCGCCCCTGCTTGCGGCGACGTTATGAAATTGCAGATCAAGGTAAACGACGAGGGCGTGATTGAAGACGCACGTTTTAAAACCTATGGCTGTGGTTCAGCGATTGCGTCGAGTTCGCTTGTGACCGAATGGGTTAAGGGAAAGCGGCTCGATGAGGCGCTCGCCATCCGCAACACCCACATTGCCGAAGAGCTCGCCCTCCCGCCGGTAAAGATTCACTGCTCGATTCTTGCGGAAGACGCAATTAAAGCTGCGGTTGCAGACTACAAGGCCCGACATGGCAATCACGCTGTCTGAACGCGCGGCAAGCCACGTCTCTCGCTACATCGAAAAGCGGGGCAAGGGGCTGGGTCTGCGTCTTGGCGTCAAGACCACGGGTTGCTCGGGTTTGGCCTACAAACTCGAGTACGCCGACCAGGTGATGCCTGAAGATTTGCATTTTGAGTCGCACGGTGTGCAAATTTTCGTGGATGCCAAGAGCCTGGCCTATATCGACGGAACCGAGCTTGACTTCGTGCGCGAGGGGTTAAACGAAGGTTTTAAATTCCATAATCCGAATGTCAAAAGCGAATGCGGCTGCGGTGAATCCTTCAACATCTGATCTTGCCTGGCAGGGCAGGGTTCAGTTGCACAGTAATAGTTTTCAGATCTTTGGATTGCCCCGGTCGTTTGCAATCGACAAAACACTGCTGACTGAGCGCTTTCACCAACTCATGCAGGCAGTGCATCCTGACCGCCACGCCACAGCTGCGCAAGCCGACCGCAGACAAGCGATGCAATGGGCGAGCCGGGTCAATCAGGCTTACCGTGATTTGATGCATCCCCTCACCCGTGCTCAACTGCTTTGTGCCTTGGCAGGCGCTCCATTCGATCGCCACAACAGCCAACTGCCAACCGCCTTCCTGATGCAGCAAATGCAATGGCGTGAAGACCTTGAGTGCATCAGCGAGACCTTGCAAGCAAGCGATGCGGCTTGTAGGTCTGTAGCCGCCTCAACGGCGCAAGCTCAGCGCTTGCAAGCGCTTGAGCGGGTTGAAATGCAGATTCGTCAGGCTATTGAAGCGCTGGCTGAGAGTTTTGCCCAATCGTCGGTTGCCAGGGGCGAAGCACAAGATCCCGAGGCCTTGAAGCAAGCAGCCGAAACGCTCAAGCAGTGGATGTTTTTGGAAAAGTTTATCGATGATCTCGAACAACAGCGCATGCAATGGCTGGAGGTTCAGCCAAGCTGAAGAGGCGTCATGGCACTGTTGCAAATATCAGAACCTGGTGAGAGCCCTGATCCTCATCAGATCAAGCGTGCCGTCGGCATCGACCTTGGAACCACCCACTCGCTGATTGCCTCGGTGCGCTCGGGGCTTGCCGAGTGTCTCAGCGCCGATGATGGTTCGGTCTTGCTGCCTTCGGCGGTGCGGTACCACGAGGATTTGCGCGTGAGTGTGGGCCATCCGGTGCTTTCGCAGAGGTTGACCGATCCGCTCAATTGCTTTGTATCGTTTAAACGCTGGATGGGACGCTCTTGGCAGGACATCGACCGCAGCAGCAGTCCTTATCGCTTCATCGAGCGCGAAGGCGCTGTAAGCATGCAAACCGCGGCTGGCCCAAAGTCTCCGGTAGAGATGTCCTCAGAGGTGTTGCGCGTGCTCGCTGACCGGGCGCGGGCATCGTTAGGCGGCGAAGTCGATGGCGCGGTCATCACCGTACCGGCATACTTTGATGATGCTCAACGTCAGGCGACCAAAGATGCTGCCAGCTTGGCAGGCCTCACAGTCTTGCGCCTGCTAAACGAACCCACTGCTGCAGCAATCGCTTATGGGCTGGATCAAGGCGAGGAGGGTCTCTTTCTGGTTTATGACCTCGGTGGCGGTACCTTCGACGTTTCGGTGTTGCGCTTTCAAAGCGGTGTCTTTGAAGTGCTTGCAACAGGCGGCGATTCCTCACTCGGTGGTGATGATTTTGACGCGCGCATCGTGCAACTCTGGCTCAACGACGCAGGCCTTTCGGTGGCGCAACTGAGTGCTGCCGACCGTCACCGCTGGTTGATGCTTGCTCGAAAGGCTAAGGAGACCTTAAGCGATCAAGACGCTGTGGCGCTTGAAGGCCCGCTTGGTATCCAACATTTAGATCGGTCGACATTCGAGCGCATCACAAAGCCCTTACTCGATAAGACGATGCTGTTTTTGCGGCGTGTGCTGCGTGATGCTGCGCTTGATGCCGCCGAATTGGCAGCGGTGATTCTGGTGGGTGGCGCAACGCGAATGCCACAGGTGCGATCTGCACTCGAAGCCCTCCTGAATTGCAGAATTTATACCCATCTGAATCCGGATGAGGTGGTTGCAATCGGTGCTGCCTTGCAGGCGCAACTCTTGCTTGGCCAGCGCAGCGCAAACGGCGACTGGCTCTTGCTGGATGTGATTCCCTTGTCGCTTGGCATTGAGACCATGGGCGGACTCGTTGAGAAGATCATTCCAAGAAACACAACCATTCCGGTGAGTAAGGCCCAGGAGTTCACAACCTATAAGGATGGTCAGACGGCTATGTCGCTCCATGTCGTGCAAGGCGAGCGCGAGCTAGTGAGCGATTGCCGGTCGCTCGCGCGCTTTGAGCTGCGCGGACTTCCGGGGCTCAGTGCGGGCTCAGCCCGGATTCGGGTGGATTTTCAGGTCGATGCCGACGGCTTGTTGTCGGTCTCAGCGCAGGAGCTCAGCAGCGGTGTGCAGGCTTGCACGGTGGTTAAGCCCTCGTACGGCCTTGGCGACGAAGAAATTACGCGCATGCTGCGCGAGGCGATCGATCATGCCAGCGACGACATCCAGCGGCGTGCGCTCACCGAGCAAAAAGTGGATGCCGAACGTCTGCTGCTTTCGGTACAAGCTGCACTGGATGCTGACGCTGCACTGTTGCAGCCGGATGAGCAGGCGGCTATCCATGCCGCGATGGCGAATCTGCGATCCGTTGCCGAAAAGCATGACCACCATGCGATTCGTGATGCGATGACAGCCTTGGGGCACCAAACCGATCACTTCGCCGCATTGCGGATGGATCACGCGGTTTCCATGGCTTTTCGCGGTCTCAAGCTTGACGATCTGGCGTCCTGATGCAAGATGGAGCCTGTCTCATGTTGATCCGGCCGTGGAGGGTTTTGCATGCCGCAGATTGAAGTTTTACCGCACGAAACCCTTTGTCCGAAAGGCAAGTTCATTGAGGCAAGCGTGGGCGCCAACCTGGCTCAGGTCTTACTCGATGCCGGGATCGACCTTGAGCATGCTTGCGGGCTTGTGTGTGCATGCACCACCTGCCATGTGGTGGTCAGACAAGGTTATGCGTCGCTTGAGCTCGCCTCTGATCAGGAGGACGATCTGCTTGATCGAGCTTGGGGTTTGACGCCGCGCTCGCGGCTTTCCTGTCAGGTCAGGATCGGCCGCGATGCTTTGCAAATCGAGTTGCCGAAATACACCATCAACCATGCGCGCGAGGAAGCTTCATGAAGTGGACCGATGTCCTTGAGCTTGCTATTGCCCTGTCGGAGGCGCACCCGGAAGTCGATCCCCGACAGATTCGTTTTACGGACTTGCACCGCTGGGTGATTGCTCTGCCACAGTTTGATGATGACCCTAAGCGTAGCGGCGAGAAAATTCTTGAAGCGATTCAGCAGGCCTGGATCGACGAACTCTGAAATCTTTGAATCGCTTGTTGCATGCGTAAGCACAATTGCGCCAAGGCTATGTTCAATCTTCGCGCTTTAAGGCTGGGAAAAGTATAACGTCACGAATATTGGATCGGTCGCACAACAGCATACTGAGGCGATCGATGCCGATGCCGCAACCGCCGGTTGGTGGCATGCCGTACTCCAAGGCGCGAATGTAATCGGCGTCATAAAACATTGCTTCTTCGTCGCCTGCGTCTTTGGCAGCGACCTGAGCGTGAAAACGCGCGGCCTGGTCTTCGGGATCGTTGAGCTCGGAAAATCCATTCGCAATTTCGCGGCCGCTGATAAAAAGCTCAAAGCGCTCAGTGATCGCATTGTTGCTATCGGAGGCTCGAGCAAGCGGCGACACTTCAACCGGGTAGTCAACGATAAAGGTCGGGTGCCAGAGCTTGCTTTCGGCGCAAGCCTCAAAAAGTGCAAGCTGAAGACTGCCAAGGCCGGCTTGGCTTAAGGCTGCATCCTGTGCGACTTGACCAAGTTCGCGCAACTGCGCTTGAACAAAGCCCAGATCCTGGAGCTGAGATTCAGACCAATGCGGCCTCTCGCGCGCAATCGCTTGCACCATGGTCAGCCTCGCGAAAGGTTTTTCCAGATCGACAGTCTCGCCCTGATAAGTGATGGTGGCAGTGCCGCAAACCGCTTTTGCAGTGTCTCGCAACAAAGCCTCGGTGAAATCCATCAACCAGCGGTAATCGGTGTAGGCGGCATAAAACTCCATCATGGTGAATTCGGGGTTGTGACGTGGGCTGATTCCTTCGTTACGAAAATTTCGATTGATTTCAAACACCCGTTCAAAGCCACCGACGATCAGTCGTTTGAGGTAGAGCTCTGGGGCTACCCGCAAATACATATCTTGCGCAAGCGCATTGTGATGCGTGATGAAGGGTTTGGCGCTTGCACCACCAGGAATCGGATGCATCATCGGTGTCTCCACTTCGAGAAACGACGCATCGTTCATTAGTTGGCGCAGCGTGCTGGTAATCCGCGAGCGCTTCAGAAAGGTTTCGCGGCTTTCTTCGTTCACGATCAGATCAACATAGCGCTGCCGATAGCGTGTTTCCTGATCGGCTAAGCCGTGAAACTTATCGGGCAGCGGTCGCAAGGATTTGGTCAGCAAACGCAGTTCTGTCACGCGCACCGACAACTCGCCTTTCATCGTTCGAAACATCAAACCCTTGACCGACAAGATATCGCCGATATCCCAGTGCTTGAAGGCTTCATGAATCGGCACACCAACAGCTTCATCATTGATATAGAGCTGAATACGACCGCTTGCATCTTGCAGGCTGGCAAAACTTGCCTTGCCCTGCACCCGTTTGAGCATCATCCGACCGGCCAGATGCACCAGGATTTGCTTTGCATCCAGTGATTCTCGACTCTCACCTTGATATCGATCTAAAAGCTCCTGGGCGCGGTCGCTTGGCCTGACATTGTTGGGAAAGGGTATAGGCGTGTGCTCACGCAAGGCTTTGAGCTTTTCGCGCCGCTCAGCAATCAAATGATTTTCATCGTGGACTTGATCAGTCATGCCTAGACGCCCATTTTCAAGCTGGCCTGGATGAAGGCATCGAGATCGCCATCAAGCACAACCTTGGTGTTGCTGGTTTCATAGTTGGTACGCAAGTCCTTGATCCTCGACTGATCCAAAACATAAGACCGAATCTGGTGGCCCCAACCGATATCGGTTTTACTTGCCTCGACTTTGTCTTGCTCGGCGCGACGCTTGCGCATCTCAAGTTCGAAGAGCCTTGCGCGCAGCATATTCATGGCTTCATCTCTGTTGCGGTGCTGACTACGATCGTTCTGACATTGGACGACAATATTAGTGGGCATGTGCGTGATGCGTACCGCCGATTCGGTCTTGTTTACATGCTGGCCCCCGGCGCCGGACGCCCGAAAGACATCAATGCGCAAGTCGGCAGGGTTGATATCGATCTGGATGGACTCATCGACCTCCGGGTAGACATAGACAGAGGCAAACGATGTGTGTCGACCGTTGTTGCTGTCAAAAGGCGATTTGCGGACCAGGCGGTGAATGCCAGTTTCGCTACGCAAATAGCCATAGGCGTACTCACCGGCGACTTTGATGGTGCAGCCTTTGATGCCTGCTGTGTCGCCTTCGGTTTCTTCGAGCAACTCGGCCTTAAAGCCCTTGCGCTCGCAATAGCGCAAGTACTGGCGCTGCAGCATTTGCGCCCAGTCCTGTGCTTCGGTGCCGCCTGCGCCCGATTGAATTTCGACGAAGCAATCGCTGGGATCTGCCGGATTGGCAAACATCCGTCGAAATTCCAGTCCCTCAACCAAGGCGAGTAAGCCAGCGGCGTCTTGCTCAACCGCCGCAAAGGTATCGATATCCTGCTCGGATTGCGCCATCTGAAAAAGTTCGGCGGTATCGCCAAGGCCTTGCTCGATCTGCTCGATCCCGACCACGACCGCGTCAAGCGCTTTTTTTTCCTTGCCTAATGCCTGAGCGTTTTCTGGATCGTTCCAGATATCAGGCGCTTCAAGCGCGGCGCTGACGATCTCTAAGCGATTCTTCTTTTCCTCGTAGTCAAAGATACCCCCGAAGGTCGTTGACCCGATGAAGCAGGTCTTTGATCAGGGCATCCAGGGCATTCAGGCGTTCGGCTTCGATGCTCACGTGTTGTTTTCCTTGTTGATCGGCGCATGCGATTGCGCCGCATCCATCTTGACCCGCAGCAACATCGCGGCGTATAGACGAGATCACCGGATTATAAAGCTTCGATATGCTCAAGGACGCATTGCAAGGTCTGACGACCCTGCCAGCGGTTGATTTCCAAGCGGTAGGCTGCACGGATTCGACGCTCAAGGGGTTCGCGGCGTCCGAAAGCAATCGCTTCAAGCTTCACGCCGTGATCGTTTTGCAAACGCAATTTCAAGTGTTTTTCAGCCAGCGATTGCTGGCTGAGCACATCAAACTGGTCTTGAAAAAGCGGAGCCGGAAAGCCCTGACCCCACACCGCCTCATGAATGCTCTGAATCCAATCGGCTCGCAGCCAGCTCGCCTCCAGCGAACCGTCGGTCCAGATGATCGCTTCCAATTGCTCCGGGTCGGCCATCGCGCTGACCGCTTGGGCAAAGAGCTGCTCAAGCGTCTGAAGTGATTCGCGGCGAATCGTGAAGCCTGCTGCCATGGCATGCCCGCCGAAGCGTAAGAGAGTCTGGGGTGAGCGTTTGCTGATCCAGTCCAGTGCATCACGAAGATGCAACCCGGCAATTGAGCGACCTGAGCCTCGCAAGAGGCCCTTATCGGCTGCCGGTGCCAGGGCAAGCACAGGGCGATGAAACTGATCCTTGATCCTTGATGCCAGAAGTCCCACGATCCCCTCATGCCAAGCCTCGTTAAACACCACAAGGCTCGGTGCATCGCCTGCCACGTCCTCTAAGCCCTCAAGGGCTTGTTGTTGCATATCGGCTTGCAGGTTTTGCCGCTCGCGATTGATCAGATCAAGCTCACGTGCCAATGCATGGGCGGTATCAGCATGTTCTGCTAGTAAGCACTCGATGCCTACGCTGATGTCTTTTAAGCGTCCTGCCGCATTGATGCGCGGTGCAAGTGCAAATCCAAGGTCTGCAACTTCAAGGCTTTGTGCGTTCCGCCCGGCGATGCTGATGAGGGCGTTCACCCCGGCTTGGGCTTTGCCTTGCCGGATACGCTGCAGTCCAGCGTGGACCAGCGCTCGATTGTTGCCATCGAGTTTGACAAGGTCTGCCACCGTGCCCAAGGCGACAAGATCCAACAACTGTTGCAGAGCAGCCGAAGCCGCGGGGTGGTCGCTTTGCACATCACGAAAGCGACGCCTTAAAGCAAGCAAAACGTAGAACATGACCCCCACGCCCGCAAGATGCTTGCTTTCGAATCGGCAATCGGTCCGGTTTGGATTCACGATCGCCTTGGCGTCGGGTAACAAATCCCCCGGCAGATGATGGTCGGTCACAAGCACCGGAACGCCAAGCTCCGCGGCCGCTGAAATGCCCTCGTGCGAGGCGATTCCATGATCGACGGTGATCAGCAGATCCGGTTTTCCGATGCGCGGGTGCTGCATCGCCAAGGCCACGATCTCCGGGCTCAAGCCATAACCATGCACAAGGCGATTCGGCACCAGATAATCGACTTTTGCCTGCATCATCCGCAAGCCACGTACCGCCACCGCGCAGGCGGTTGCACCGTCGCAGTCATAGTCAGCAATAACCAGCAGCTTTGCTCCGACCTGGATCGATTCGAAGAGTAGATCGACCGCCGCTTGCATATCAGCCATGCTGTCGGGCCTGAGTAAATCGTGGAGTGAGGGTTGCAGCTCGGCGACACTCCTAAGCTCCCGTGCCGCATAGACCCTGGAAAGCAGAGGATTGACGCCTTGCTCAAGCAGTGCCTGTTCAAGCTTGCGATTCACATGACGATGACGCATCATGAGCGGCTAGCCTTGCTGGAACCAGCGCCGGATCCCCTCAACAAGTCCTGGTTTGCTCTGAGCACGGCCTGAACGCAGTCGGTAGTGTTCCCAGGCATGATCGGCGCTGATGAGCAGCTCAAAAGGCTTTGATGCCGGCCTGCTTTCAAGTGTGCTGAGCAAATTTTTAAGTCCTTGCTGTGCCGTTTGGACTCCTAGCTGATCGCCACGCAGACGCATCAGACTGAGCTCGTCGCAGATTTGGCCAGGCTGTCCTTGCGTAAAACGCTCAAGCCCCATCAAAAACGCAAGCTGACTTCGAGGCTTAAAGCAGCGCTTGGTTTTTTGTAAGCCCGGCACGGTCGATCCACCGAGCCACAGCGCATTCACAGGACGATAGCCTGACGCTGCTCGAGCCTGATTCACAGGGTGTTCGTACCAGAGCATCTGAACCTGGTTTAGCAGCCTTCGCCAGTTGCGCGTCTGACTACCCTGAGCGAGATACTGCTCAACATTCAAGCCCTCGGCAAGGGCAAGCGAGCAGCCCTGCAGGTCAACCGGCGCATCAAACCGAAGCAACCAATGCATCGGCTCAAGAACCTCGATACGGATGTTTGACCCAAACCATTGGGACCAGGCTTGCAAATCGTCGTTCAGCGCATGCTGTAGTTCGGTTGCCTGATCCCAGCTCAAAGGTTCATCATGCAGCGCAGAAACGCCCACATGGTCCAAACGGATGTAGAAATGGCAGGGCGTAAGCACAATCGACGGTCTTGTTGGATCGAGCCATTGATTCTCCGGCACTAGCCAGCAGGCAAGACCCTCAAGCGACTGCGGCGTCCAGCCAAGTTGCCGACAAAGCCAGTGTTCGAGCGCAAGCACGCGCGGCGATACGCTAGCCTCTTCCCAGCACTCGAGCGCGTCAAATCGACTCAGGACCATCGCCCAGTCCTGTTTGAGCTCAGGCCAGGTTTTGGCCGGGAGGTAGCCGTCAAGTATAAAAACCGATGCGCTCGTTCCGGCTGCCTCTGTCGACGCTGTGGATGTGGCTGAGTGATCAGCGCGCGTGCTCATGCAGCGCATTGTATGGCTGTGGCACACTCTTTCCATGCAATTTGAATGGCAACTCGCATGGGCCTACTGGCGCGGAAGACGCGCCAAGCCTTCGGGCAACGGATTCATTTCTTTCATCGCGCTTTTATCGGTGCTCGGTATTGCATTGGGCGTTGCGGCATTGATCACCGTTTTATCGGTGATGAATGGCTTTCAAAAGGAAGTGAGAAACCGCATGCTTTCGGTGGTTTCGCACTTGGAGTTGCATCTTCGTTCAGATCCGCAAGCCGATGATCAGGCTATGCGCGATGCGATGGCAAAGCATCCAGCGGTGCTTGGCATGGCAGCCTTTGAACCCCTGCAGGTGCTGATAACCCGCGATGACAGCCTGCGCGCAGCCTTGATACGCGGTATTTCGCCGGCCGATGAAGCCAAGGTATCGTCGATGGTTGCTGCGATGCCCCAGGCTTTGCGTGAGTCGCTTCGAGCTGGCGCCTGGCGCATCATCCTGGGCCGCGAGCTGGCAAGAAGTCTGGGCGTGGTCACAGGCGACCGGCTGGTGGTGATTGCGCCTGACCTCGGAAATCAGGGCACAGGTTTTGCGCCGCGGATGCGCCAGTTTGAGGTCGTCGGTGTGTTTGAGTCAGGCCATTATGAGTATGACAGCGCACTGGCCCTGATTCATTTGGATGATGCACTCAAGCTCAACCGGCAATCCCAGGTGAGCCACTGGCGCATGCTCACCGATAACCCGATGCAGGTGCGAAAGATCGCTAGCGAGCTCGCACAACAGCTCGATGACCGTTATGAGTTACGTGATTGGTCACAAGAAAACCGAGTCTGGTTTGAAGCGGTTCAGGTTGAAAAGCGGATGATGTTCATCATCCTTACGCTGATTGTTGCGGTTGCAAGCTTCAATCTCGTGTCCATGCTTGTGATGACCGTGGTTGATAAGCGCGCCGATATCGCAATCTTGCGCAGCATGGGGGCAGGATCCGGGTCGGTCATGCGGATTTTCATGTTGCAAGGTCTTGCCTCGGGTGGCCTCGGGACCGCACTGGGTGTGGCTTTGGGGCTTTGCATCGTTTCCACCTTGGATTCGATCCTTCGTTCGCTGGAACAAATCTTCGCTTTTGAAGTCTTGCCTAAAGGCGTCTATCTGTTGCAGCGAATTCCAACAGACTTGCAAGCGGGTGATGTTATCGAGGTTGCAACGATCGCATGCTGCCTCTCTTTTCTCGCAACGCTTTATCCGAGTTGGCGTGCAGCGCGAACCAGGCCGGCCCAAGCCCTCCGACATGGATGATTTGCTTCGTGTAACAGGGCTCAGCAAGTCCTTCGCTGGCCTTGCAAACGATCGACCAATCGAGATTTTACGGGACGTCTCGATGCGGCTCAGCGCTGGACAATCGCTTGCCATCATGGGTCGATCGGGGGCGGGGAAAAGCACCTTGCTCCATGTGCTTGCCGGTTTTGAATCGCCCGATCGAGGCGAGATTCGCTGGGAGGGACAGGCCCTCGTGTCGATGAATGAGACGCAAATCGATCGCTTGAGGAATCGTCGTTTTGGCTTTGTGTACCAGTTTCATCACTTGATCGAAGAGTGTTCTGCAATAGATAACGTAAGTCTGCCGTTGCGCATCGCCTCGGTTCCAAGGCAATCGGCTCGGGAGCGCGCAAAGGCGATACTTACGCGTCTGGGGCTAGGCGATCGTTTGCATCACCGCCCCTCGGTGCTTTCCGGGGGCGAGCGTCAGCGTGTGGCGGTAGCGCGTGCACTCGTGCATCAACCAGCTTGCGTGCTCGCTGATGAGCCTACCGGGAACCTTGATGAGCAAAGCGCCCGACAGGTCTTTGCCCTGTTTCGCGAACTTGCAGCCGAATCGGGTACGGCATTGCTGCTTGTCACCCACGACCCCGAACTTGCAAAGGGCTGCGATCGCTTGGTTGTTCTTGAAAATGGACTGTTAAGCGAATCATAGCGTGTGAATCATGGCGGTTTTTGACCTCTCTGATTTAAGCTGGTGCGATACCCATTGCCACCTTGATGCATGCGAGTTTCGCGATGAGCTCGTGTCGGTTGTGAAGCGCTCGCGGGCAGCCGGTGTGCGTGAGTGGATCATTCCGGCTGTGGCGACAAGCGCATTTGAGCGTGTGCTGGACATCGTAACCCAGCATGCTGGTGCGAGCTTTGCGCTTGGCATCCACCCGCTTTATGTCGGTAGCGCAAAGAGATCGCATATCGAACAACTGGAGCAGTGGATCAAGCGCCATCGCAGCGACAAGCGGCTGGTCGCCGTGGGCGAGATCGGATTGGATCTTTATCCTGGCCATCCTCCTTTCGAGCAGCAGCAATGGTTTTTTGAACAACAGCTGCGCTTGGCCAAACGCTACGAGCTTCCGGTCATCGTGCACGCCCGCCGGGCCGCCGATCAGGTCTACGCCGGGCTCAAGCGCTTTCAGATCCGAAGCGGCGTGATCCACGCCTTTAATGGCAGCGAACAGCAGGCGCTCGCGCTTATCGGGCAGGGGATGCTGCTTGGCTTTGGCGGCTCGCTCACCTATGAGGGATCACGCAGGATTCGCAGGCTTGCCGCGTCGCTTCCCCTGCACACGATGCTGCTTGAAACCGATTCGCCGGATATCCGTCCTCGTTGGTTTTCTGGCGATTTGAATCGACCAAACGAACCTTCTGAGCTTGCCGCGATAGCGGCCTGCCTTGCGCAGTTGAGGGCTGTGTCGCTCGCTTCGCTAAGCGAGGCATTTGCCGAGAACCTGACACGCCTGAAATCATCTCTGTAGGGTCTGTAGCTGCCAAGCGGACCCCGCTTGGATGCGCACGCACACAATTCTTGCCATACACCCCGGCTGGTTTTTCATGGCCGGATGTCTGCTTGTTCAACAACATAGGGCCTTGCCCGGTTTTGTGGAGTTGCTTGTCCCACTTGCCTTGGCACTTGTTGTAGCGACGCTGAGCCCAGCCGCCAGGTGCAGTGGCCTTGCATGGATGCTCCTGAGCTTTGGTCTCGGTTATGGGTGGGCGGGAAGCCAGGCTCAATCGGCGCTGGATCAACGCTTGCCACTTGCCCTTGAAGCAGAGCGGTTGACCGTGACAGGATTTATCGACGGGCTTATCCGCTTTGAAGATCATCCGGCAAGCGCAAGTTTCCCGTTTCGCGTCATGGCCTGTGCGGATTCAGGCCTTTGGTGTCCGGTGGGCTCGCGCATACTGGTGAAGCTCAACGCCGGAAAGCCTGAAGGGTCGCAAGCTCTGTCCCCCTTGTCGGCCATCCGTTCCGGCAGTGTCTGGCAGATTGATTTGCGATTGAGCGCATTACATGGGCAGCGCAACCCCGCCGGGACCGATCTTGAGCGGCTCGCTTTGCAATCCGACTGGGTTGCTCGCGGGCGCGCACCGCTATCGCACAGCCGTCAACTCGAAGCGCTTGCCATGCATCCGCTTGCCTGGGTGCATCGTACGCGGCAAGTGGTGCGCGACGCGATACGTCGGGCCTCGGCCGAACCGGGCAGCATGCCGCGGGCAATGGCGGTGATTGAAGCCCTTGTGATTGGCAGTGGCGAGGGGCTCGACCCTGAGCAATGGGACGCCTTTAACCGAACCGGTGTCGGGCATCTGCTATCGATATCGGGCTCCCATGTGACGATGTTTGCCGGCTTTGCAGCCTTTTTCGGCGTTACGCTGCTGCAGCGAGCTGGCAGTTTTGGCTTACTTGGCCTGCGTTGGTACACCATGCAATTGCCTCGCGTTTGCTTTGCTGCTTTTGGGGCAATTGCATACACCTTGCTGGCAGGATTTGGATTGCCGGCGCAACGGACCTGCGCCATGGTGCTGGTGACCGGCGTGATGAGCCTCAGTGGCCGGCGGCATGCCCCGCAGGCTGTTCTCTCCTGCGCGGCGGTGATGGTTTGCTTGATTGATCCCTGGGCAGTTATCTCCCCTGGCTTTTGGTTGTCGTTCGCTGCGGTGGCTGCACTGGTGATCAGTGGTCAGGCGATGCAGCGGCCAGAAAAGCGCGATGAGAAAGATCCGATGATCAGCGGGTATCGCTTGGGTCCGATGTTCAGGGAGGCCTTTCAAGGTCAGTGGGCAGCAAGCGTCGTGATGATTCCTTTATCGGTCTTGTTTTTCTCGCAGATCTCCTGGATTGCACCTTTGGCCAATGCCTTGGCTATTCCCTGGATCACCTTCGTGATCACGCCGCTATCGCTCCTATTGGCTTTGCTGGCGAGCCTTCGCGCTGAATGGGTTGAGGTGCCGATGCGCTGGCTCGCCTTGATCACCGAGCAGAGCTTGCAAGGATTGGACGCGGTTGCCCGCTGGGATTGGATCAGCAGCCATAGCGCCATGCCTCCGGGACTCGTGATCGTGGTGGCGGTGCTTTCTTGCTGGCTCCTCATTTGGCCGCTTGCGCCATGGCCTCGATGGACTGCGAGTTTGCTGATGTTGCCGCTGATGTTTTGGCCTGTCGACCGGCCGAGAGAGGGTGAATTGCGGGTGCTCTTTTTTGACGTGGGTCAGGGCAGTGCGGTGTTTGTGCAATCACAGGAGTTCAGTCTGCTCTACGACAGTGGTCCTGCCTTTAGCCTGGATGCGCGCGCAGACGGCCGAAATGCTGGATTTCAGCTGGTGCTACCCACCTTGCGCAGCCGCGGAATCGCTTCGATCGACTGGCTTGTCCTGTCCCATGCTGATCTTGATCACACCGGCGGCGCACTTAGCCTCTATCGACACTTACGAATCGGGCAGGTTCTATCCGGCTCCCCGGCAGCTGAGCCCAGTCTGCGGGATTTGCCGGTCGTGCCATGCAGCCGGGCGACTGAGCTTAGGGTCCGAAACAGCAGCCTGCGTTTTCTTCATCCGGAAATAACCGAGGCTGGCGCATCCACGTCTGGTTCTGAGGACTGGGGACGGTTGACACGGTCTGCGAAATCAAGGTCGGCTAATCGCAACGCGCAAAGCTGTGTGCTTCTGATTGAGCATAGGGGCCGGCGACTGCTCTTGCCGGGTGATTTGCCATCGCTTCAAGAAACTGCGGTCCTTTTGCGCGAGCCTGCGCAAGCTGGCAGTGCGCTTGATGTGCTCTTGCTCGGACATCATGGCGCCTCCAACAGCAGCGCTGCGCCCTGGCTTGATTACTGGCGTCCGCAGCTCGCTGTGGTTCAGGCTGGCTACCGAAACCGCTACGGACATCCCCATGACGCAACCCTTGCGCGCTTGTGCGAGCGCAGCATCCCCTTGAGACGAACCGATCTTGAAGGTGCGATTGAGCTGACGATTGGAAGCGATGGCCTCATGCACTGGAAGTTCGAGCGTGAGCGCACCCAACGCTACTGGACACGCTTGCTCGCGCCAGCTGTGTCTTGTCCGGCTGAGAATGGACCGGAAGGTCTGGGAACGAAAAGCCACCACTGAGTAGGGACAAGCGCGAAAGGCACGCGTACCCGCCGTATCGCAAAGTTATCGCCAACCGGCCTGATCAACCAGCTTAACTGCGGCCGATTGTCGCGCGCCGATGCTTGCAATCGCCAATTTGTCTGCCTTAAACGGGCCCATGGCATCGAGTGCAGGGTTTGTAAGCTTCACGCTTGGGACAGCAGGCCATTCGTTGTTGCCGTCAGCCAGCATTTGTTGCGCTTCGTCGCTTGCCATGAACTCAAGAAATCGTATCGCTGCTTCGCGGTTTTTTGCATGCTTGGCGATCCCACCGCCGGTGACGTTCACATGAGTGCCCACGCCGTCCTGATCGGGCCAGATAAAGCCGACTTTGCTGATGATTTCCTGATCCTCAGGCTTGGTTGAGCGCATCAGTCGTGCTAAGTAGTAGGTGTTACTGAGGGCAAGGCCGCATTCCCCGCTGGCCGTGGCTCGGATCTGGTCGGTATCGCCTCCGCGCGGCGGGCGGGCGAAGTTTGCCACCACGCCCTTGGCCCAGGCTAAAGCCGCTGATTCGCCGCGGTGCTCAATTTGCGCGGCAATCAGCGAGAGCATGTAGGGATGCGCAGCAGACCGGGTGCAGACTGCCGACTTGAATCGAGGCTCGGCAAGCGCGGCGTAGCTGAGCGGTGGCCGATCGCCGAAGCGTTGCTTGTTGTAAACAATGATCCTTGCGCGCTTGGAAAAGCCCCACCAGGCATAGCCTTGTGAATCTTTGGCCGAACGCAGACTTTCGGGTATACGCTGGCGCAGCAAGTCCGAGTCGCTTGCTGCAAACAGTCCGTCGCCTGCGGCGCGAGACAGACGAGCCGCATCGACCAGGATAAGAACGTCGGCGGGGCTGTTGCTGCCTTCGCTGCGCAGTCGTTCGAGCAAGGCTTCATCGGCGGCTTCGATGCGATTGACCTGGATGCCTGTCCGTTTGCTGAAGGCGGCGTAGAGCTTGTCATCGCTTTGGTAATGTCGTGCAGAGTAGATGTTGACAGCCGATGATGCCCAGGCGGATGCGCTCAGCAGACCGGCGAACATCCATGTTATCGAGCGTAGACTCAGTAGGTCTTTCACGGCTTTGGTCATCATCATGGGTTTAGTCATCAATTTTCTCCGAGGGTTCATGAACGCTTTGCACCGAGGGTTTGTCAGGATTCGCCAAGACTTGGATTGCAGCTATGCCATGCCGATAATAAAAGAAACAATTCCTATTTGCAAAGTAATGGCGTAACCATATGTTTGCTGAATACGATTTGAAAACGAACGCTAAGAGGCGGCAGCTTCTTGCGCTGTTCGCTGTGGGAACCCTCCAGGGCTGCGCAAGCACGACGACGGAGCCTGCATCAGCGCCTAAACTGTCCGAGCCGGCAAATCTGGCTAAGCCAGCACCCGCGCCCTGGGCGCTCGCCCTGGGGGGTGGTGCAGCGCGTGGCCTGGCACACGTCGGTGTGATTGAGGTCCTCGAGCGCGAGGGTCTGGTTCCCGATTTTGTCGTCGGTACAAGCGCTGGCGCCCTGGTAGGGGCGCTTTGGGCAAGCGGCATGGACGCAGCAAAGCTCAAGTCGGTTGCCCTGTCTTTTGACCAGTCATCGCTTGGAGACTGGGCGTTTAGCACCCGCGGCCTGCTCAAAGGTCAGGCGCTTGCTGATTTTGTCAACCGCCACGTCGGTCATCGTCCGATCGAGCGATTTCCGAGGCGCTTTGCCGCAACAGCGGTCGATTTATGGTCCGGGAAACTTGTGGTCTTTGACCGAGGTAATGCGGGAATCGCGGTCCGAGCATCAGCGGCTGTACCGGGGGTGTTTCAGCCGGTGCAGCTTGCAGGTCGCGAGTATGTGGACGGAGGGCTTGCTTCTCCGGTCCCGGTTCGCATGGCGCGTTCGATGGGCGCCAAGCGAGTGCTGGCAGTTGACATTTCAGCCAAACCCGAATTCCAGTCCACCCAAAGCCTCGGGGAGCTGCTCATGCAAACCATCAACATCATGGGAGAGCACCTCGGCAAGGCAGAGCTTTCGGAGGCTGATCTGGTGCTTCGTCCCGAAGTGTTTCAGCGCTCAGCGATTGATTTCAGTACCCGACCCGAGGCAATTGCCGAGGGAGGAAAGGCGATGCAAGCAGCACTGGCAAAGTGGAAGCAATTACTGGGTTAGTGCAGCGCTTGGCAGGCATCCATGGGGGAAGTCCGGCCGGTTTAAAGCTTTATTCGGTCAACAACTAAGCCCTTGCTGACTTGGATCGTGACGCAGCCTTGGTCTTGGCTGGGCTTGGTTTTGCTGCAGTCTTGGCGCGTGTTTTCGCCTTGACGCGTGTCCCCTGCGTTTGAGCAACAGCAATGACGCCGGGAGATCGGAGCCGATCGATGGCGGCAGCAACTCTTGAGCTTTCCATACCAGCATCGACGCGCTGCACCGCTCCGGTGTTGGAAAGATTTTGCAAAGCGGCTTGTTCGTCGATAAAAGTCTGTGCTGCTGCGGCTTGACGTCGCCATTGAGCACCGGCAAACAAGCCGGCTCCTGTAGCGCTGGACGACGGGAGCGCTGCGGAACCGTTGGATGCGGCGTCGATATCTTTAAGGGGCACACCGATGCGCGCCAAAGTCCTGTCAATCAACTGATCAAGGGCAGCCGGATCCTGGTTTGGTAATTCACCCATCACGCGTCTTGCACCGTCAAATCGCCTGACCCAGTAGCGATCGACCATTGAATCGATGCGAATCGACTTGCCTTTAGCAGGTGCATGCACGAATTTCTCGTCGCCGAGATAAATCCCAACATGCGAAAAGCCTCGGCGCTGGGTATTAAAAAAGACCAGATCGCCTGGAAGCAAATGTTCCTTGCCGATCGAAACCGCCGCACGACTCATCTCTTCGCTCTTTCTTGGCAGCATCAGCCCGGCGGCTTCGTGAAACACATGTCGTACAAAGCCGCTGCAATCCATCCCGGTTTCGGGAAGGTTTCCGCCCCACCGGTAAGTGATTCCCATCAGCGTGAGTGCCCGCACGATGACCTCAGCAGGAAGGCTTACGCCGTCGGCAACACTGCTTTCTGAACCCGGATTGAGTGCAGCCAGAGGGTTATCGTTGGCCCTTGCAGCACCCGGAAAGCCAAGCAGCAGACCAAGGGTGCAAGCCAGCGCAGCCGCGCAACGCCCTGCAACATGTGCTGGTTTTTTGAGCATGCGCGCAGGCTAAGGGAATTAGGTGCCGATGTCAAAGGGAAAAAGCGATAAATTCTTGATCTTTCATACGCTTGGGGGATGACTTTCAGCGCTGGTGGCAGCCTGTGAGCCTCCTGGGGCAGTCGCAACGGCATAATGAAATCCGTCGATCGGGAGAACTTGTTTATGGAAAGCTACCTTGCAACGCATCGTCGGTCTATCGAGGACCCCGAGGGATTTTGGCGCGAGCAGGCTGAACTGATCAGCTGGCACGAGCCCTTCGTGCGGGTGCTTGACGATGCCTCGGCACCGATCAATCGCTGGTTTGTCGGAGGTAAGACCAACCTTTGTTATAACGCGCTCGACCGTCATCTTGCAGATCGTTCCGAACAGGCTGCGCTTGTTTTTGTTTCAACGGAGACCGACGAGGAGCGAACCTACAGCTATGCGGCCATGCACCGTGAGGTCTGTGCTGCTGCGGCAATGCTCAGGGCTCAGGGCGTGATCCGAGGCGATCGTGTGTTGATTTATATGCCCATGATTCCCGAGGCGCTTTTTATGATGTATGCCTGCGCGCGCTTGGGCGCAGTGCATTCGGTGGTGTTCGGAGGATTTGCTTCCCACGCGCTTGCCTCGCGGATCGACGACGCCAGGCCGAAGTTGATTGTGAGTGCTGATGCCGGGTCGCGGGCCGGCAAAGTGCTGCCCTACAAAGGGCTGCTCGATGAAGCGATTGCTCTGTCATGCTTTAAGCCCGAGCGGGTGATTTTGTTTGACCGAAAGCTCGCAGCGATGCATCGTGTTGAGGGCCGCGATCTCGATTACGCGGCCTTGCGCAGTGCACATCTTGATACGTTGGTCGAAGTGGAATGGCTTGAGTCAAATGATCCAAGTTATATTCTTTATACTTCTGGGACAACAGGAAAGCCCAAGGGTGTGCAGCGCGATGTTGGCGGTTATGCGGTGGCACTGGCCGCTTCGATGAAGCATATTTTTGAAGCTAAGCCGGGCGAAGGTTACTTTTGCACCAGTGACATCGGATGGGTGGTTGGGCACTCGTACATCGTCTACGCGCCTTTGATTGCCGGAATGTTCACGTTGTTGTACGAGGGCACGCCGCTTCGACCCGATGGGGGTATTTTCTGGAAGCTTGTTGAGCGCTATAGACCATCGGTCATGTTTTCTGCCCCGACGGCAGTTCGGGTTCTGAAAAAGCAAGACCCTGCGTTGTTGAGCCGCTATGACTGCTCTTCGCTTCGGGCGCTCTTTCTGGCAGGCGAGCCGCTTGATGAGCCCACTGCGCGCTGGATTGCCGAGGGGCTTGGTGTGCCGGTGATCGATAATTACTGGCAGACTGAAAGCGGCTGGCCGATTCTGACCATTGCCAAGGGGATGGATCCAAGCCTGCCTACAAAGTTCGGCAGTCCGGGGTTACCGATGTATGGTTACAACGTGCGTCTGCTTCACGAAAGTACTGGTGCAGAGGTTGGCGAGCGAGAAAAGGGCGTGGTGGCCATCATGCCGCCGCTGCCTCCGGGTTGCCTGCAAACCGTCTGGGGTGACGATGAGCGTTTTCGCAAGACTTACTTCGAATCGATCCCAGGCGTGCTGGCTTACTCCACCTTCGATTGGGGTATCAAGGATCAGGATGGCTACTACTACATCCTTGGACGGACCGACGATGTCATCAATGTCGCCGGACACCGCCTTGGCACCCGTGAAATCGAAGAATCCGTCAATTCACACGCAGCGATTGCTGAATGCGCGGTCGTGGGCGTTGCCGATGCGCTTAAAGGGCAGGTCGCGATTGCTTTTGCGGTGCTCAAGGATGCCGCTTACGCATTGGACCCCAAGGCACGCCTGGCCTTGGAAGGCGACTTGATGAAGACGGTTGATCAACAACTTGGTGCTGTGGCAAGGCCCTCGCGTGTGTACTTTGTGAGCACGCTACCCAAGACGCGCTCAGGCAAAGTGCTCAGGCGCTCGATTCAAGCGCTTTGCGAAGGCCGCGACCCTGGCGATCTGACCACGATCGAGGATCCGTCCGCGCTTGAGCAAGTGCGGCTTTGCCTCGCTTCGTGACGAGGACCCAGCGCTGGCCCTGGCTCTAGGCCCTTAGGCTTGCCGATCCTTGGCAGGCGTTGATGCTGTCACAATAGCGACGTTGAAGAAAGGAATCGACCGATGTTTACCAAGCAAGTACTTGAGCTCTCAGACCTCCGTCGCATGGCAAATGCCTGCGAAGCGCTTGCAAGCGCGCAGTCCTGGGCGGTTAGTTTTGCGATTGTTGATGACGGTGGCCACTTGCTCTGGCTGCAGCGACTCGACCGCGCGGCGCCGATATCGGCAGAGATTTGCGTGGCCAAAGCCCGAACCGCTGCGCTTGGTCGTCGCGATTCAAAGGTTTACGAGGACATGATCAACGCTGGCCGTGTGAGCTTTCTGTCTGTGCCCCTGCTTCAGGGTATGCTCGAAGGGGGGCTCCCGATCATGGTTGGCGGATACTGCATTGGCGCGGTCGGGGTTTCGGGTGTGAAGTCCACCGAAGATGCGCAAATCGCGCAAGCGGGAATTGCCGCGCTCTAAGAGGCTTAGCGTACCAAGGCTTGCAGTCTGAAATGCCTTGTGGCCAATGACCAGGGAGAAAAAAGCTGGCGCTACAAGAATCGATACGAGTCCACTTGCGCGATGGCGTTGCCCCGCGTGAGGTACTGGCTTGGGCTTTTCTCGATTTTGCCAATTCGGGCTACACCACGGTCGTCTTGACTGCCGTTTATTCCGCTTATTTTGTTGGCGTGATCGCAGGCGCTGCATCCTGGGCAACCTTGTTGTGGACGCTGACAGTATCTGGCGCCTCATTCCTCACAATGCTGATACTGCCCTCGCTTGGTTTGTGGGCAGATCAAGCAGGCGGAAAACGTGCCATTATTTTTTGGGCAAGTCTTCTTTGCGGTGCCGCCACTGCCGCACTTGCCTGGGTCGATGCCAACGCCTTGTGGCTCGCTGTCAGCCTTGTGGCGCTTTCAAGCCTTGCCTTTAACCTTTGCGAAACCTTTACCGCTGCTTTCTTGCGCGAACTCGCAAGGCCCCATGCCTACGGACGGGTCTCTGGCTGGGGCTGGAGCTTTGGCTATCTCGGCGGTATGCTCACGCTGGGCTTGTCGATTGCCTGGGTGTTGCATGCGAAGGCTTTGGGTGAAAGCGCTACACAATTTGTACCTGTGACGCTCTGGATTGTGGCTATTGTTTATGTGGCCGTGAGCCTGCCGGCATTGGCGGTCCTTAAAGAACGACAAGGCCTTGCCTCAAAGGACCTGTTGGATGATCCGCAAGCCCCGGCCTCCGCTGCAAACGGTGCTGACGCATGGTCAGGCGGTTGGCTTCGGCTTCGTTTGTCCTGGCAGCGCACCGAAAGTCTTGTCGATTTACGGCAGTTGCTTGTTTGCTGCGTGGCCTATCACGCAGGCATTTCAGTGGTCATCACGCTCGCTGCGGTCTACGCTGAGCAGGTGATGGGTTTTGAACCGACCGACACCATGATTTTGGTGTTTTTAGTCAACATCGCCGCAGCGCTCGGTGCCTTTTTTTTCGGGCGCTTTCAGGATCGGATGGGTGGTCGGCTTGCGCTGGCAATCACGCTGGTCTCCTGGATTGTGATGGTTATCGTTGCGGTTCTCGGACAAAGCAGGGAGTCGTTCTGGCTTGCTGCTACCTTGGCAGGTCTGAACATGGGTTCGAGCCAATCGGCAGGGCGCGCCATGGTGGCTCAGCTTGCACCGATGGGTCGTCAGTCCGAGATCTTTGCACTATGGGGCTTCGCACTGCGTCTTTCCGCGATTCTCGGTCCGGTGCTTTACGGTTTGCTGGTGTGGATGAGCGACGGACAACAACGACTGGCGCTCGCATTCGTTGGTTTGTTCTTTGTTTTATCGTTATGGATTCTATCAAAGATTAATCTACAGCGTGGTATGCAGGCGGCAAGGGTCGCATAAGTTTTTCTCGACAAGTTCTAGGGAAAAGTGCCACGACGAACGACAGGTTTGTTACATTGCTCGGCATGGACTTGTCTGATGACTCGTCCTTAACCACGCTAATCAATGGGAGAGTGATTCATGAAGCAAGTGAAAGCAGGCGTAGCGGCGCTCGCAATTGGCTCGATAGCTGTTTTCTCCGGCGTTGCCCACGCCGGTAAGACCCTCGATGCGGTCAAGCAACGCGGTCAATTAATCTGTGGCGTTAGCACCGGCTTGCCCGGGTTCTCGCAGGCCGACAGCCAGGGTAACTGGTCAGGGCTTGATGTGGACGTCTGCAAGGCGGTTGCCGCTTCGGTGCTGGGTGATGCAAGCAAGGTCAAGTACGTACCGCTTACTGCACAGCAACGCTTTGCTGCGCTTCAGGCGGGCGAAGTCGATGTTTTGTCGCGCAACACCACCTGGACGCTCACCCGCGATGCATCGCTGGGCATGCTCTTTACCGGCGTCACTTATTACGACGGCCAGGGATTCATGGTGCCCACGAAAACCAAGGTAACTTCAGCCAAGCGCCTTAAAGGTGCCACCGTCTGCGTGCAGTCGGGCACGACGACGGAGAAAAATCTGACCGATTTTTCGAAGTCGAATAATCTGAATCTGAAGCCGGTGGTGTTTGAAAAGCTCGAGGCTGCAAACGCCGCTTACTTCGCAGGTCGCTGTCAGGCCTACACAACGGATGCCTCTGGTTTGGCCGGTATCCGTGCCAAGGAAGCTAAAGATCCGAATGAGCATACGATTCTTCCCGACCTGATCTCCAAAGAGCCGCTCGGTCCTTCGGTTCGTCGTGGTGACGAAGAATTTTTCATCGTGGTGAAGTGGACCTTCAACGCCTTGCTTGAAGCTGAAGAGTATGGCGTCACGCAGGCCAACGTCGATCAAATGAAGTCGAGCACCGAGCCACCGATCCAGCGTCTTCTGGGTACTTCAGAAGATATGGGCAAATTGCTTGGCCTTGATAGAGAGTGGGCAGCGCGTGCGATTAAAGCCGTGGGCAACTACGGCGAGATGTTCGAGCGCAACGTGGGTGCAAACTCGACCATCAAATTACCCCGAGGATTGAACAATCTCTGGAGTAAGGGTGGCTTGCAGTACGCACCCCCACTTCGCTAAGTCAAGACCTCGGCAGACTGAAACCTTCTTAAGCTTGTCGTCGGGTGCTGGAATTGCTTGAAAATTCGGCAGCACCTTTATGGTGTTCAATGGATCCTCCGGTCCTCGCTTTGATAAGCGGGGTCCGGACGCGACTTCAATACGATCCAAAACCCTGATGCCTCAGCCCTCATGAAACTCCAGCTTTCAGATTCGCAGCAGCCCTACGCGCGAAGTGCCGAGGACATGATTGCGCCAAGAGCGGCTCCGCCTCGCACCTCGTCATGGTCGTGGAAAAGCGAGGCCTTTCGATCCAAAATTTTCCAGGGTTTTTTTGTTCTCGTTCTGATTGCGGTCGCTGCGTACCTGATTCATAACACCACTGACAATATGCGACTTCGCGGGATTCAGAGTGGTTATGGATTTTTGATTCAACCCGCAGGCTTTGACATCGGCGAAACCATGTTCGCCTATGACTCGGGCGACCCCTACTGGAAGGCCGTATTGGTGGGGCTGAGCAACACGGTACGGGTTGCCTTGCTCGGTATTATTCTTGCAACGATCATCGGTACGGCGGTCGGTATTGGTCGCTTTTCCAGAAATCTCTTGCTTCGCGTGCTCTGTCAGGCCTATGTAGAGTTCTTTCGCAATGTACCGGTGTTGTTACAACTCTTGATGTGGTATTTGTTGCTCACCGAGTTTTTGCCAGCGCCCAATGAACCCTGGGTCTTTGGCGGCGGGTTTTATCTGAGTAAGGGAGGTGTCAGTTTTCCCCTGCCTCAGTGGGCGCTTGGGCACGGGACCGCATTGATCGGTTTCTTGGCGGGCCTGATTGCGGTCTATCGGTGGCGACAAAGGCAGTTTGCTCGCTTCGAAGCGACAGGTCAAACGCCTAAGCTGCTGCTGCCGGCGTTCGGATTTTTGGTAGGCGGTACGCTTGCCGGCTGGCTGCTGGGTGGGGCTCCAACAGCCCTGCGCTATCCCGAGATGGGGACTTTTGCAATCGACGGAGGCGGTGCTCTCACACCCGAATTTCTGGCTGTGCTGATCGGGCTGACCTTGTACACCGCAGGATTTATCGCTGAAGTGGTGCGTGCCGGTATCCAGGCTGTGCCGCGTGGACAAGGCGAGGCTGCCCAGTCGCTTGGACTGTCGCCGGGACAGGAGATGCGCCTGGTACTGCTTCCGCAAGCGCTACGCGTGATCATTCCGCCGCTTACAAGCCAATACCTGAACCTTACCAAGAACTCCTCGCTTGCCGTAGCGATCGGCTATCCCGACGTGGTGTCGATTTTGAATACCTCGATCAATCAAACGGGCCGTGCTGTGGAATGTATATCGATCATCATGATCGTGTATTTGACAACTTCGCTGAGTACGTCGGCCTTGATGAATTGGTACAACGCCCGCGCGGCGATTCAAGAACGCTAGGCTGCGCCATGCGTCGATTCCTGTTCCGAACCGTAGGCCGCAAGACCAAAGCATGAGCGCGCATCAGGCTCAAGTGTTTGCTGCGGTTGCCGCACGCCAAGCACCAGCGAGCGATCAGGGCCTTGTTGCAGCTCTACGAAGGCACTTGTTCGGTAGCCGATTCAGCAGCATCACGACGCTGATCCTCGTGCTGATTTTTTTTCAGACCATCCCCGATTTCATCGCCTGGGCCCTGATCCATCCGGTCTGGACAGCTGACGCTGCCTTGTGCAAGCAGTCGATGGGCGAGGGCGCTTGCTGGGGGGTGATTACCGAGAAGTATCGGGTGATCATCTTTGGGTACTACCCGCATGCTGAGCATTGGCGCCCCTTGCTTGCAACTTCGCTGCTTCTTGCCTTGCTTGTTGCGAGTTGCACCCGGGCTCTTTGGAGCCGCTGGCTATTGCTGCTTTGGTTGGTGGTTGTGGCCGCAGTTTTTGTGATTCTGCACGGTGGCTATTGGGGTCTCAGCGTCGTCGAGACCGATCGCTGGGGTGGGCTGCCTTTAACGGTCTTGCTGGCAAGCCTTTCAATCGTGGCTGCCTTTCCGTTGAGCGTTCTTATGGCACTAGGCAGACGCTCCGCGATGCCTGCGGTGAGCGCACTGTGTACGGTCTATATCGAATTGATTCGGGGTGTACCCCTGATCTCGGTTTTATTCATGGCCTCGTTCATGTTTCCTCTCTTGATGCCGACGGGTACAAAAATTGATGTGCTCTTGCGCGTCTTCATCGGTATTACCCTCTTTGCTGCAGCCTACATGGCCGAAGTCATTCGCGGCGGGCTGCAAGCCATACCGAAAGGTCAGATTGAAGCAGCGCAGTCGCTTGGCATGACCTACTGGCAAACGCAACGCAAGATTGTGCTGCCTCAGGCTTTAGCCATGGTCGTACCGGGTGTGATGAACAACTTCATCGGGATTTTCAAAGACACCTCACTTGTCACCATTGTCAGTCTCTATGAGCTTACCGGCGCACTGGGTCTGGCCTTGAACAGCGACGCTGACTGGCGACCCTTCAAGCTCGAGGCTTATTTATTTATCACCTTGATTTACTTTGCGGGCTGCTACGCGATGTCACGCTATAGTCTCTGGATCGAAGCGCAGTTGTCTCGATCGCGAGCCCGCTGAGCCATTTCAGGAAGGCGAGTCCCCGTGAGCGAGAGCATCATCCGATTCAGTAAGGTGAACAAGTGGTATGGAAACCAGTTCCACGTGCTGCGCGATATCAACCTTGATGTGGCCAGAGGCGAAAAGCTTGTGATTTGCGGCCCATCGGGCTCCGGGAAATCAACGCTGATCCGGTGTATCAACCGGCTTGAGGAGCATCAGGAGGGCGAGATCGTGATTGATGGCATCAGGCTTGGCGATGATGTCGCAGCTGTCGATGCGGTCCGCAAGCAAGTCGGCATGGTATTCCAGCAATTCAATCTCTTTCCGCATTTGACCGTGATAGAAAATCTTACCTTATCACCGATGTGGGTCAGCAAGATTCCGCGCAAGGATGCTCAAGAGCGCGCGATGCAGCAGCTTGAGCGGGTGAAAATCGCCGAGCAGGCTCAGAAGTATCCGCTGCAGCTCTCGGGTGGTCAGCAACAACGGGTTGCAATCGCTCGTGCCCTGTGCTTGCGGCCCAAGATCATGTTGTTCGATGAGCCAACATCGGCACTGGATCCGGAAATGATCAAAGAGGTACTTGATGTGATGATCGAGTTGGCCGGCCAGGGCATCACGATGGTGGTCGTGACCCACGAGATGGGTTTTGCAAAGGCCGTTGCGGATCGGGTGATATTCATGGATCAGGGGCAAATCGTTGAGCAAGCGCCTCCCGACCAGTTTTTCAATGATCCCCAAAGCGATCGCACCAAGGATTTCCTCTCAAAAATCCTTGGTCATTGAGCTTGGGTTTCACGCGGCTGACTGCCTCTTTGCGCTGAGCGCACCAGCCATTTGCCGGGCAATTCTGAAGAGACCCTCAAGCACCAGGTTGTCGACAAGCCGGTGAGCAATGTCGAGTCTGGGCGATAACATGCGTGCCGCCCCGCCAGAGAGCACGCAAACCAGCTTGGGGTGCTCGGCTTGAAACTGTCTGTACACCCGTTCAACCGCACCGGCTTGCGCATGCAGGCAGCCCGATGCGATTGCATCGACGGTTTGCCGGGGGTACTGCAAGTACTCCCCGCTTGCATCGGGAAGCGCTGCGGTGCGTTCATGCAATGAGCGTTGCATCAAACCGAGGCCGGGCATGATTGAACCGCCTTGGAATGTGCCCGTCTCATCGAGTAAGTCCATGGTTGTGGCGGTACCGCAAACAACCACAAAGGTCGCCTGTGTGCCGACAAGTGCCCGTGCGCCGATCAGCGCTGCCCAGCGATCACTTCCCAACTGTCCCGGGTTGCGGTAGCGATTTCTCACCCCACATTCTTCGTCCATCGCGCTGATCCAGTGCGGGCTCGGCGCATCACTCCACACCTCAAGAGCGCGCAGTAAAGGGTTGCGCACCCTTGTGCCTGCGACGCTTGAGATCACAATCATCGACGGGCAGGCCTGTTCGCGCCAGTCGATGGAAAGAATCGGGATCTCTGCAAGCAGCACCCGTCCTTGCACGATGCAATGGGCGATCGCGGTTCGTTGCATGCTTTGCAACGATGCGTCCGCGTCAGCTTTTGTGCTTGCAAGCG
>Ga0214921_10002025_pt1 | contig 33725 bp, 29 predicted proteins | sample LL1505_MetaG_FD_177992 | JGI IMG/M metagenome (GOLD analysis project Ga0214921, IMG submission 177992) | Freshwater microbial communities from Lake Lanier, Atlanta, Georgia, United States - LL-1505 | ecosystem: Environmental > Aquatic > Freshwater > Lake | place: USA: Georgia | collected... | reverse complement strand
GAGCGTTTTGTGCAATGTCAATGAAACCACCTGGCCCCACGGTGAGACCACCTAGTTTGCTGACATTGACATTTCCTTCTTGGTCAAATTCTCCAAAGCCAAGAAACGCGATATCGAGTCCGCCGCCAGAATAAAAATCGAATTGGGTAGGCGCGTCGAGCATAGCGGTTGCATTGCGCGCGTAACCAAATAAAACACCATCCATCAGGGTCCCACCATAGGTGCCGTGTTCAATGGTTTGATAAATGCGATGCTGCTCGTTGCGGGCTGCAATTATCTTAGCCACTGCATCAGGCACGCCAACACCGTAGTTAATCACAGGGCGTAATTTTTTGGTGTTAAAAAGTTCGGTGTAGGCTCGCCGCGCTATGGCTTGGCGTTCGCTGAATTCTTCTTGCGATGCTGACACTTCATTAGCATGGTCTTTGGCTTCGCTTTCAGATCTGGCTGCGCCACAAAGCTCACCACTAAAAGCGGAGTCAAAGGGAATGTCATAGCTTGTTTTTTGATGGGGATCGACCACGATAGCATCTACCCATGCAGCAGGAATTCTGACTTCACGCGCTTTCAGTGCGCCTTTGGGTAAACGCTCTTTGACTTGAACAATCACTTTGCCATCACTGTTTCGCGCAGCCAATGCAAGTGATTGCGCATCTAAATTGGCGGCTTCGTGCTCAAAACTGATATTGCCATCTTCGTCAGCTGCGCTTGCGCGCACAATGGCAATGTGAATGGGAAAGGGCTTGTATCGCAAGTATTCGCGACCATCCATTATCACCACTTCAGATAAGTCTTCTTGAGCCCTCGCATTCATCTTGCCACCGCCCAAACGAGGGTCGCAAACCGTGCCAATGCCCACATGCGTGAATAAACCAGGACGACCGGCACCAATCTCACGCATCAGTTGGCTCGATACACCTCCCGGCAATATATAGGCTTCTATCTTTTCATTGAGCGCTAACTGTTGCATGGCAGGCGACCAAACCCAATGTCCACCTATGACGCGCTTTACCAATCCTTCGTGGGCAAAACAGTTCATACCCGTAGTTTTTTTATCGCCTATGCCTAGGGCGTGGATCACGGTCAGTTGACGAGGCGTTTGGGTCGATAAAAAGCGGTTTTGTATCGCTTCAAACATGTGAGAAGCTTCCATCAAACCACCGCCACCGCCCATCAAACCTACGGTGTCTCCGTCTTGAATTAATTCGGCAGCTTGTGCCGCAGTCATGAATTTGCTGTGCATGGTCTTATCGGTGGATATCAAACAATGCCGCGCCTTTTTTGAGCGCACTTTTGGCAACTACACCACGGTGAATTTCGCTGGTTCCGTCGTAAATACGGTAGATGCGGGCATCGCGGTAATAGCGTTCAACGGGTAGTTCTTTGCAAAAACCCATCCCGCCAAATACTTGGACTGCGCGGTCTACGACGCGGCCGAGAGTTTCTGCAGCGTGTACTTTGACCATGGCAATTTGCTCTCTGGCATCTAGGCCTTGGTCAAGCATCCAAGCGGCTTGGTAGACCATCCAACGGGCTGCGTTGATCTCAATCACGCTATCGGCCAACATTTGCTGCACCATTTGAAAGTCGCCAATACGCGTATTGAATTGTTGGCGGTCATTGGCGTAGGACAACATCAGTTCACACACATGGGCAGCTTTGCCAACAGCGCGAGCACCGACTTGCGCCAGCCGAACCACATTCAAAGCACCCATGGCCAGTTTGAAGCCTTGGCCGATTTCGCCCAGCAAGGCGACTTCCTCTAATTGCACATTGTCAAAAAAGAGTTCTAAATGGGGCGTACCACGTAACCCCATCATCTTTTGGTCTTTACCTACCGTAAAACCAGCCAGCCCTTTATCGACCATGAACATGCTGATTTCTTTTTCGCCTGTTTTGGCCGAAACCAAGAAGAAGTCGCTCCATTCACCGTCGCTGATGAAATGCTTGGACCCATTGAGAACCCATCCCTTGTCGTTTTTTTTGGCGTGGGTTTTGATGCCTGCGGCATCGGAACCCGCGCCTGGTTCTGTGATGCAGATAGCGCATGTACGCTTGCCCTCGACGCTAGGTCTTAACCACCTTTCGACTTGATCGTTCTTGCAGTGCAATAGGGGTTCATAGACATTGCCAAACGCACGGCGAATCAATATGTCTGTGGTGTGACCAAATTGTTCTTCACACAATATTCTGTCTAAGTTCGAGAGCCCTCCACCTCCAAGCTCTATTGGCATGTTCATGCCATACAAGCCCAGTTCTTTACTTCTTTTATAGATGGTTTCGGCGTGGGCATGGTCCAAATACCCCTTATCCTCGACTTCGTCTTCTAGCGGTTGGAGCTCTTCTGAAATGAAACGCCGTACCGTTTCAATCATCATTTTTTGTTCGTCATTGAGTGAAAAATCCATTTTTCTTTCCGTCTGTGGATGGGTTACTGAAAATAAGGCTTGCTCTTTTGAAGACATTTTTTAGCCCATTCAAGAGCTGAATACTTTGTTTCATTTTCAAAATGCACCACCTCTACGCTGATGGGTAAATCGCTGGGTAGGGTGCTTACCAAACCCTGCAAATCGATACTTCCATCGCCGGGCAATTCACGCGCACAACGCGCAGTGTGAATCATCTCTTCGCCAGTGAAATGGGTGCCCGCTTGGGCGTCGCAGATTTGGCTGTAATGCAATAGCGTTGGCGGAATAGATCGAATGTCTTCTAGCGTGGTCTGAGAGCGCCCGAAGTGCAGGGCGTCTATCAAGATGCCTGCGCTGGGGGGCGAACCAGCGTTTTTGATAATTCTTAAAGCAGACGCGGCATTCGGAACAGCCGTCCAAGGCATGAATTCGAGATCGGCGGTCATGCCGTAAGGCTGTATCACTTCACACAGTTTTGCGTAGTTGTCAGTCAATCTGTATTCATCGGAATCATCTCCAGCCACCAAGATGGCTTTTGCGCTTAGCTTGGCGCCTATTTCATACAGCGCATCCCACGTGTGTACATTGAAGGACTCGTTGATGCGAATGATCTCTAGATCGAAAATGCCCACGCCAGTGTCTTGCATGGCGGCCAGCGTTTTCTTGAGTTCTTGGGGATGGTCAATCAAATACTGTTGAGGTGCTTGCGGCGCATTGGGCCAAAGCCTGAGCCCCACATAGTCATAGCCACTTTCCGCAGCCACCCGCACAGCCTCGTGTGGGGCGCATCGGTGAGAGCTCAGATAGGCAAGTGAAAAGCTATGTTTTTGCATCAGGACTCCACCGACAGACCAGCTCTTTTCACAGCGTGCCTGGCAGCGAGATAGCCAAATGTCACACCAGGACCAATCGTTATTCCAGGAGCGGGATATACGCCGCCCATGATGGAGTGCATGTCATTACCGCAAGCGTAGAGGCCGTCAATCGCAATAGCATTGGCGTCGAGAACTCTGGCGTCGCCGTCCGTGACCAATCCTGTCGCAGCACCAATGTCACCTGGATAAAGGGCAATGGCGTAAAACGGGCTTTGGCGCAATGCGCCAAGACAGGGGTTGGAGCCACGCCAACTCGCGTCACCGTTGGCGCGTTGGTAGTTGGTGGTGCCGCGTTGGAAGTCTTCGTCGACTCCGTTGTCGGCAAATCGATTGAACCTGTCGACTGTGGCTTTGAGATTGTCTGCAGAAACATTCAGCTGCTGCGCCAATTCCGCGAGGCTTGCACCTTGTTTTAAATAGCCGTCTGTAAGAAAAGGTTTCAATCCTTTTCCACCTGGGCGAATCATGCCAAGGCCATAGCGTTTGAGTGCGCTTGCATCGCATACCAACCAAGTTGGCACGCTGGGGACATTTCGGTCGTGTGTTTGCATGGCCAGAGCAAACAAATGGTACGAAGTGGACTCGTTCAGATAGCGCAAACCTTGGCCGTCGACGGCGATCATGCCGGGCTTGCCGCGGTCCATCACAAAGTGCGGAAAGGCAGCAGTCGTTCCATCGGCGCGCCGACGAATCGAAACGGGTGCCCAAAACGCATGGCTCAGACCACCAGTCCCCAGCTGGCCTCCGGCTTTGAGTGCCAAATCCTGAGCGCTTCCTGAGTTACCGTGGCCCACTGGACACCAAGACGCGTTGGATCTTGGCAGCATGGCTGCACGGCGAGTAGGGTGGCGATTGAATCCTCCACTTGCCATAACGACTCCACCCCGACTGTGGATCGTACGTTGCGTTTTTTCGCCATTTGGTAATGGCTGTTGCAACACCACACCTTCAATGGCGTTGCCGTTTTGTATCAGTTGCGTGACTTCTGTCTGCGTTACCAGCAAGCCTTTGCGCTCGATATAGCTATACAGCATACGCGCAATCATGGCATTACCCATGACCAAGCGGGTGCTCCGCGGATGCAGCAGTTTGTCAAGAAAATGGCGAACGATGATCCGCACGCTATAGCTAAATGATTGCCACGTCTCGGTTAAGCGCATTAGGTGAAAGATGTCATCGCGGTCGACCATCATTCCACCGAGCACGGTGAATTCAGGGATGGGGTTGAGCACCAAAGGGAGATTGGGGCCTAGCAATTTGCCGTCGAAAGGCTGTGGCTCAATGGCGCGACCTTTGAGAACGGAGCCTTCCAGTTCCGATAGATAGTCTGGATGCAAAGGGCGTACTTGAAACTGCAAAGCTGTGTGGTCTTCGAGCTTGGCGATGGCCAGTGGTCCGTTGTCAATAAAAACTTGTCTGAGTTTGGGGTCTGATCGATCACCCACCGCGTTATTGAGAAAGGTTGCTACGCGCTCGGGCGTATCCTCAGGATTCACCGCAAGACCAGGCTTGGTTCCTGGAACCCAACTGGTGGAAGCCGAGAGGGCGGTCGTACCTCCCACATGGGCCATACGCTCAACCAAAAGAACGCGTGCGCCATCAATCGTCGCATTCAGGGCGGCTGAAAAACCAGCGCCGCCAGAACCAATGACGACTAGGTCGAAAGCTTCTTGGTCTTCAATTTGAGAGAGGCGGGTATCGATGGATTGGGTAAGCGGTAGGAGTGTTTTGGTCATATGAAAATTATCTGTATCAGACCTCTAATAAAAACTGCACCATGAGTTCACGGACTTGTTCAAACATCTCTGCGCCCGAAGTGGTTTTGCAGCCTTTCGCGCGGGCAGCGGCAATCAGCGGCGTTATAGCAGGAGCAGTAATCACACAGCCGATTAACATGTTTGGCGTGATGGTGTCTAAGTCGATTGGGCTTGGATCTTTCCCTTGCATACCCATGGGAGTGGCGTTGATTGCGAGGTCAAAACCAGTTGGGTTCGCGCTGCCGGCATAGATATGCGCAAGTTTGAGGCTATTGAGTCGTGCAATGAGGAACTCGCGTCGGCCGGTATTTCCGTCATGAATGGCGAGCTCTTGGACGCCTGCTAAAACCAAGCTGTGTGCAATGGCAGAACCGGCGCCACCTGCACCCACTAGCATAGCTTTTTTCCCTTTTAGCGCGAATCCCTTGGATTCAATGGCTTTGACATAGCCTAGTCCGTCAAACATATCGCCATGCCAGCTGCCATTTGCATTGCGACGAATAGTATTGACCGCGGCCACAAACTCTGCCCGGGGTGACCTAGTGGCGCAGAAGGCGTGACAGTCAAACTTATGCGGCACGGTGATGATGATGCCGTCAACATTACGCGCCAATGAAACACCTTCAAACCATTGCTTGAGATCTTGAGTTGGCACTTGGGCAGGAATGCAAATAGCGTCTTTGCCATGTTGCTCAAATGCCTGGGTCATGCCAAAAGGTGATTTCACTTGGGCGATCGGGTCGCCGACGATGATGTGAACGCGGGTCGCCCCGCTAAAGTTTTCAAGCATGTTTGCTAGTTTGTTTTAGACAATGCAAAGAGTTTAACAAAAATAGAACGATGTTCCATTATTGAACACAATTCATATTTTGTGGTAAAGTGCAGCCCTATATGCACAATCTATTAACACCATGAGCGGTCTTCTCGAGCGAACTTTGGGTATTTTGGAACTCTTGTCCCAAGAAGGCCAAGGTGTTGAGTTAGCTGTTTTGGCGGAGCGTCTCAACATGCCCAAAAGTGCGGCGCATCGCTTGCTGGCTGATCTGATGCGCTTTGGCTATGTGCGCCAAAGCCGTGATTTGGGCGAATATGTGTTGACAACCAAGCTGGTTTCATTAGGTTTGAGCTTTTTGAGTAAAACAGGCGTGATCGACATCGCCCAGCCCTTACTCGATCGCCTTGCTGAGCAAACTGGGGAGTTGGTTCGTTTGTCTGTAGTGGATGGCGATCGCTTGATATGGGTGGCACGCGCCCAAGGCGCAAGACAAGGCTTGCGCTACGACCCCGACATGGGGTCAATTGCACGATTGAGTTGCTCGTCTTCTGGCTTAGCTTGGTTGTCCACCATGACAGACGACGATGCAGTGGCCTTGGTTTCACAACAAGGCTTGGGGCTCCCAAAAGACTTCGGGCCCAATGCGCCCAAAAGTTTGACGGAGTTTCTCGAGGCCTTGCAAGAGGCCCGCAAAAAAGGATTTAGCCTCACGGAGGAAACATACACGCCTGGTTTGAATGCCATGGCGGCGCCAGTTGGATTGGCGGAGCAATTGCCGATGGGAACTATTAGCGTGGCGGGACCCTCCGCCAGACTGACCCGTGAACGGATGTTGGCGATCGCCCCAGAGTTATTGTCCTGTGCGGCCCAATTAGCCGCCGCCAGTGGTGCCTCACCAATGTTGGCCAAGGGTGCATCCAAGGTGCGCTTACAGCCTATCTACGCCGCCTAAGCTTTTCTACTATGGCGGTGCGAGCTCACTCACTAATTGACGATGCGTCAACTCCACATGCGGGAGATAAATTGACTTTGCCATCAAAGAATGCAAATGACCCACGTTCTCAGCCATGGGATTGCGACCTGCTAGTAGTGGGCTCAGGTGCGGGCGCACTTTCTACGGCTGTGACCGCAGCAAAGCTGGGGTTGAAGGTCATCGTGGTCGAAAAAGACACTCACTTTGGCGGGACCACAGCATGGTCTGGTGGTTGGATGTGGATTCCGAGAAATCCTTTAGCGCTCAAAGCGGGCATTGCCGAACCCATCGAAAAACCGCTGTCCTACTTGCGCCATGAATTGGGTGAGCAGTTTGACGAAAAACGCGTGCGTGCATTCCTCACGCATGGTCCACGCATGGTGCGGTTTTTTCAAGAACACACCGCTTTGCAATTCATCGATGGCAATGGCATTCCTGACTTTCATGGGCGAACTGCTGATGCTGCTTTGGGAGGGCGCTCAGTCTGTGCGGCGCCTTTTGATGGACGTTTGCTGGAGCAAAAAATCCAGCAACTCAAACCTCCTTTGAAAGAAACCACCTTCTTAGGAATGGGTATTGCATCTGGCGCAGATATCAGACACTTTTTCAATGCCACCAGCGCTTGGGAGTCCTTCTTTTATGTGGCCAAGCGGGTTGTACGCCATCTTTTCGATCTGTTGTTCCATGGCCGAGGCCTGTATTTGGTAAATGGAAATGCTTTGGTGGCGGCCTTGGCAAAGTCGGCATCTGACTTGGGGGTAGAAATACGCGTGAGCTGCCCCGCTCAACGTTTGATATCTGAACTCATGGCGAATGGCAAAACAAAAGTTACGGGCGCCGTGGTGTTGCAAGAGAACTCTGAAATCAAAATTCACGCCAGATGTGGGGTGATGCTGGCCACAGGCGGATTTCCGCATGATGCACAACGCAAGCGACAACTTCTGCCGCATGACCCCACTGGCACACAGCATTTTTCAGCTGCTTCTAGAGGTAATACCGGCGACGGTATGCGAATGGGGGAATCGTTAGGTGCAGTCGTCGCTACAGAATTGAAGCACGCATCAGCCATGGCTCCCGTCTCTTTGGTGCCGCAACCTGATGGCAGCATGACGCACTTTTCACATTTGATCGAACGTGGCAAGCCCGGCTTAATCGCGGTCACACGCTTTGGTAAGCGCTTTGTTAATGAAGCCGATTCGTACCATGATTTCATGCAAGGTTTGTTGCAAGCTTTGCCTGCAGGCGAGTGCATTCAAGCCTGGCTGGTCGTGGACCACCGGTTTATCCGTCGCTGGGGCCTGGGTGCGGTCAAACCTGCGCCCGCGCCGTTGCAACCGATGTTGGCTAAAGAATATTTAGTACGAGGCCAAACGCTGTCCGAACTGGCAGAAAAATGCGGTATCGATGCAGGCAATTTGAAAGTGACAGTCGCCCGCTACAACGCCATGGCCGACATTGGCTACGACGGTGAGTTTGCCAAAGGCCAAACGGCATACAACCGCATGCAAGGAGATGCCGGCCACACAGGCCGCAATCCTTGCATGGCCCCGCTACAGGACGGCCCTTTTTATGCCGTGCGCGTGGTCGCGGGGAGCTTGGGAACTTTTGCGGGCTTGCGTTGTAACGAACACGCCCAAGTTCTCAATGCGCAAGGCGAAGCTATTGAGGGTTTGTACGCCGGTGGCAACGACCTCTCCAGTGTCATGGGGGGCAACTACCCAAGCGGCGGCATCACGCTGGGCCCCGCGATGACTTTTGGTTATTTAGCTGCGCACCATGCGGCCCGTGTGTCTCCTGCATTTGCTTTCACAGAACATCCCATTTTTAAAAGGACTTCTTCAATGTATTACGAACTCGCCACCATGACCTTGCCCTTTGGCAGTGCATCGCAAGCGGCTACGAGCGTACAAACATTTGCGAGGCAAGGCCAAGGCGAATTGCTGGGATGCTGGTTTACCGACATTGGTGTTCTCAACCAGATGATCGTCCTGCGCGGCTTCGATGATTTAGCGACTATGCAAGCGGAGCGCCAACGCACCCAGCAAAACGCCAGTCCATTTGGTTGCGGCGAAATATTTCAAAATTTGGAACAACACAGCTACCAAGCGTTCCCTTGGTTTAAACCTGTACGGCCCAGCGCTGAGAGCGGTATTCAGGGACCCGTGTATGAAATCCGTACTTACGGTATCAAACCTGGTGGTGTGCAACCCACTATTGATTTATGGGAGCAGGCGGTGCCTGCGCGTGAAAAATTGTCGCCTTGCGTCATTGCTATGGTGGCTTTGGATGGTCCACTGCGTTTCACCAATATTTGGGCCTACCCCTCATTAGACGCACGATCGAAAGCGCGTGCGGATGCAGTCGCGCAAGGCATTTGGCCACCCAAGGGAGGCCCCTCGCACTTGACGACACAAATGGTCTCCACCATTGCAATGTCAACAGCGGTATCGCCTCTGAAGTAAGTTACAGACTATGGCTCAAATCAACGGTCGCAAACTTTGCGCGACTTCACGCAAAACAGGTAACACACGATTGACTGCCTCTTTGGAGGTTTCAAATTGAATAGGCATGCTCACAGTGAGCGCTCCTTGGACGTTGCCTTTGTGGTCGCGCAGTGGTACGGCTACGCCCCGGTAAGCAAGGTCAAGTTGTTGCTCGGACAACGCCCAGTCTTGGCTGCGAATACGGGCCAACTCCACCCGCATGCGCTTAGGGTCCGTGATGGTGTGCGAGGTAAAGGCTTTGAGCTCGTTATTGGCCAGCCATTCATCGACCTCTTTTTCTCCCAGCAAAGCCAACAACAACACGCCCGCCGAGGTGAGGTGACAAGGCACGCGCGCTCCCAAAGCAAAACTGGTGTTCATGCTTCGGTTTTGTCCATTGCGCGCGATATAGACCAAGTCGTAACCATCCAACACCGCCACAAAAGAAATTTCTTGTGTTCCCATCGCCAAGCGTTGCAGCGAAGGTTGCACGATGCGTGGCAAACGCGCCGACTCCAGATACGACTGGCCCAAACGCATCACCTTGGGTGTGAGCCAAAACAATTTGCCGTCGGTCATCACATAACCCAAATGCAACAGGGTCAGCAAATAACGACGGGCCGCGGTGCGCGTCAGGCCGCAGCGTTGTCCAGCTTGGGTCGCTGTCAGTCGCGGATTGTGTTCATCAAAGGTTTGCAAGATAGCCAAACCTTTGTCGAGTCCAGCGATCCAGTCTTTTTTGTCCATGCCAGTCGATTGCGTGGTAGTGGTGTTCATAGCGCTAACAAGGGAAAACCCGAGATGAGTGCGATGATCGCACATAAACGTTCGTTTATCGCGCAATTGGGATTTTTCCCCCGCAATTTTTCGAACTTTCCCTTTAAATTCAACAGGTTTAGTTCTTTGGAGCTTGAAGCTGTTGCATTTTCAACCCCGAGTGCTTTTAAAGACTCAATTTCTATCCCCCTCTTTTAGGAGACTACAAGTGAATAAACGTTCTACATTAAAAATGGCTGCAGCAGCAACCGTGTTGGCATTTGCTGGTTTAGCGCAGGCCCAGCAAACTATCAAGATTGCCAACATCGTTGAACTCTCTGGCCCTGGCACTACCGCTGGCACATTGTTTAAAAACGGTGTGGAGTTAGCGATCAAAGAGATCAATGAAGCGGGCGGTATCTTGGGCAAAAAGATCGAAAGCACCACCGTGGACACCCAAACCAACCCTGGTGTGGCTAAAGGTTTGACACAAAAAGCCGTGGACGATGGCGTACTGGCTATTTTTGGTCCTGTGTATTCAGGCTCCATCATGGTCTCTATGGCAGAGAGTAAGCGTGGTGAAGTGCCTAACTTCACGGGCGGTGAAGCTGCAGCCATTACCCAGCAGGGCAACCCCTATGTGTTTCGCACGGCATTTGGCCAGAGCACCTCGTTTCCCAAATTGGCCAAATACATCAACACCAAAGCCAAGACTTTGGCCGTTATTTATGTGAACAACGATTTCGGTAAAGGTGGTCGTGACACCCTGACCAAATTGTTGGCGGGAGGTCCTACGCAAATCGTCGCGGATATTTCCACCGACGCGGGTCAGGTGGATTTCTCGGCTGCCGTTTTGAAAGCCAAGCAAAGTAATGCCGATGCGATCTTTGCTTACACCAACGAAGAAGAGTCAGCTCGCCTATTGCGTGAGTTGAAAAAGCAAGGTTGGACCAAGCCAGTGATTGGTGAGACCACGCTAACTGGTCAAAAAGTGATTGAGTTGGCGGGTGATGCTGCCAATGGTGCTGTGGCCCACGTGGGATTGACGGTGGACGCTCCCATTCCTGAAATGTTGAAATTCAAAGCCAAGTATTACCAAGCTTATGGAAGCATTTCAGACCATAACGGGATCAAGGGTTATACCGGCGTTTATGTGTTGAAGGCCGCAATTGAAAAAGCCGGAAAGATCGATCGCAAAGCAGTCGCGGACGCGCTTCGCGGCATTCAAATAAGCGCTAAGAAACATCCTGGCGTGATCATGGATGTGTCTTTTGATGAAAAAGGCGACTTAGACCGTGAGAGCTTCTTGGTCGAGGTGAAAAACGGGCGCCAATTTGTCGTGGCAACCTTGCCTGCCCTGTCTAAAAAGTAAACCCATTCCATGACCGATTTTCTACAACTCTTTTTTAGTGGCCTAGCCACTGGAAGTATTTACGCACTAGCCGCCTTGGGTTTTACATTGCTCTGGCAAGCCTCGGGCACGATTAACTTCGCCCAAGGTGAATTTGTCATGTTGCCTGCATTCATGATGATTGGATGTTTGCTGGCAGGCATGCCTTTGTTAGTGAGCTTTTGCGTGAGTTGTTTTTTGTCGGTCTTGGTTTTGGGTTGGTTGTTCAAGCGTGGCTTGGTCGACCCTTTGTTTAAATACGGCATGATGCCGATCGTTGTAGCGACTATCGGCTTGTCGATTGCCATGCGTAATGGGGTTCGCGCTGGTTTTAGCGCGGAGCCACAACCGTTTCCCAATTTGTTTCCTGATGAAATTTATAACGTTGCTGGCGTAGTAGTGTCTGGAAGCGATGTCGGCACTTTTGTCTTTGCGATGGCACTGGTACTTGTGACGCAAGCATTTTTGGCTAAGACTGTGACTGGCCGTGCGATGCAAGCAGTTGCGCAAAACACCGAAAGTGCTTCGGTGCTGGGCATTAATGTGCCACGCATGATTTTTTACACCTTTGCGATTAACGCATTGTTAGCTGCTGCGGCCGCTATTTTGGTGACGCCCACTTATTTGGCTAAGTTCGATATGGGCGCATCGCTCGGAACCAAAGCTTTTTTTGCAGCCATCATTGGGGGGTTTAACAATTCACGCGGCGCCTTGTTGGGTGGATTGATTGTGGGTGTATGTGAAAACTTGGCGGCTGCCTATATTTCACCCGCCTATAAAGATGCAGTGGCTTTGATTATTTTTATGGTGGTGATCTTGTTTAAACCACAAGGTTTGCTAGGCAAAAAAGTGGAGCGCAAGGTATGAGAAAACTCGCGTTGCTATCCATCCTGTTGGGTTTACTGGCCTTGGTTTTTATACCCACGGTATTGAAAAACCATGGCATCTATTTATTCACCTATTGGCTGATTTATGTCATCGCTGCCATGGGTCTGAACTTGACCGTGGGCTATGCAGGCCAAAAGTCACTAGGCCATGCCGCGTTCTTTGGAATCGGGGCTTACACCGTCGCCATCATGCTCAAGGCGGGTTTAAGTTTTTGGCTGGGGTTGCCTATGGCCGCCTTGGGTTGTTTTCTAGTGGGCCTGGCTTTGGGCTTTCCGGCCTTGCGCGTACAAACTATTTATTTGGCGTTTGCCACTTTGGGCTTCAACACAGCCATCTGGTTGGTGATGCGCAATGAAGAGTGGTTAACGGGCGGTACTTTTGGTATCAACAATATTGCGCGTCCAGAAGCCTTTGGCGTCAGCTTTGATGGCAATCTGGCTTATTACTATTTGGTGTTGGGTATTGCGCTTTTATTGGCGGTCTTGTTGCTAGGACTATTGCGTTCCCCTTGGGGCAAGGCGTTTACCGCTTTGCGTGACAACCCAATTCGCGCCGAAAGCTTGGGCGTTGATATCCGCAATTACACCTTGTTGAGTTTTGCGATTGGTGCAGCCTATGCAGGAGTTGCAGGAGCCTTGTTTGCATCGTTGGTGCAGTTCATTGATCCGGCTCCTTTCAATGTGGAAGCTTCGATCATGATGTACCTCATGGTGGTGGTCGGTGGTCCTGGCTACTTCTTTGGCCCCATGCTTGGTGCTGCAGTGGGTGTGATCTTGCCCGAGTGGTTGCGTTTTGCGCAGGCTTGGTATTTGTTTGTATTTGGAAGTGCTGTTGTAGTGTTGATGATTTGGTTACCCGATGGCTTATTGAGTATTCCAGATCGTATACGCGCCAAGCGCCAGTCGCGTGAAGCATCTGCCTTACGTGCATCATCTGGCAAGCAACAAGCAACACTAGGGGCGAAAGCATGAGTGCGACCCATACCCCCCCCGTGTTGAAGGTAACCGGCTTGAAAAAGGCCTATGGTGCAATTCAAGCTGTTGGTGGCGTATCGTTTGAAGTACGTCCTGGTGAAATCTTTGGGGTCATCGGCCCCAATGGTTCTGGCAAAACGACTTTGTTCAACAGTATGTTAGGACAGATCACGCCAGACGAAGGAAAGATTGAACTCAACGGGCAAGACGTCACCACCTTGGGGCCGCTAGAACTTAATCGTTTGGGTGTGGGTCGAACCTTTCAGTCATTACAAGTGTTTGGCAAGATGACGGTGCGCGACAACTTGATCGTTGCCGCCCAAGAGCACCAAGGCAGTTTGTTCAGTCGTATGTTTGCACCAGGTGACTCAGGTTTGGGTGATAAGGCGGACGCATTGATCGAGCAATTCCATATCAGCCACGTAGCAGATAAAAAAGCTGGTGAACTGAGTTACGGACAACAAAAGTTGGTTGATATTGCCATGGCCTTTATGAGCAATCCCGATTTGGTTTTGCTAGATGAACCCTGTGCAGGTGTGAACCCTGCATTGGTCGGTGGAATTTCTAAGTTGTTGAAAGAACTCAATCAAACTCGCAAAGGCAGTTTTGTAGTGATCGAGCACAACATGGACTTTGTGATGGCGCTATGCCATCGCATCATGGTGATGGTGGAGGGCGAAGTACTTGCCATTGGCACACCCGCTGAAATTCGAGCGAATAAACAAGTGCTCGACGCCTATTTAGGAAATTGACATGACCACTCCATGCATTGAATTCAAAGATGTAGTCGCGGGTTACAAGGATTTCATGATCCTCAACGACCTGTCGTTCAGCGTGCCAACCGGTTCGATCACTTTGTTGATAGGACCCAATGGGGCTGGTAAGTCGACCGTTCTCAAAACTTTGTTTGGTTTACTCACGCCCAAACAAGGTCACGTGTACTTGAACGGCGAAGAGATTACTGGGTCAAGCCAAAAAGATTTGCTAGCAAAAGGCATTGCCTTTGTGCCACAAGGACGTAATTTGTTTGGCCAACTTTCTGTTTATGAAAACCTAGAGCTCGGTGGAATCACCATTGGCATGAAGACAACGCACGAGCGTATTCCTGAAGTATTGGAGTTTTTTCCGCGTGTGAAAGAGCGTATGAACTCCGCGGCTTCCTCCTTGTCTGGCGGAGAACAAAAGCAGCTGGAAATTGGCCGTGCGCTGTTGTTGCGTCCCAAGGTTTTGCTGATCGACGAGCCTTCTATTGGTTTGTCACCGATAGTCGTACAAGACGTTTTTAAGCTGTTGAGAAAACTGTCTGACCAAGGCACGACCGTGTTAATGGTGGAGCAAAATGTCAAGAGCGCTTTGAAGTATTCAGATGATGCGATTGCTTTGGAGTCCGGCCGCTTGGTCTTACACCAGTCTGCAGCCGAGATCTTGGCTGACCCTGAAATGGATCGTTTATTTTTGGGTGCTAGCGTTAAGGTGTAAGGGTTTGCTGATCAGAGGACAACCATGCCCCAAAATGACACATGTCGGGGTTTTGAACGCAGCTACCCCCTTTTCTTACTTTTAAAGGCTTGTATTTATGAAAATTCTGATGCTCCATGGAATTAACCACGACATGTTTGGTAAACGTGACCCTGCCCAATACGGCACGATCACCTTAGATGAAATCAACGCTAGCCTCCAAAAATTGGGTAAAGAACTTGGCGCCACTGTGGACTGTTTCCAAACCAACCAAGAAGGTGCGATGTGCGAGCGCATCCACAAAGGTTTCTTGGATGGTGTAGATGCCGTGTTAATTAACGCCGGTGCATGGACGCATTACAGTTACGGCATTCGTGATGCACTGGCAATTTTGACGTGCCCGATTGTTGAGCTCCACATGTCCAATATCCATGCGCGCGAAGAATTCCGTCACAAGTCTGTTTTTGCTGAAATTGTCAAAGGTCAAATTTGTGGATTTGGTGCAGACAGCTACCTATTGGCTTTGCGTGCGGCTGTCTCTGCAGTAAAGGGTGCCAAGTAAAACATGACAGTCAATGGCAATACTGAACTGATCGCACACATTGGGTATCCGACACACGCATTCAAGTCTCCGTTAATTTACAACCCGTATTTCGAACAGGCTGGTATCAATGCCTTGGTCGTACCTATGGGTTGCCAAACTGAGCATTACCCTGCGTTTTTAAAGGCAGTGTTTAACCTGACCAATATCCGTGGTGCATTGATCACCATGCCGCACAAGGTCACAACAGTGTTGTTGTTAGACGAAGTGACCGCGACAGTGAAAGTAGCGGGTGCGTGTAATGCCGTGAAACGTACCAGCGATGGACGCTTGGTAGGCGATATGTTCGATGGCGCAGGTTTTGTGCGCGGTGTGCTGCGTAAAGGTTTTGATCTCAAAGGTAAACGTGTTTTGGTGGTGGGCAGTGGCGGTGTAGGCAGTGCGATTGCCGCTTCGCTTGCAGCCACTGGCATCGCCGCGATTTCTTTGTTTGATGTCAATTCTGCATCTGCCCATGCATTGGGAGATCGCTTAAAGCAACACTACCCAGCGATTGAAGTGCGTTACGGATCGAACGACCCCGCTAATCATGACTTGGTCGTTAACGCCACGCCCATGGGCATGAATGAAGGCGACCTACTACCTATGGACGTTTCGCGTATTTCGCCTGATACTTTTGTCGGTGAAGTGGTGATGCGCACAGAAATCACAGCATTTCTGAAAGCGGCACAAGATCGCGGTTGTCGCGTGCAAGTAGGCTCAGATATGTTGTTTGAGCAAATCCCTGCTTATTTGGAATATTTCGGTTTTGCTACGACGACCGCAGAGACTTTGCGCAAAGTGGCACAACTCGGATGAATCTGTCAGTTTGGTCTATTTCCGCACACCAGTTGTTGTTAGGAGTCAAAGATGCCCGCCAATCCACTTCATAGAGAAGCAGTTCCTGAAACACCTAACCGTTTAGGTATTGACGGGATTGAGTTTATCGAATACACCACGTCACATCCACAAGCGTTGGGGCAAGTTTTAGAGAATATGGGTTTTAAACCTGTGGCGCGTCACCGTTCTCGTGAGGTGACTCTGTACCGTCAAGGTGGCATGAATTTGGTGGTCAATGCCAACCCAGAAGATGCACGCATGAGCGGTGCCGCCGATGGCGAACCGGTAATTTCTGCCGTGGCATTCCGTGTGCAGGATGCTTTGAAGGCGCATACGCGTTGCATAGAGCTAGGCGCATGGACGGTGCCGAGTCATGCGCAAGCGATGGAGTTGCATATTCCTGCGATTCATGGACCTGGTAGTACGCGGTTTTATTTTGTCGACCGTTGGAAAGAATTCTCTATTTACGACATCGACTTCAAACCTATTCCCACTGTTGACCAGCATCCAAAGGCGATTGCGGATATGTCTTACTTTGGCGTGGTGCAGTACATCGGTGCGGGACGCAGTGCAGATTGGTTGGCGTATTTTGAAAATATTTTCGACTTCGCATTTATTCCAGATGACCAACGCTTTGGTATTTTGCCCAAGGGTAAGTTGATGAAAAGCCCATGTGGCCAATTTTTATGGCAACTCATTGAGCCCGAACCTTGGATGGATGGCGACGAATCGCCTGAGTCCTTGCAACGCATTGGCTTAGGGGTGGCAGATGTGGGTGCGGCAGTCAAAGTGCTAAAAACCCAAGGTGTTGAATTCGTAGAGTCAAGCCAACTGCACCCAGAAGACAGAGGCGCTCTGACACGCAGCATGTTAGGTTCTGTCTCTTTTGAATTGGTTCATCAAACCAAATCTTCTGCGTAAGGGGCCGCGATGAATTTGCTCGATGGCTTTGGCATGGACACGATCACGATGGCGGGCTCTCTAGACGCCAAGCTATCAGCCATGAAGCAAGCTGGTTTTTCGCAAGTGATGTTGATGGCGCGCGATTTGGTGGGGCATCCTGGGGGCGTGCCTGAGGCTGTGAAGGTCATACAGGCCAGCGGCTTGAGACCCACAGGCTTTCAGGTGTTGCGAGATTTTGAAGGGCTCTCAGGCCATTTGCATGGTTACAAAATAGACATTGCAAAATCGATGCTGGAGATGTGTGCCGCAACGGGTAGCAAAGTGTTGTTGGTGTGCTCATCCACATCGCGACACGCTACGGACGATTTAGACCACATCGCCAAAGATTTGAGAAAACTGGCCATGTTGGCTTTGCCACTTGGTATCAAGGTCGCCTATGAGGGATTGTCTTGGGGCAGAACAGTCAATGAGTTCACAACCTCTTGGGATGTGGTGTGCCGTGCAGACTGTCCTAATTTAGGCATTGGCTTAGATTCATTCCATATCTTTGCGGCCAAAACACCTTTGGACGCCATTGAAGATTTAGATCCAGAAAAAATCTTTCTCGTACAGTTGTCAGACTTCATGTGGAACGAGACACCTACCTTTGAAGACCGCATGACGACGGCACGAACCTTCCGCGTGTTTCCAGGCGAAGGCGTTCACAGCGAAGACTTGGCCGATTTGGTGATGCGCTTAGACCGTATTGGTTATCGCGGTGACTACAGTTTTGAAGTGTTCAACGAAGATTACCAGCAATTACCATTGGGCACCGTCGCAGAGCGTGCGAAAAAAAGTGCGACTTGGTTGCACAATGATGTGCTGCACAGATCTGCTCCACTTCCATCTTGGACACGTCAACACAAGGCTTAACTTTTATGCAACAGCGTCAACTCGGCCCATTCACTGTTTCTGCCATTGGTTTGGGATGTATGAATTTGAGCCATGCCTATGGCACGCCTCCAACTGCTGAAGTGGGTGAGGCATTGATCCACAAAGCCCTAGATATTGGTGTCACGCTGTTTGATACAGCGGCGATTTATGGTTTTGGAGCCAATGAAAAATTAGTGGGCAAAGCTTTAAAAGTGCATCGTCAAAAAATTACGCTTTGTAGTAAAGGCGGTATGGCCGGCGTGGAGTTCTCCGACGGTGTCAAACGTGTGATCGACGGCAGGCCCGAGACCATTCGCAAAAATTGTGAAGACAGTTTGAACCGATTAGGCACCGATGTGATTGACTTGTATTACCTACACCGCTGGGACAAGAAAGTTCCGATTGAAGAGAGCGTGGGTGCCATGAGCGATTTAGTGCGCGCGGGCAAAGTCAGAACTTTAGGTTTGAGCGAGGTCTCTGCAAGCACTTTGCGCAAAGCACATGCAGTGCATCCCATCACGGCCTTGCAAACCGAATATTCTTTGTGGACGCGTAATCCTGAGATTGCAGTGCTGCAAGCCTGCAAAGAATTGGGTGTGACGTTTGTGGCATTTAGCCCCGTTGCAAGAGGTTTTTTATGTGCTGGAGATTTGGCGATTGACCAATTTGCAGAAAAAGATATTCGCCGCACCATGCCGCGTTTTGCGCTAGAGACCTATGCTGCGAACTTGCCTTTGCGTAAAGCCTACCAAGCCTATGCGGCCAAAGTGGGTTGCACCCCCGCGCAATTGGCGCTTGCTTGGTTGCTTCAGAAAGACAGCACGCTGATTCCAATCCCGGGTACGCAGAACATCGCGCATTTGCAAGAAAATATGCAATCGTTGGATTTGCACTTATCTGCCCATCAGATGCAAGAGGTAGATGCTCTAGTAAATCAGCACACGGTTAAAGGCCCACGCTATAACGCGCAGAGCACGATTGAGGTCGATACTGAGGAGTTCTAAACCTTTTTACTTTTCGTGAATAGTAAAAGATAAATAAGCAGTTAAATAGTTTTTACTTTTCCGTGCCGCTCAAAAGAAAAACCCCGCAAGTTTTACACCTGCGGGGTTTTTTTGTTGCTGGATAGATCTAGTTAGATCGTGTCAATAAAGCTGCGCAACTTGTCGCTGCGGCTGGGGTGCTTCAATTTACGCAGAGCCTTGGCTTCAATCTGACGGATGCGCTCGCGCGTGACGTCGAATTGCTTGCCGACCTCTTCCAAAGTATGGTCGCTGGTCATTTCGATACCAAAACGCATGCGCAGCACTTTGGCTTCGCGTGGGGTGAGGCCGTCCAAGATGTCTTTGACCACATCGCGCAAACCGGCTTGCATCGCAGCTTCGATAGGCGCTGTGTTGACGCTGTCTTCGATGAAGTCGCCCAAGTGGCTGTCGTCATCGTCACCAATCGGTGTTTCCATGGAGATAGGCTCTTTGGCGATCTTCATGATCTTGCGGATCTTGTCCTCTGGAATTTCCATCTTCTCGGCCAAGACGCTCGCATCTGGCTCAAAACCAAACTCTTGCAAGTGTTGGCGGCTGATGCGGTTCATCTTGTTGATGGTCTCGATCATGTGCACAGGAATGCGGATGGTGCGCGCTTGGTCGGCGATGGAACGGGTGATTGCCTGGCGAATCCACCATGTGGCGTAGGTAGAAAACTTATAACCACGGCGGTATTCGAACTTGTCGACCGCTTTCATCAAACCGATGTTGCCTTCTTGGATCAAATCTAAGAATTGCAAACCACGATTGGTGTATTTCTTAGCGATAGAGATGACCAAGCGCAAGTTAGCTTCGATCATTTCTTTCTTGGCGTGGCGTGAACTGCGCTCGCCTTCGTTCATGCGTTTGTTGATGTCTTTGAGTTGCTCCAAAGGCACGACCACACGCGCTTGTAAGTCGATCAGTTTTTGTTGCAGTTCCTGAATAGGGGGGATGTTGCGACCCATGGTGGCAGACCAAGGCTTGCCAGCCGCTGCTTGTTTTTCTACCCACTTGATGTTGAGCAGGTTGGGTGGAAAGTCTTTGATGAAGGTGGCTTGAGGCATACCGCACTTGTCCACAATGATGCGGCGTAATTCGCGTTCTTTTTTGCGCACTTCATCGACCTGGCCGCGCACCATCTCGCATAGCTTTTCAATGGTTTTTGCGGTGAAGCGGATGGTCATCAACTCGGTGGTCAAAGCCTGTTGCGCTTTGAGGTAGGCGGGCGAGCCATAGCCTTCCCTGTCATAGACTTTGCGCAATTTGTCGAAGTGCGTTTGCATACGGTCGAAGTGGGCGAGGGCCTGAGTTTTCAGCTCTTCCAATTTCTTGGTGAGCGCTTTAGAGCCGCCTTTGCCGTCGTCGTCATCTTCTTCATCGAATTCGTCGAAGTCTTCTTCAGCCACATAGTCGTCGGCTTCATTGAGGTTATTGAATCCGTCAACGATGGTGGAAATCACAACCTTGTCTTCGCGAATTTCGCCGGCCATAGCCAAAATCGCGGCGATGGTGGCTGGGGATCCACTGATCGCTTGCATCATGTCCATCAAGCCGCCTTCGATGCGCTTGGCAATTTCAATCTCGCCTTCGCGGGTCAGCAATTCAACCGTGCCCATTTCGCGCATATACATACGCACAGGATCGGTTGTGCGACCGAATTCGCTGTCGACGGTGGAGAGGGCAGCTTCGGCTTCTTCCTCGGCTTCTTCTTCAGTGGCGGCTGTCGGTGTGTTGTTGTTCAGGAGCAGTGTTTCAGCATCTGGCGTGTGCTCGTAAACGGCTACACCCATGTCGTTCAACATGGAGATCACGACTTCCATGGTTTCCGCGTCGACTAGTTTGTCGGGCAAGTGGTCTGAAATTTCGCCGTGGGTCAGATAGCCACGGGTCTTGCCGAGTTTGATCAGGGTTTTAAGGCGCTGACGGCGTTTTTGCATGTCTTCTTCAGACAGCACGGTCTCGTCGAGACCGAATTCTTTCATCAAGGCGCGTTCTTTTGCCTTGCTGATCTTCATGCGCAGAGGTTTAACTTTTTCTGCAGATACGATTTCTTCGCCTTCGAGGTCGGCTTCAATGTCGCTTAAATCGGTGTCGTCTAAACCTTTACCTGCTTTTCCTTTGGCAGCAGATTTAGCAGCTTTTTTGCCAGTGGCTTTTGGGGCGTGCGCAACAACCGCTGGTTTCTTAGCGGGAGCTTTTGCGGGAACCGTTTTGGCAGCTGGTTTAGCTGCCACTTTTGAAACTACCTTAGGAGCTGGTTTGGCCGCTGGCTTGGCGGCAGTCTTTGCTACTTTTTTGGCTGGGGATTTCGCAACAGGTTTTGCAGATGCTTTTTTAGCAACTGGTTTTGCTTTGGCCGCTGGTTTTACGGCTACCTTAGCTTTAGGCTTGGTCGCAACTTTTGGTATAACTTTTTTGACTGGCTTTTTGGGCGCTGGCTTTTTGGATTTGGAGGCGACGGGCATGGAAACTCCTGAACTTCAAATAAACACACACATTCCGCGCTGAAAACCGCACGGAATTGAACTGGGAAAGGGAGAAACCCTGGAAAGTGGGCAAGCGAGTTGGGCGAACATTTGGTGTGCAGTCCTTGCGGTTTAGTGGCGAGTCGTGCGCTGATGTCACGGTTGGCCTGGCCCGGAGGTGCTGCTGTCGCACTTGCCAAAAATGTGAATTATACCGAAACCCTCTTGATTTGCAAGCTAATTTTGAGACTTTTTAAGGCGTAGGCGTAGGCGCTAGGCGCTAGGCGCTAGGCGCTAGGCGCTAGGCGCTAGGCGCGGAGGCATTGCCAATTTGCTTGCGTCGCTCATAAAGGGCTTTGTAGCGGGTCAGGGCGGTCGGGTCAGATTGCGAGTTCTCAATCGCTTGCTTCATTTGGGCGTCCAAGTTCTCTAGCAGCATTTTTTGCAAAATGCTACGTAGCTCTTCTCGCGCATCTTTGGCGTGTTTGTCTTCGTTAGAGTCTTGTGCTTGTGTTGCGTCAGAGTCATTCATCGCGTTGGCAAAACTGGTGGCCATCACTCGCGCTGCCAAGGACTCGCTCTCATGGCCGCGTAGTCCTTCTAGCAAAGCCGCCCAACTGAGGGTGCCGTGCTCGTGGTGTTGGTGGTCAATCCATACAAATAAAGGGCCGTGGGGCGGGGCCAGGCTACACAAAAGGTCATGGTCCTCGCCCGACAGTTCTTGCCAAATTTCCATGTTTGATAGCAACACCCGCGCGGCATGGTCGGCGCGGCCAGCAGGAATTTGCCGCGTACCGCGCGTCCAAGTGCGGGGTTTTTTCTTGAAATCGACACTGCGTTTGGCGTTTGGAATAGTGGGGATCCAAAGATCTTGCAATTCATTGGTGCCGAGTTCGCAGAGGCTGGCGATTTCTCCAAGCAATTGGCGCTTGAGCGCGCCATCAGGTAATGCCATCCACATAGGCTTGGCTTTGCTGGCCAGATGTGCACGGCCTTCGGCGCTGAGCAAGTCGCAACCCTCACGGGCGACTTCGATCAACATTCGGCTCAAGGGTACAGCTTCGGTAACAGCATGGGCAAAAGCCTCCTTTCCAAAAGTACGGATGTAGCTGTCGGGGTCGTGTTCAGCGGGTAAAAATAAAAACTTGATGCTTCTGACATCACTGGCAAAACTGAGTGCACCGTCTAGTGCTTTCTTTGCGGCACGGCGACCAGCGCTGTCGCCGTCAAAAGCAAACACGACGTTGTCGGTGAATCGGAAAAGTTTTTGGATGTGGTCCCCCGTGCAAGCCGTGCCCAGTGTGGCAACCGCATTGGCAAACCCGAGTTGGGAGAGGGCGACCACGTCCATATAGCCTTCGGACACCAAGGCGTAACCGAGATCGCGCATCGCTTGGCGGGCTTCGAACAGGCCGTAGAGTTCTCGCCCCTTGCTGAAAACTGGCGTCTCAGGCGAGTTCAAATATTTGGGGGTTCCGTCGCCTAAAACACGGCCACCAAAACCGACGCATTCGCCTTTGATATTGCGAATAGGAAACATGACGCGGTCGCGAAAACGGTCATAGCGTTTTTCATCGTCTTCACCTTCTTGCTGGGTGATGACCAAGCCGCTTTCGACCAAGAGGGGATCTTGGTAGTCTGGAAATACGCTAGCCAAGCTCCGCCAACCGTCTGGGGCGTAGCCCAAGCCAAACTGTCTGGCGATTTCTCCGCTCAATCCCCGGTTTTTTAAATACGTGATGGCTTGGGGGGAAGACTTGAGGTGTTTGCGATAGGCTTCACCCGCTTTTTCTAAAACTTCGGTCAGTGTGGTTTGCTTTTGGCGGGCCTGGGCGGCGCGTTCGCGGTCTTGGGGCGAGACATCTTCTTCAGGCACTTGCATACCTGCGTTTTGGGCTAAATCTTTGACGGCTTCGACAAAGTTCATGCCGGCGTGGTCCATCAAAAAACCGATAGCGTTTCCGTTTTTGCCGCAGCCAAAGCAATGGAAAAACTGCTTAGTCGGACTAACCGAAAAGGAGGGGGATTTCTCGCCGTGGAAGGGGCACAGCCCCATGTAATTGGCACCGCCTTTTTTCAGAGTGACGTAGCGTCCCACCACCTCGACCACGTCGGTGCGGTCGAGGAGTTCTTGGATGAAGGTTTGTGGGATCGCCATGGAAGCAAAGCATAACCCTGCGCAGACTCCCCGCGTGGAAGCCTAGCGCCACTTAATAAATGGGGAAATGCTGTTGGGGCAGCTAATTAAATTGTTATGCTCATTTTGGCGCGAGACGAATAGCGCCATCCAAGCGAATGACTTCGCCATTGAGCATTTCATTTTCAAAAATGTGCAAGGCGAGTTTGGCGTAGTCTTGCGGTGTACCTAAGCGCGAGGGGAAGGGCACGCTGGCGGCCAGAGAGTCTTGCACCTCTTGGGGCAGGCCAAACATCATGGGGGTACGGAAAATGCCTGGGGCGATGGTCATATTGCGGATGCCGTTACGCGCTAAGTCGCGAGCAATCGGGAGTGTCATGCCGACCACGCCGCCTTTAGACGCGCTGTATGCGGCCTGGCCCATTTGTCCGTCATAGGCGGCCACCGACGCAGTTGAAATGATGGCGCCACGCTCGCCACTGGCTTCAGGTTCGTTGTGGCTCATGGCTTCAGCCGCCAAGCGGATCATGTTGAAGCTACCGATCAGGTTGACCGTGATCGTCTTCGTGAAAACGTCTAATTTGTGCGCACCGTGTTTGCCCACGGTTTTCTCTGCGGGGGCGATGCCTGCGCAGTTGACCAGGCCCATCAATTTGCCCATAGACACAGCCTTGGCAATAACGGCTTGTCCATCGGCTTCTTTGCTGACGTCGCAAGCGACAAACGCGCCACCGATGTCTTTGGCCACGGTTTGGCCCTTTTCAACCTGCATATCGGCAATCACCACATGCGCGCCATGTTGGGCTAAGGCGCGGGCTGTTCCTTCGCCCAATCCTGATGCTCCGCCTGTGACGATAAAAACCTTGCCTTGGATCTCCATGAATATCTCCGATGTGTGAATGAGGATGGCTGACGTGTCTTTTTACGTTGACGTAACGTCAATTATGCTGGATCGTCGATCGGGGACAATCTAACCGCTTGCCAAATGCCCATGCAATAACTGCCACCTTTCAGAATAAGAATACGAAATCCAATGCTCCAAAATTCAGCGCTAAATAAAACTACTGAACCAATGCCCCCGGGTGAATTGCTGTCCCCAGGGACCGGTATCAAGGTGAAACGTGCGATTGCTAAGTTTTTAGGTTGTGCTGTGGTGGTGGTGGTGACGGCTTGTAGCACCCAAGGGCCCCTCAAACCCGGCACAGGTGCTACTTCTGAAGGTGTTAGCAAAGACACGGCTTCGGATTCACCCGTAGCCAAGCGCGTTCCCAAATTTGGACTAGCTTTGGGAGGCGGAGCCGCCAGAGGATTTGCCCACGTTGGCGTCATTCAAGTATTAGAGGAAGCTGGTATCAAACCCGACTATGTTGTGGGAACCTCCGCCGGTAGCTTGGTCGCTGCCTTTTACGCCAGCGGCAAAAACGGCGCACAGCTGCAACAACTGTCCGAAACTATGGATGAAGCCACCATCACCGACTGGACGATTCCTTTGCTCAGCCGAGGAATGATGCGCGGTGATGCTCTAGCCCGCTACGTCAACAGCAAAACTGGTAATCAAAAGATTGAGGACTTACCCATGTCTTTGGGCATAGTGGCTACCGATTTGCAAACTGGACAGGGTGTTTTGTTCCAACGTGGCGACTTAGGCACTGCTGTACGCGCGTCGAGTTCGGTACCCTCTGTTTTTGAGCCCGTCAAGATTGGAACGCGTGAGTTTGTCGATGGTGGCTTGGTGTCCCCAGTTCCTGTGCGGTTTGCCCGCCAGATGGGCGCAGAGTTTGTTTTGGCCGTAGATATTTCTAGCACGCCAGAGAACGCAAAAACAGGCGATATGTTCCAAATCTTGATGCAAACCTTCACCATCATGGGAAAAAGCATCAACAACTTGGAATTGCGGGAAGCCGATGTGGTCGTTCGACCTGCCTTAGGGACTGTGGGGTCGGCGGAATTTAGCGCAAGGCGCAAATCTATAGAAGCTGGACGTGCCGCCATGCTTGCTGCACTGCCAAAAGTGCGCGTTGCACTCTTGCCTCGATAAAAAAAGAGGGCCCGTCTTTCGACGGGCCCTTCAATGGATCTCAACACCCAAAGGTGATTAAAAAGATCCGAGGAGACAATCTTTTCAAATTAACGCTTTTTTGCAACTGTCTTGCTGACTTTTGCAGCAGTTTCAGTTACAGCGTTGAAGTTGCTTTCAGCTAAGTCAGTAGCTTGTTTGACAACTTTTTGAACAGATTCAGCGGCCGTGTTGCTTGCATTGAGAGCTTGCTTCAAGAAAGCCACTGCAGACTCAGAGCCAGCAGGTGCGTTTTTCAAAGCAGAGTCAAAAAAGCTTACGAATTGTTTTTGAGCTTCAGCGGCTTTGGCTTCAACAGCTTTGCCCAATTCAGCGCCAGTCTCAGAAGTGATTTCATACACGTGGCGTGAGTAGGAAGCAGTTTTTTCAGCCAAAGGTTGGAAAAACTCAGCTTGGAGAGCCAAAACTTGTTGTGGATCTTTAGCGCCCATCAAGCTTTTGAAGAAGTCAGCGGACTCAGTCAATGAGCTGCGTGCGGCAGTCAAGTTAAGTTCCACCAGCTTTTCAACGCTAGTGAAAGCGTCGTTGCTCATGGCGAATGCGCTATTCAAGGCGGCTTTGTTAGAAGCGACGATTTGTTCGGTAGTAATCATGTGAATCTCCAGAAATGTGAAAGTTGATAAAAATGTTGCTTTGCAGCAATGGGATGGAGTTTAGGGTTATCCCGAGTTTTTACAACACTTTTGAGGGGTACCAAGCGTGCTTTAGAGGTGACAGCCTAAACAAGGACTTAGCGCAGCATGCGGAGACAATGCTTTGATTGACAAGGCCAAACGGGGTGTATGCGCGCTTTTTATTCAGATCAATTTGTATTACCGCTTCCGCTGGGCCACCGATTTCCCATGGGCAAGTACCGGGTTTTGCGAGACCGCTTGGCAGTCGAAATACCTGCCATCCAAACCAACGTCGCCCAACCCGCTACCGATGGTGAATTGGCCCTAGTACACGCGCCACATTACATACAGGCGGTCGAACAAGGCACCTTGGGCGACAAGGCGCAGCGTGAAATTGGTTTCCCTTGGTCCCCAGAAATGGTGGCCAGGTCTAGGTGCTCGACTGGAGCCACCATCATGGCGGCCAGGGCGGCTTTGTTTGGGCACGAGGGCATAGCCGCCAACTTGGCAGGTGGAACCCACCATGCTTATGCGGATAAGGGAAGCGGTTTTTGTGTTTTTAACGACGCAGCGGTAGCCACCCGTTTGATGCAAAGCGAATGGAGTCGCCAGCACCGCCAGCCTTTGAAAGTGGCCATCATCGATTTGGATGTGCACCAAGGTAACGGAACCGCGCATATTTTTGGGCAGGATGACTCGGTTTTCACGCTGTCTATCCATGGCGCCAGAAACTTTCCATTTGCCAAAGAAACCAGCGACTTAGATGTGGAATTGCCCGACGGTTGCGACGACAGCAGCTACTTACAAGCCCTTGAGCAAGCTTTTGAGACTTTAGAAAACCGCTTTGAACCCGGCTTGGTGGTGTATCTGGCTGGCGCTGACCCGCACGAAGGTGATCGCTTGGGGCGATTGAAGTTGAGTTTTGATGGCTTGGAAGCGCGGGACAGGCGGGTGTTCGACTGGGCCTTTGAAAAAGGCATCCCAATGGCTTTTGCCATGGCGGGTGGCTACGGTGAGAACATCGCCGACACTGTACAGGTGCAAGTGAATACGTATCGTGTCGCCTATGCCTATTGGCTTCGCTGGCAAAATCGCTCCTTATGAGTGAAAAACCAACCGTACGCGTCCAACCCCAGTCGCGTAGTACTTTCAAAGTGTTTCGTCAAATCACCACGCGTTGGGAAGACAACGACGTTTACGGCCATATCAACAACACGGTTTACTACAGCTATGTCGATACAGCGGTCAATGCCTATTTGATTGCGCAGGGTGCCTTAGATATCCACGCCGGTAAAACGATTGGCTTGGTAATCGAGAACCATTGCAACTTTTTTTCGCCTCTGGCCTTTCCGCAAATCATTGAAGCGGGTATACGCGTTAGCAAAATCGGCACATCCAGTGTCAGGTACGAAGTAGGATTGTTTGCACAAGGCGAAGACCTTTGTGCAGCCTTGGCGCACTTCATCCACGTCTATGTCAACGCCCGTGACAGACGTCCCGTGACAAGCCTACCCCCCGAATTACAAAATGTTTTGGAGAAATTGAGATGACCACCCCCGTAAGCGACAGCCAAGCCGTTGACCATGCCATCACTTCACGCATGTCGGCACGTGCTTTTACCAATCAACCGGTGCCTAAAACTTTGATCACCGAAATCTTGCAAGTGGCGAGTCGCGCACCTTCAGGCACCAACACCCAACCTTGGAAAGTCTATGTTTTGCAAGGAAAAAGCCGTGACAGCTTGGTTGAAAAAGTCTGCGCCGCGCATGACGCCATCCGCGCCAATCCTGAAGTCGGTAAGCAATACCAAGAGCAATATGACTATTACCCAACGCAGTGGGTCAGTCCTTATATAGACCGCCGCCGGGAAAACGGTTGGAGTTTGTATGGCTTGCTCGGTATTGGCAAAGGTGACAAAGACAAAATGCATTTGCAGCACCAACGCAATTTCAAATTCTTTGATGCGCCTGTTGGCATGATGTTCACTTTGGACCCCATCATGGGTCGCGGCTCGATGTTTGATTACGGCATGTTTGTGCAAAATATCATGTTGGCAGCGCGCGCGCGTGGCTTGCATACGTGCCCGCAGGCTGCTTGGAATCACTTCCACAGCATCATCCTTCCGCATATTGGTGCTGGTGAGGGTGAGATGCTAGTGTGCGGGTTGTCGCTTGGATGGGCGGATACCTCAGACAAGGTGAATACCTTTACAACACCGCGCGTTCCTGCTGAAGAATTCACCCATTGGCTCGACTGAACCCATGATCATCACCAGTCTGCTCGACACAGACCTCTATAAGTTCACCATGATGCAGGCTGTGCTGCATCAGTTTCCTAGCGCGCAAGTTACTTACAAATTCAAATGCCGCAACCCTGGTATTGCGCTGGCGCCTTATGTCCAGGAGATCCGCAGCGAAATTAAATCCTTGTGTAGCTTGAAATTCCAAGAGGAAGAATTGGAATGGTTGCGCAGTCTGCGTTTTATAAAAAGCGATTTCATCGACTTTTTAGGATTATTTCGCCTGAATGAAAAATATATACAGGTTACGCCGACACAAAACGGTGAAATAGATATCACCATACAGGGCCCTTGGCTACACACCATCTTGTTTGAGATTCCTGTTTTGGCCATTGTGAATGAGGTGTATTTCCGCAATACCCAAAAGGCGCCGGATTTTGTCGAAGGTCGCCAACGATTAGAGAAAAAAATTGAAACACTGCGCGCCGAAAGACTCAGCGATTTAAAGATCGCCGACTACGGCACGCGCCGTCGGTTTTCCAAAGCTTGGCACGAGGAAATTTTGCGTGTGCTGTCGGTCAAATTGGGCGCCGAACCAGTTGGGCAATTAGCCGGTACCAGCAATGCATTGTTGGCGATGAAACTCAATTTGCGTCCGCTTGGCACCATGGCACATGAATATTTGCAAGCTTGCCAAGCGTTGGGCCCGCGCTTGCGCGATAGCCAAGTGTTTGGCTTTGAGACTTGGGCACGTGAATACCGTGGGGACTTGGGCATTGCCTTGAGCGACGTCTACGGCATTGAGCCGTTTTTGCGTGATTTCGATATGTATTTCTGCAAGTTGTTTGACGGCGCTCGGCATGACAGTGGCGATCCATTCACATGGGGCGAGCGCATGATCGAACACTACCGTCAAAACCGTGTTGACCCCTTGACCAAGACTCTGATTTTTAGTGATGGGTTGACGGTCGAGCGCATCATTGCCCTCTACCAACAGTTCAGAGGGCGTTGCCAACTTGCTTTTGGAATTGGTACTAACCTAACCAATGATCTGGGCTACGAGCCGCTGCAAATAGTGATCAAGATGGTTGAATGCAACGGACAACCTGTGGCCAAGCTTTCAGATACCCCCTCTAAAAACATGTGCGAAGACCAAAATTACTTGGCGTATTTACGCCAAGTGTTCGGTATTGCATCTCCAAACTAAAGGCCTCCTATGGTTACATTGCTCATCATTATTTTTGCCGTCACCTATGCGGCTATTGCCTTCGAGCATCCGCTCAAAATCAATAAATCAGCTTCAGCTTTATTGGGAGCAGGGCTGTTATGGGCCATTTATGCGCTAGCTTCTAATGACTATGCGCAAATTAACCAAGAGTTGTCTACCAGCCTAATCGGTACCGCGCAAATTGTTTTCTTTTTGATGGCTGCCATGGCCATAGTGGAGGTCGTAGACGCTCACCAAGGCTTTGATGTGGTGACTGCAAGAATCAATACCCAAAGCTTGCCGATGTTGCTGTGGATTATTTGTTGGGTAGCTTTTTTCCTTAGTTCAATTTTGGACAACTTAACAACCACGATTGTGATGATTTCTTTGGTCCGCAAACTCCTCGACAGCCGCGAAGATAGGTTATTTTTTGCAGGAATGATCGTCATCGCTGCAAATGCTGGAGGTGCATGGTCACCCATTGGAGATGTGACAACGACCATGCTTTGGATCGGTGGGCAAATTACTCCGCTAGCAATTATCCAAACCCTGTTTTTACCTTCAGTGGTAAATTTGTTGGCGCCACTATTGGTCGTGAGTTGGATGTTGCGGGGCAAGTCTGTGATGGCCCCGACCCATATTGAATCAACCGATGGATTTTCTACTTCAGCTTTCGAGAGGAACACCATGTTCTTCTTAGGCCTCGGCGTATTGGTTGCTGTACCGGCTTTCAAAACAGTCACCCACTTACCTCCTTTCATGGGCGTTCTGTTGGGACTAGGGCTGCTTTGGCTAGTGGGTGATTTGATACATAAAGATAAATCTTTTGAGGCTAGAAACCATCTTGACCTCTCTACCGCCTTGTCGCGGATCGATATGTCATCGATTGTTTTTTTTATCGGAATACTTCTTGCGGTCTCTATTCTTGAACATACGCATGTTCTCTCTTCCCTTGCTGCATGGCTTGATGAAACTGTGGGTCGACTAGATTTAATTGTTTTATTGATCGGACTGGTGAGCGCTGTTGTGGACAACGTGCCTCTGGTCGCCGCCTCAATGGGGATGTATAGCCTTGAAAAATACCCTGCCGACAGTTTTATATGGGAGTTTCTTGCCTATTGCGCGGGTACAGGCGGATCCATACTGATCATCGGTTCAGCAGCGGGCGTTGCTGCGATGGGGATTGAAAAGATCGATTTCGTGTGGTACTTGAAAAAAATAAGTGGATTGGCTTTTATTGGATACATTGCTGGCGCGCTGGTATACATAGCTGAGTTCGCCTAAGTTTTTTAAATGTACTGACTTATCTGAATATGCAACTTGATGTGGTGCTTGGGCTTGTTGGTATCAATGTAGTTTTGCTAATGCTCTTGCTTTGGCGTTCTATTTCAAAGCCATCTCATGATGACACCACGGTCATTCAGAAATATCTAGACGAAAAACTAGAGCGCTTAGAAAGAGCCTTGCGTCTCGAAGTGACTGAAGCATCGCGAGATGCGCGTCAAGAACTCACCCAGAACTTAGCTACCTTTCAACAAAGCCAAATTCAGCAACTCAGCCTGATGCAAAAGTCAGTGGGGGACACTCTGCACCAACAGTTGCAGCAGTTACAAAAAAGCAATAGCGAAAAGCTAGATGAGATGCGTCGCACAGTTGACGAAAAATTGCAAACTACGCTTGAAAAACGTTTGTCCGAGAGTTTCAAACAAGTTGCAGAAAGATTAGAGCAAGTTCATAACGGGCTGGGCCAAATGCAAAAACTGGCACAAGGCGTAGGCGACTTACAACGCGTCCTCACCAATGTGAAAACACGCGGCATTGTGGGGGAAGTGCAGTTAGAAGCTTTATTAGAACAAGTCCTCACCATTGAGCAATTCGCCAAGCAAGTGGAAACTAAACCGCGTAGTAACCAGCGCGTTGATTTTGCGATTCGTTTTCCTGGCCGCGGTGGGCAAGATGGCGAACCTGTCTGGTTACCCATTGATGCGAAATTTCCACGCGAAGACTACGAGCGTTTGCTAGATGCCCATGAGCGGGCAGATGTGCTGGCGACCGAGGCCTTTTCTAAAGCATTGGAAGTGCGTATTCGCACAGAAGCTAAAAGTATCGCAGAGAGTTATTTGGCACCACCGCACACCACAGACTTCGCAATATTGTTTTTACCTATAGAAGGTTTGTATGCCGAAGTTTTGCGTCGACCCGGCTTAGTCGATAGTTTGCAACGCGACTACCGCGTGACTTTGGCAGGCCCCACCACCTTACTCGCTATGCTCAATAGCTTGCATATGGGTTTCCGCACACTTGCATTGGAGCAGCAGGCCTCAGAGGTTTGGAAGGTATTGGGCGCTGTCAAAACGGAGTTTGAACGCTACGGTGACTGGGTAGAAAAAGTCCGTGAACAAGTGCAAAAAGCAGCAGACACCTTGGACAAGGCAGATACCCGAAGCCGACAAATGCGACGTGCTTTAAAAAATGTAGAGGCCTTGCCAGAAGGCGAATCACAAAAATTCTTACCCCTGGTCGATGAACCCTTGGACGATACAGATAGCGCGGACACCACGGTTTGAATCGCGAACTCTTTCGATTGATTGCAGGCCAAGTCTGCTTGCATGCCTGTATGACGGGTATGCGCATGGCCACACCTTTGATGGCTTTGCGTGCTGGCGAGAGCGCCGCGACGGTGGGTTTTCTTTTGGCCTTGTTTGCTCTGACGCAAGTTTTCTTGGCCTTGCCTGCAGGGCGTTATGCCGATACGCATGGGCTTAAAAAACCTGTTGCATGGAGCGTATTGACGGCGAGTATTGGTGCAGCAAGTGCAGCGGTTTGGCCTAGCTTTCCTGTGTTGTGCTTTAGTGCGTTAATGACCGGTGGTGCTACGGGTGCAGCGATCATTGCATTGCAGCGCCACGTCGGACGTGCGGCGCAAGACGTGACGGAGATGAAGCAGGTATTTAGTTGGTTGTCTATTGGGCCGGCTATTTCTAATTTCATTGGGCCATTCAGCGCGGGTATTTTGATTGACTATGCAGGCTTTCAATGGGCGTATGCGGCGATGGCGGTGTTTCCCATCTTGGCCTGGTTTTGGGTGCGTAAAACGCAAGAACTGCCTGCTGTTGTTAATCCGCCTGGTCACGAAGAAAACAGCGCATGGGATTTACTCAACGACTCCATGTTTAGGCGTCTTTTATTAGTGAATTGGTTTTTATCTGCGTGCTGGGATGTACATACATTTGTAGTGCCTATCTTGGGCCATGAAAAAGACATCAGCGCTTCATCGATTGGATCCATCTTGGGTGGCTTTGCGATTGCCGCCGCTTTGATTCGTTTCTTGTTGCCCATGGTTGTTGCCAAATTGCAAGAGTGGCAAGTCATCACCGGCGCCATGCTCATTACATCTGCTTTGCTCGGGATTTACCCATTTATGCAAGGCGCATTGGCTATGGGTATTTGCTCGGTATTTTTGGGCTTGTCGCTAGGTTCCGTACAACCGATGGTGATGAGTACTTTGCACCAGATCACGCCCGAGTCACGCCATGGTGAAGCCCTAGGTTTGCGGTTGATGGGTATCAACGCGTCAAGTGTGTTGATGCCTATGGTATTTGGGGCAGCAGGTGCTGTGATTGGTGTGGGCGCCGTTTTCTGGTGCGTGTCTCTAGCGGTTGGCCTTGGATCGCGCAGTGCGTATTTGCTCAGAGTGCATAAAAAGCACGAATAACTTCCCAAGCATCTTCAACGCTATCTACGAATCGAAATAGTTGTAGATCTTCTTCAGCAATCACGCCTTCCTCTAGCATCATTTCTGGATGAAATACTTTTTTCCAGTAATCGGTGCCAAACAACACAATGGGTACGGGCTTGGCTTTTTTGCATTGCACCAGAGTCAGAGTTTCGAACAATTCGTCCATGGTGCCAAAGCCACCAGGAAAGGCCACCAAAGCCTTTGCCCGCATCATGAAATGCATTTTGCGCAAGGCAAAGTAATGGAA
>Ga0214921_10002024_pt1 | contig 33733 bp, 2 predicted proteins | sample LL1505_MetaG_FD_177992 | JGI IMG/M metagenome (GOLD analysis project Ga0214921, IMG submission 177992) | Freshwater microbial communities from Lake Lanier, Atlanta, Georgia, United States - LL-1505 | ecosystem: Environmental > Aquatic > Freshwater > Lake | place: USA: Georgia | collected 2015-05-28 | reverse complement strand
AAACAATCGATTGTTTGTAACAGGAGATGCATCATTAAATGGCCGACTTTTTATGTTAGGTGATGCATCCTTAAACAATCGCCTCTTTTTGGCCAGTGATTTATCCATGGGAGGTCGTCTCACTGTTAATCAGACAGCAAGCATTGTGGGTGATGTCTCTATAAACAATCGATTATTTGTAAAAAGCGATATTTCAGGAAATGCGAATTTGTACATAACTGGTGATGCATCCTTGAATAACCGCCTCTTTTTGGCCAGTGATTTATCAATGGGTGGTCGCCTAACTGTCAATCAGAATGCAATGATAGTAGGAGATCTCTCTGTAAACAATCGTTTGTATGTCTCAGGAGACATTTCCGGAAATGCGCGTCTTTTTATATTAGGAGATGGAAACATAACAGGAAATTTAAATAATTCTAAAAATGCGAATTTAACTAATGTAATCGTTAATGGCACCTTAACATTAGTAAATGATCTAACTGTCAATACAAATTTATATGCAGTGACTCAGGGAAATAATGATAATAGTAACCATGTTGCAACTACTCAATATGTACGCAACTATGTAACTTATATAAATACTAGCACTACGCCCACATTTAATAATCCAACATTAAATATACCAAATATTACTGGAAATTGCACATTTACTGATAGTGCTGGTTATATAAATAGTACTGGTGGATTAACTGTAACACCAGGGTATAACGCAAGCAGTCCAAGCAATTTTGTTGTTACGCCCACAAATTATGTACAAATTAATGGTGGAATAATGATAGATGGTTCGGTCAATATATTATCAAATATAGTACAAATTACTACCAAAAGTACTATAATAAATAACACATTAGACGTATCATATAGTTCAACAACTACAGGCACTGCATTAAACATCTATCAATATGGAAGTGGTACAGTAGCACAATTTCAAACAGGAAATTCTTATGGAATCATTGGAAATATAATGGTTGTTGGGTTAACTGGCGTATCAATAGGTTTAGGCTCAACTGCAATTACAAACAATTATGCTCTTGATGTTTCTGGAGTTTCACATTTTGGCAATGATTCCTCATTTAATTCTAGACTTTGTGTTGGAGGTGACGTATCATTGAATTCATATGTAACCATAAACAAAGATTTGACACTTAATGGACGTTTAATAATTGCTGGTCAGGGACCAGTAAGTTTTAATGTTGTGGGAACGGTTAATAGCACACCCTCATATCAATTTTAGGGTCTATTATGAGGATAACCCATAGGATTAGGAAGCAATAAAGGGTGCCTATTTTATAAGGTAAAAAATGATTTACATATAAATATATTATAGGTAAATCAATTCAAAATGTATTATAACCAAAGTCTTTCTTTCATATTTTTCTGTTATTATAAAAAATATTAATTATATATAAAGAGAATATGAGCAAATGGTTAGATTTATCTAATAATGCCAATAAATTAAGACAATCTTATGTAACTGGTTTCATTGATATTAGTGGTGGATTATCTGTACGAAATAATTCATCCATTGATATTTATAGCAGTTTATCAAATGCTTCTATTCCTAACTTTAGTATCAATAGCGATACAATGACTATATATGATTCTCAAATTAGTAGTTATGTTGATATAAGTAATACCCAGTTGCTTTATTTAAAAGATTTAACAACAAACGTAAATACAGAACTACAAGATTTAATTAGTCGAACCAAGCATATCACTACTGATACTGTGAATATTGATACAATGTTGGAATTTAATTCGACATCCAATGATATTTACACGTATAGCAATATAATACCAGCTACTGCAAATACATATTCCCTTGGAACCCCTGATAAACCATTTCAATCACTTTATATTAATCAAGGGACCATTCATTTTATTGACCCAAACGTTAACCAAGAAACCGCTGCAGTTTCATATGATCCAACTTCTGGAAATCTTTATTTAGTTGTTGATAATTACAGAGCACCATTAAACAATACAAAAATAGTAGATGGTGTATTAGTAACCCCTTTATTAAGTTATGGTGGTAATGTTGGTATTGGAACTACTGTGCCAAAAAGCCAACTAGATATATCTGGAAGTGTAACTATAAAGGGTGACACTGTGTTAACTGGAAATTTACAACATTCGGATGGTGATATAAATACAACAGGTAATATTCATGCAAATATTTTGAGAGAGTCTGGTCAACCAATCGCAGACCGTTATTTAAGTATTCATACACCAGTTATGCAGGGTGATGCTGTAGCCCCAACTATGACGGTTACAAATGATCTATTTATTGGAGGGAATGCCTATTTTGAAAAAAATATTAACGTAGTCGGAGATGCATCAATGAACGGTAGATTATTTGCAAATACCCCAATTAATAGTGATTATTCAAATCTTGTTGCTACTACTGCTTATGTTCAAAATCAAGGGTATATACTAGCAAATAACTCAAGTCTTACTGGAAATACCGCTATTGTAAAGGCATCTGTTCAACAAAAATTATATGTTGGTGGCGATGTGTCTTTCAATAGTAAATTATATGTTTTTGACAATACATTTTTGAATAATAATTTATCGGTTACTGGAAACACTGTATCGACAAAATTAATAGTAACTAATGATACGTCATTAAACGGAAATTTAACAGTGGGAGGAAACACAAATGTACCTACACCTGATAACACCGATAACTCGAATAGAATTGCAACAACCGCATTCGTAAAGAATCAAGTTAGTACTGCATTTTTAAATCCTCCAACACTTGTTGGTCCTGTTAATATAAATAACCAATTGAATGTTATTGGTGATGCAAGTTTAAACAATCGTTTATTCGTATCTGGGGACGCAACTTTAAATTCTAATCTATATGTTGCAGGACAAATTATTGGAAATACCCCCTCCATCGATAATAGTTCAAATCTTATGGCAACCACGGCCTATGTAAAAAATCAGAATTATGCGGTTGTTAATTCACCCACATTTACTGGGACAGGTTTGATACCCAATTTAACTGTAAATCAAGGATTGTCAGTTTACGGCGATGCCTCATTCGGTGGAAGAATTACTGCTGCTACCCCCCAAACCAATAATAATTCAAATCTAGTGGCTACAACTGCATATGTTCAAAATCAGGCTTACGCAACAATTGCGTCACCAACACTTACTGGAACTCTTACCGCACAATCCGTTCTTATTAATAGTACTACAACAATGAATGGTGACGTTTCAATGAATGGCAATTTGCTAACAACTGGAAATGTTACATTCAATGGAAATACGTATGGAATAACACAAGCAATCGATAACTCATCCAATTTGTTAGCAACAACCGCATTTGTGAAAAATCAAGGCTACGCAAAATTATCGAATGCTACATTTACCGGACCTGTCGTGGCAAATGCAGGCCTAACCTCCAATTATGATGTATCTATTAATGGAAACCTATATGTTAGTGGAAATACTGTCGTAATACAAAATTTAAGCGCAACCACAGCTACAAACACAGAAAATTCCACGAAAGTAGCAACCACGGCCTATGTAAAAAATCAAAATTATATTACTGCGTATTCACCTATTCTATCCGGTATTCCAAAGGCTCCTACTGCTTCTATTGGCGATACCACGAATCAAATTGCAACAACCGAGTTTGTCCGAAATGAAGTTACTAGTTTTATTAATGCTATCCCAACTGCATTAGATGCCATACAACAATTGTCAACCGCTCTTCAGCAAACGGATGCATCCTCCGCACTTTTATTTGCATCTGAGCTTGCGGCAAAAGCCAATTTAGATTCGCCTTATTTTACAGGAAATGTTACACTTCCAAATGTTGACATTGATGGCAATTTGGCTGCTTATGGTACTGTAACATTAAATCGTGATCTTTATGTAAGTGGCGATTCATCGTTTAATGGTAAATTAAGTATTATCACTCCTGATTCAACCGAAAATTCATCATTGGTTGCAACAACCGCATATGTTCAAAATCAGGGTTATGCAAAATTATCAGGTGCAGAATTCACCGGTGGTGTCACAGTCGATACCGAGTTGGTCGTGGGTGGAAATGCAACATTTAATCAATCGACATTGTTAAATGGGAATACTGTTATGAGCAGAAACGCCACAGTGAATGGTAGTGCATTATTTAATAATACTGTGAATATGAAACAAACATTGAATGTCGCAGGTGATTCTTCATTTAATGGAAATGTATTGGTATCAGGAAATCTAACTACAAATACACCCAGTGTGTCTGACAATTCAACCTTGGTTGCAACAACCGCATATGTTCAAAATCAGGGATTTGCTAATTTGTCAGGAGCTACTTTTACTGGTGGTGCCAACTTTTTAAGCACAATGAATGTTTCTGGCGATGCCTCATTCAATAGTAATTTAATCGTAGGTGGAAATGTAATCTTAGAGAAAAACCTGGCTGTATGGAATGATATTAGTTCGAGTGGAAACATTATTGCGAACGGTTCTTTGTATGAAAATGGGAAAACGATTCGAAGTGTATATGCAACACTAGCATCTCCCACATTTACTGGAACCGTTGGTGGCATTACAAAGTCTATGGTTGGATTAGCAAACGTGGATAACACGTCGGATATAAATAAACCTGTGTCAACTGCAACCCAAAACGCGTTAAATTTAAAGGCAAATATTCAAAATGCATCCTTTACAGGAACAACAAGTATGAATATAGGAGCCATTGCCAACTCATTAACGGTTGGAACCGACATGTCATTAAATGGCAGATTATTTGTGGGCGGCGATTTATCATTAAATGGAAAGGCATCTATACGTACACCAGCAACGAGTGATAATTCAACCCAAATTGCAACAACCGCATATGTTCAAAATCAGGGATACGCCACTCTTTCAGGTGCAGAATTCATAGGAAATGTCACCGTAGATCAAAATATGCATGTAGTTAGTAATACTAAGCTCGATTCAATGCTCTATGTTGGAAATGATGCCTCATTTCAATCCAATATATTTGTAAATGGCAAAACACGTTTCATGGGTGATGCAACCCTTAATTCTGGATTATCCGTATCTGGGGACGTTTCAATGAATAGTCGATTGTTTTTAAATGGGGATGGTTCATTCAACGGTAACTTGAACATAGCAGGTAATGCCTATGCCGCTACTCCTGTATTAACCGATAATTCTAAACAGGTGGCAACAACCGCTTTCGTGATAGGTCAGGGTTATGCAAAAGCCGCAAGCCCCAGTTTTTCAGGAAGTGTTTCTATGGGTTCCAATCTAACTGTGGGCGGTTTGATACAAACAAATAATAATTTAATAGTTGTCGGCGATAGTTCATTGAATGGAAAACTATCATTGGGTGGGGATGCATCATTAAATGGCGATCTTTATGTCAAGGGAAATACCGTTCTAAATGGAATTGTTGGTATGAATAATATATTAAATGTGGCAAGCGATGCATCGTTTAATGGTGGATTAAGTGTATTAAAAGATGCCTCATTTAATGGTAATGTAAACATAAGCGGAAATGCATTTGCCGATACCCCATTATTAAACGATAGTTCTAGACAGATTGCAACAACTGAATTTATAAAGAATCAAAATTATGCCCCAACTTCAGCACCCACTTTCCAGGGAACAGTTACTATGCCAACCGCTATTGTCTCGCAAAATTTGGTGGTAAATTCAGATGCCTATTTATATAATAATTTGTACGTAACTGGAGATACACAGGTCGGAGGCAATTTAATTGCAGTAACACCTAGTTCAGGTGACAATTCTACAAAGGTGGCAACAACCGCATTTGTAAACAATGGTTTTGCACCACTTGCATCGCCAACATTAACTGGCACAACTACCATGTCCTATGGTTCCATTACCAATGATCTTAATGTGGGCGGTGATGCATCAGTAAATGGTTTTCTTACTGCAAAATCCCCTGCTTATTTTGATAACTCAAATAAAGTGGCTACTACACAATTTATAAGAGGACAATTTGCCCCACTTGCATCCCCCACTTTTACTGGAACCGCATCTTTGGGTAAAGCCAATATTTCACAAACTCTCTACGTAAATGGAGATGCTTCTATGAACAGTAATTTGTATGTAAACAATACCATTTACGAAGGAGGTTCTACCTTAGCATCAAAATATGCCACCCTCAATTCCCCCACATTTACTGGGGTAGTGAGCGGAATTGATGCATCCATGGTCGGCTTAAACAATGTAAATAATACGAGTGATATGAACAAACCAGTTTCATATGCTACGCAAACTGCATTGAATTCAAAGGCAAATTTGGCATCACCATCGTTCTCTGGATTGCTAACGGCAAATGATATTACAACTATAGGGAACTTGATAGCAGTTACACCAAATACAAATGATAATTCTACATTAGTGGCAACAACCGCTTTTGTTTCAAATCAGGGATTTGCAAAACTTGCTGGTGCTAGTTTTACTGGAGATGTTTCTACCACTGGTAGTCTAACTGTCACCAAGAATACCACCATCAACGGTAGCACCAAGTTAAATGGTGACATTTCATTAAATGGCATTTCAACAGCAGTTACTCCATTTAACGACGATAATTCAACACGTGTAGCTACTACCGCATTTGTCCAGAATCAAGGATTTGCGAAATTAAACTCCCCCACTTTTACAGGAGTACCCACTGCACCAACGGTTTCATCATCTATTGCAACCAGCAATCAACTTGCTACTACCCAATATGTTAGTGATAAAATTACCGATTTCTTTAACGTTGCATCAACCGAAACATTAAATGCTATAAATGCATTATCTACTGCTTTATCCAATACGGATTCAACATTTACTTCTGTATTAGCAACCCAACTAAGTTACAAGGCAAATATTGCACAACCATCCTTTACTGGTACCGCATCGTTCACAAATGATATCACTGTCTATGGAGACGCGTCGTTTAATAATGACATCTGGGTAAACAATACCATTTATGAAAATGGTAGTGCACTCAGTGAAAAATATGCAGGGTTGAATTCGCCCCATTTTACCGGCATTGTTTACGGTATTGATGCATCGATGGTTGGTTTAAATAATGTAAACAATACGGCAGACATAGACAAACCTGTTTCTACTGCAACATTAAATGCACTAACACTAAAGGCGAATCTTATTTCACCATCATTTGTTGGAAATGTGGATATTTCGAATAATCTTTATGTTCGAGGAGACATAAGTTTAAATGGTAATCTTGTTTCAAACGGTTTCTTTTATGAGAACGGAAAAGAAATAAGTACCATATATGCACCGATTAATTCGCCAACATTTACCGGAACAGTTTCTGGTATTACAAAAGCAATGGTGGGTCTATCCAATGTGAATAACACATCTGATATAAATAAACCCATCTCTACTGCAACACAATCCGCATTAAACTTGAAAGCCACCAATACAGATCCTTCCTTTAATGGAAATGTGACTATACAAAATAATCTAATTGTTGGCGGTGATATATCACTGAATGGACGTTTATATTCAAGCATGGATGTTTCTTTGAACGGAAATGTTTTTGTTAGCACTCCTTCCATTTCAGATAATTCAACACGAGTGGCAACCACTGCATTTGTGAAAACCTTAAACCAGACCTATGTTCAGTCATCCGGTGCCAATTTCACAGGCGATGTTTCTATCAATACGAATCTATACGTAGTTGGGGATCTTTCTCTCTCTGGCAACTTGTATATGACATATCAACCCAATACAATCCCATTTAATGCACTCATTGGTGGATTGGGTGCAAATGCAATGGATTTAAATACGAATCAGACGGTTGGTGGTATTAAAACCTTTTCGAGTGATGTATCGATGCAATCACAATTGAATTTAACAGGAAATGCCAATTTAGGTTCAAACAACATAATAACCACTTTATATCAAACTGCAATTGATCCTAGTTCAACCACTCTATCCAATTTATCATTAAAGACCAATAATTACAATGGAACTTTTATTAATGAATTCGAAATCGATAAGGGGTCAGGAAACACATTGAGTTATAACTTAACAGATGGTAGCTTAAATGTATCGAATGACGGTGGAAATACATGGATGGTTCTCTCCCCCACTATTGGAAATACCAAATTTGGTGGTATGTTATGTCTATCGCCTGATGGTAGAATCCAATTAAAACAGGAGTATTCCGCATCAAATGCTGGTCTCATTTATGTATCAACAAATTGGGGAGCAACATTTACAAACGTTCCACTTGCCCAATCGTTTTTATACACAAATTCTTATTTTGGTTACAATAATTATAATGATCAGACATATGCCTTTTCTCATGATGGTTCGGTTCTCTATTTTATTGCTCGAGATGCAAACAACACAGTTGCATTATGGAAATCAACCGACAATACATATACGAATTATACCAGCGTGAATACATGGACTTATTTATTGACAAATTGCCCACGCGCCATTGCCTGCTCTAAAGATGGTAAATATGTTTTGACGATTACCGGCATAGTTCCATCAAGTGGTATGTATTTAAGTGTTTCTACTAATTATGGTGCCTCTTTTACGAGAACCGCCAATTCATTAAATGGTACTTGGAATTCCATTGCCGTGTCATACAGTGGTCAATATCAAGTAGCCACTACTACAACAACCATCTACCAATCTAGTGATTATGGAGCGACATGGTTACCTTACAGCTCTCTTACAAATGCATGGAATTTTGTTAGTATGTCGAATGATGGCAAGAATCGCATTGCGACGGTTACAAATGGTTATCAATATGCGTCGTTTGATTATGGTGCAACCTGGAATATAATCCCCAATTCTTCTGGAAATTGGAAAAAGGCGGTCATGGTGGACTTGAGTAATAACAATAGCATTTCTATTTATTCCCACGATGGAGTGAATATTTACAAGAATTTCTATAATTGCTCCGATATTTTACAGAACACGGCCATAAATACAGATTTGAAAATTACACCTGTGAATCATTATTTAAATGCCATTGGAAAATCAATGAATGTTGTAAAAACCAATGTCTTCAATAATTATGTCGGAAATACGCCTGGTATTTCAAACACTGGTCAATATATTTTGATACCTATTAAAAACAACCAAACTATTCTATCTACTAATTATGGTTCTACCTGGAATGTATTGGCAAACTTGTCAGGCCAGACTGGCTATGCTAGCGCAGCCGTTTCTGGAAATGGTAAAATTATGTATATACGAAATGGAACAACCACATACCGTTCCGGTAACTCAGGAACATCGTGGACCGCCTATAATACCATTTCAGTAGAAGATACGTTAGCTGGAACAGCATTGTCGTATGATGGAAAATACATTGTATTTGCAGGAAAAGATCCTGCTACAAGCAATAGCAATATTTATGTATCTAATAACTATGGTATTTCATGGACAATCGGAGCAACTTTCCCTACAATTAATAATAAATTTGTTGCCTGCATTTCATCAACTGGTCAATACATGTCGGTACTATCAACCACCAGTTATGTTCTCGTATCGAATGATTATGGTGTAACTTGGAGCATTAAATATATTAATGCCCTTCTTACATCAAATTATATTTGCATGTCTTATTCCGGTCAATATCAAAGCGTTGTTAGCAATACTGGCATATTCGTTTCTAGTGATTATGGTAATACATTTGTTTGCACATATAGCGGCTTAACAAGTGATCAATTTACTACTATTACAATGATTGGTTCTGGTGAATATCAATATGCAGTTAATTCTGGTAATAAATTACTGTATCGTTCAACCGATTTTGGTTTAACATGGGGCGCCCTTTATACAAATAGTTATGTGCCATCGAATACTGTAGTTTCAAGTGATGGAACCGTGATGTTATATAGTGCATCTGGTGATATCATAATATCGCGCTTAGCAGATTACAGTGGAAGTATTTCACAGACAGGTGTTTCCATTTCGAGAAAGGGTATTGTCTCTTCGTTGGATATTAGTGTCAACGGTACAATAACAACCAATTCACTTGTTGTGAATCAAATATTTGAAAACGGTAATTTGTTGGGATCAAAATATGCCACCCTTTCATCACCTACATTCACCGGAACTGTATCCGGAATTACCAAATCTATGGTTGGGCTTGGAAATGTAGATAATACATCAGATATAAACAAACCAGTATCCACTGCAGTGCAAACCGCATTGAATCTAAAGGCAGGTACATCGAATCCCACATTTACTGGATTATCGACATTTGGTAGTATCACTGCTGGAAGTGATGTATCATTGAATGGTAGATTATTTGTGGGCGGTGATTTATCATTAAATGGGAAAATTTATGCCAATTATGGTGATAGTACTATTCCAGTAAGCGCGATCATTGGTGGAATTCCTGTGGCAACTGGTAGTTTCCAGAGTGATATTAGTGGCGGTTCTCGCCTATTTATCGCCCAAGATGCTTCTTTAAATAGCCGTGTCTTTATTGGAAAATCATTATCAGTTACTGGCCCAATACTCGCCATTAGTGATGTTTCTATTTCAGGAAATCTTGTTGTTAATGGAACCACAGGTTTTGTGGGGGATGTTTCATCCAATCGCTTATTTGTAAATAAAGTAGTTGCCAATTCCATTTATTCAACCGGAGATGCATCGGTTAATGGAAATGTCTATGTTACAAACAGTGTTTGGGAGAAAGGTGCTCCATTAGCATCTACTTATGCTACCATTGAATCTGCTAATTTTACAGGAACATCAGCATTCGAAAAGATTCACATTAGCCAAAGTTTTGTAAATGAACGTGACAGTACCATGAATGGCAATCTTACGGTTCTCCAACATATCATGGCAGGTGACGTAAGCGCCACTTCTTTTATTGAAAACGGCCAATTATTAACAACCAAATATGCTTTGGCAACCAATGGCACGCTAAATTCTCCAACAATAACCGGTACGATAACTGGTGTAACAAAGGCAATGGTTGGATTAGGCAATGTGGATAATACATCAGATGCAAACAAGCCCATATCAACAGCTACGCAAACCGCATTGAACTTAAAGGCCAATGTTCAAGATGCATCCTTTTTGGGAATTCCTGTAGCACCCACTGCTACTGCAGGAACAAATACGGCACAACTAGCAACTACCGCATTCGTAGGTACCGCGATTAATAATTTGATTGGTCCTGCACAGGGCGGCTCATTAAATACATTACAATCATTAGCACATGCTATTAATAACGACGCAAGCTTTAGTGTTACTGTAGATAATTCATTGAATCTAAAGGCAAATATAGCCAGTCCTACATTTACTGGTTTATTAACCGCACCAATTATTAACGCAAGTTCGCAATTAATTGTTGGTGGCGATTCATCCATGAATGGAAATTTGGTCGTTGGTAATCATGTAACGATAGTTGGCGATTTGTCGGTGAATGGAAGCGCTACTATTAAATTTGTAGATCATAGCATTCCATCCACTGCCATTGCATTTATAAATAATCAATATAGTGGGATAACGGTAAATACGCCAAGATCAGATACTATTGATTTTGATGACGAATTTTTTGAGTTATCGTTGGCAACCGACACATTGAACTATGTTGAAACGTTTTACATAAATAATGCTGACTTATCGTTAAACGGAAATCTAAGAATTCATGGCCAAGGTTTATCAGTGATTGAAGGTGATTTACAAATCGGTAATCGTCTCATTCTTGGAAGTGGGTTTACTCTAACAAATGATGCTGAATTGGAGGTGGGTAAATTAACCGTGGATAGTGGCGCTATATTTTCAGGTGATGTTTCGATGAATAATGCGCTCTTTGTTGGAGGTTCTCTTATTGCAGAAGCAAATATGGCAGTTTATGGAATTATTAACCAACAGAATATTATCATTGATGAGGGAGGAGTTCTTAATTATAACGAAAGTGTATTTTATCAAAACATTGGCGGAAGCATTGGCAGTGGCGGTGGTGGGGGTGGGGGAACAAACTTGGGAACCGCGATCGTTGTTGATCCTTGCAGTAACAATGTAACAATATCAGGTCCAACAGATATTTGTGGAAATTTATTAATAACTGGTCCATTAATAGTAGATAACAACAATACCGATTTTGTCAATGATGTTTCAATGGGTAATAATCTAAATGTAAATGGAACTGTTGTTGCTCAGTCAAATATGTGTGTATTCGGTGTTATTTCCCAAAATAATCTTGTGGTTGATGAGAACGGCTTAATTGTGCAAGATAATATGCAAAATAACATAGATACATTAAATGCTGAGGTTAATTTAATCAATAATTACTTCCAAGTGGACACCACCAATTCAATGGTAACAGTAGGAAACAGCAATTTTGAAACAAATGTCGCAGGTGTTCTTTCTGCCAATGGTTTATACATAGGCGATCTTTCTGGAACATTAAATACTGGCCTTGGTTATGGATGTAATTTGAATGGTAGATCTAACACTACAATTGGTTATGGTACCGGATCAAACATTACGATTGGAACAAATAATTTACTTTTGGGTTATAATGCTCAACCTACTATGGGGTCGATTAATAATGAAATAACACTTGGTAACTCGTCTATACAGAAATTACGTTGCCGTGTAAATGCCATTACATCTTTGAGTGATGCTAGAGATAAGACAAATATTGAAACGATTCCATTGGGATTAGACTTTATTAATCTATTAAAACCGGTAAAGTTTGACTGGAATATGCGTGATGGTGGTTTAGTAGATGTTGAAGAATTTGGTTTTATTGCTCAAGAATTACAAGATGCGGAAAATACTCTTGGGACAAAGGTGCCAAATCTAGTTTCAGATACAAATCCTGATAAATTAGAGGCATCTTATGGAACCTTACTACCTATCATGGTTAAGGCAATACAAGATTTAAATGCTATCATATTAAAACAGCAAAAAGAAATAGATCTACTAAAAGCTAAGTTGTCTGCATAATTTATACAAAATCCTATTATTTAGTAAAAGTATCCTATTAGGTATTATTTATAATCAATACAATAATTATAAATAATTAACAGTAGTCACCAACCAAATTATACACATTTTTCATGAATAAATAAATAATTTTATAAATGAAAGGGATATAGGCAAATTGGTGAGTAGACCCTATAAAATATATTACCTATAAAAAATATTATATTCATACATCGTTTTTTTTTGATGATAAAAAATATCATTAATATTCTATATTACGATAGAATAGATGGATTGGCTTGCTTTTCCTAGAATATCAAATGTATTTCGCCAGTCGTATGTTAACGGATTTTTAGATGTATCACAAGTCTTTATTGCGCGTAGCGATGCATCATTAAATGGAAATCTGTACGTATCAAAATCCACTAGACTAGTGGGTGATATTTCTGCTGGTAGTAATCTGTATGTTAATAATAGCATTTATGAGGGTGGAAGATCCCTTATTTCTAAGTACGCAACATTAAGCTCGCCAACATTTACTGGTACAACTACTATACCAACTGCAAGCGTAACGAATCTTAGTGTTTTAAGTGATGTTTCGTTTAATAGTCGTTTATTTGTGAATAGTGATCTTTCATTAAATGGGAACTTATTTGTTAACGGAAATGCTTATGGTGTGACCCAATCTATTGGCGATAACTCCACACTTCTTGCTACCACTGCTTACGTAAAACAACAGAACTATTCTACTTTAACTGGTGTTGAAACACTTAGCAATAAAACAATTAGCATGGCTGGTCCACTAACTGTCGATACTACTGGAATAAATAGTTTAAATAATTCTGATATTAATTTAATTCCAGATGGACGCGGTGTTGTCCACATAAAAAGTGATTTGGTTGTGGATGGTTCCTTCAATATTATAGGGTCCTTTACTCAAACAGATACCGTAGTTACGATAACTGAACAATTAGACATATCGAATAATGGAACCGGCCCTGCATTGATTGTTTCGCAGTATGGTGCTAATGATATTGCGAATTTTATAGAGGGTACAAACACGGTTATGGCATTAAAGCATGGCGGTTATATTGGTATTAATACTTCTAGTCCTGTGCGAATATTGGATGTATCTGGTGACTCTGCCATATCTGGTGATGTTTCATTAAATAGCAATGTTACAGTTGCCAAAGATCTTTCTACGATTGGTAATTTGACAATTGGTAATGACATATTAGCTGTTGGTGATGTATCATTTAATAGCCGCCTATTTGTTGCCAGCGATACCACTATGAATGGCAACTTGTCTATTAGTAAATCAATTGTCGTTTCCGGAGATTCTTCTATCAACTCTCGCCTACTTGTAACTGGTGATGCCTCGTTTAACTCTCGTCTCTCTGTTTCAAGTGATGTTTCTATGAATGGTAATTTATCAGTAAATAAAAATCTTTATGTCACAGGCAATATATCTGGTAACTATCCAAATTCATCTATTCCATCGTCTGCGATTATTGGTGGAACTACGATTAATGTTTCAGAATTATCGTCTACTAATTCAGTAGTAGGGAATAGTGTAACTGGAGTAAATACTATTAAATTTGATACTGATTCTGGGTTTACTGTTACAGATGAAGGTTCTGGAGCAGTATTAGTTGGAATGAATAGTACATTTAAATATTGGGATATTTCTGGACAAACAAGTGGAAATTTAATCGCTAATGGATTAGATACAGTTATTTTTAATCCTATAAATAATATTTCTATAGCAAGTAGTATAACTAATGGTAAAAAAACATTAACAATGTCTACAATTAATGTTGTTGACACAATAACAAATCAAAGTATTTCTGGATATAAATATTTCGTAAACGATGTTTCCATGAATGGCAATCTTTTCATTCAAAAGAATATAGCGGTGATTGGTGATGCATCTTTGAATAGTCGTCTCTTTGTTACCAGTGATGCTTCTATGAATAGCAACTTGTCTATTGGCAAATCACTTGTTGTTGCCGGAGATTCTTCTATCAAATCACGCCTATTGGTTACTGGTGATGCATCATTGAATAGCCGCCTCTTTGTTTCTAGCGATGTCTCATTGAATAGTGGGCTCAGCGTTGCTAACGATGCCTCATTAAATAGCAATGTCACCATTGGCAAATCAATTGTTGTGGTAGGCGATGCTGCTATCAACTCACGTTTATTGGTGACTGGAGATATTTCGTTAAATGGTCATTTCTATGTTAACAATGATACTTCATTGAACCGAAACGTAAGCATTACTCGTGCTATAGCTGTTACCGGTGATGCCTCATTAAATTCTCGTTTGTTTGTAACCGGTGATGCTTCCTTGAACAGTCGCCTTTTTGTTACCAATGATGCTTCATTGGGTGGAAATTTGACAGTTAACAAATCAGCAAGTGTAACCGGAGATGTTTTGGCAAATGCACGCCTATTTACAATTGGCGATGCCTCGTTAAACAGCCGTCTCTTTGTCAACAGTGATGCCTCGTTTAATGGATATGTTAGTGTTAATAAATCTGCCACTGTTGTCGGCGATGTTGCAATAAATTCTCGCTTATTGGTAACTGGTGATGCATCATTGAATGGTCATCTCTATGCTTCCAGCGACGCATCGTTTAACGGTTTTGTTAGTGTTAATAAGTCTGCCACTGTTACCGGCGATGTGGTAACTAGTTCTCGTCTATTGGTTACTGGTGATGCATCGTTAAATAGTCGTCTCTTTGTTTCGAGTGATGCTTCCTTAAACGGAAACCTTACCCTAGGCAAGACATTGGTTGTAAATGGTGATACTATATTAAATTCCCATCTTTCGGTGGTTAGTGATGCCTCGTTGAATAGTCGTCTCTTTGTTGCAAGCGATGTATCTTTGAATTCTCACCTAGCCGTTGGTGGTGATGCTTCCTTGAATGCGAATGTTCAGGTATTAGGAAGTTTATATCAGGGAACCAGTTTGGTTGCTACTCAGCCTTACGTTACTAATGCATTATTACCCTATGCTCTGCTTTCTGGTGCTCCTTTCACAGGGCCTATAACAGTGGATTCTGCAACTGGAATATACACCTCCAATAATGGCAACTTGAATTTGGCTCCAAATGGTTCTGGTGTGGTTCGTATCAAGAGCGCTTTATTTGTGGATGGATCAGTTAATTTTTTGGGTGATTTTATTAAGACTAACACCGCTGTTACTGTGACAGAACAATTTGAAGTTACAAATGATGGAACTGGACCTGCCCTCAATGTCACCCAGATGGGAGCCAGCGATATTGCTACGTTTAACGAAGGAACCAATACCGTGATGATACTCAAGGATGGTGGGTTAGTCGGTATTAACACAGCGACACCAGTTGCATCGCTAGATGTGTCTGGTAATTTTAATTTGTCAAGTGATGCTTCGTTGAATGCCAATCTATTTGTCGCCGGAGATGTGTCGTTGAATAGCAAACTCTTTGTTTCCAACGATGCCACAATGAATGGTAATTTTACACTTGGTAAAACCATTGTTGTTTCCGGTGATGCCTCTTTAAATTCTAGACTTGCTGTGTCAGGAGACGCATCCTTGAATAGCCGCCTCTTTGTTGCAAGCGATGTTTCCATGAATAGTAACTTGTCGTTAGGTAAAAATGCTACAGTTGGTGGTGATGCATCTGTAAGTTCTCGATTATTTTTAATCGGAGATGCTTCGTTGAATAGTCGACTTTTTGTTGGCAGCGATGCTTCAGTTAATGGCAATTTAACCTTGGGACAAACCATTGGGGTTGGTGGTGATGCATCTGTAAGTTCTCGATTATTCGTGGTAGGAGACGCATCGTTGAATAGCCGCCTCTTTGTTTCTAGTGATGCAACTTTAAAGAGCAATTTGTCTCTTGGTAAATCAATTATTGTTGCAGGCGATGCCTCTATCAACTCTCGCCTACTTGTAACTGGTGATGCCTCTTTGAATAGCCACCTCTATGTTTCTGGCGATTCTTCATTTAATGGTTATATTACTGTGAATAAATCAGCAACTGTCACAGGCGATGTTGCAATAAATTCTCGCTTATTGGTAACTGGTGATGCATCGTTGAATGGCCATCTTTTTGCTTTTAGTGACGCCTCGTTTAATGGTTATATTACTGTTAATAAATCAGCAACTGTCACAGGTGATGTGGTAACCAGTTCTCGATTATTAGTTACTGGAGATGTATCATTGAATAGCCGCCTCTTTGTTTCTAGTGATGTTTCATTGAACCGAAATGTAAGCATTGCTCGTGCCATAGCTGTTAGCGGTGACGCATCTTTAAATTCTCGTTTGTTTGTTACCGGTGACGCCTCCTTAAGCAATCGACTCTTTGTTACCAATGATTCTTCAATCGGTGGAAACTTGGCAGTTAGCAAGACTGTGAATGTAACTGGTGATGTCTCACTAAACAGTCACCTCTATGTTTATGGCGATTCTTCATTTAATGGTTATATTAGTGTCAATAAATCTGCCAATGTTGTCGGAGATGTTGTAACAAATTCTCGTCTACTTGTGACTGGTGATGCTTCATTAAATAGCAGTCTTTTTGTTTCTAGTGATGCCACTATTAATGGCAACTTGTCGCTTGCTAAGTCAATTGTTGTTTCAGGAGATTCTTCTGTAAGATCTCGTCTACTTGTAACTGGTGATGCCTCTTTGAATAGCCGTCTCTTTGTTTCTAGCGATGTTTCCATGAATAGTAATTTGTCGCTTGGTAAATCGCTTGTTATTGCAGGCGATGCTTCTATTAACTCTCGTCTATTCGTAAACAGTGATGTCTCTTTAAATAGCAGTCTTTTTGTTTCCGGAGATGTATCTTTAAATTCTCGTCTCACCGTTGCTCGCGATGCCTCCTTTAATGGGAATGTTCAGGTGTTAGGAAATTTATATCAGGGAACTAGTTTGGTTGCTACTCAGCCTTACGTTACTAATGCATTATTACCCTATGCTCTGCTTTCTGGTGCTCCTTTCACAGGGCCTATAACAGTGGATTCTGCAACTGGAATATACACCTCGAATAATGGCAACTTGAATTTGGCTCCCAATGGATCTGGCGTGGTTCGTATCAAGAGCGCTTTATTTGTCGATGGATCAGTTAATTTTTTGGGTGATTTTATTAAGACTAACACCGCTGTTACTGTGACAGAACAATTTGAAGTTACAAATGATGGAACTGGACCTGCCCTCAATGTCACCCAGATGGGAGCCAGCGATATTGCTACGTTTAACGAAGGAACCAATACCGTTATGATACTCAAGGATGGTGGGTTAGTCGGTATTAACACAGCGACACCAGTTGCATCGCTAGATGTGTCTGGTAATTTTAATTTGTCAAGTGATGCTTCATTGAATGCCAACCTATTTGTCGCCGGAGATGTGTCGTTGAATAGCAAACTCTTTGTTTCCAACGATGCCACAATGAATGGTAATTTTACACTTGGTAAAACCATTGTTGTTTCTGGTGATGCCTCTTTAAATTCTAGACTTGCTGTGTCAGGAGACGCATCCTTGAATAGCCGCCTCTTTGTTGCCAGCGATGTTTCCATGAATCGCAATTTGTCGTTAGGTAAAAATGCTACAGTTGGTGGTGATGCATCTGTAAGTTCTCGACTATTTTTAATCGGAGATGCTTCATTGAATAGCCGACTTTTTGTCGGAAGCGATGCTTCCGTTAATGGAAATTTGACCTTGGGACAAACTATTGGGGTTGGTGGTGATGCTTCGGTAAGTTCTCGATTATTCGTGGTAGGAGACGCATCGTTGAATAGCCGACTTTTTGTTGGTAGTGATGCATCGCTAGGTGGATATATTACAGTAAGCAACAGCGCCACTGTTGCCGGAGATATTTTAACGAATTCACGATTATTCGTGAAGGGTGATGCATCCTTAAATGGCCGCCTCTTTGTTTCCAACGATGCCTCATTAAACAGCAACTTGTCTCTTGGTAAAACAATCAGCGTTGCTGGAGATTCGTATGTTGGTTCTCGTCTATTTGTTAATGGTGATGCATCTCTAAATGGCGGACTTGGCGTTGCTAACGATGCCTCATTAAATAGCAATGTCACCATTGGCAAATCAATTGTTGTGGTAGGCGATGCTGCTATCAACTCACGTTTATTGGTGACTGGAGATATTTCACTAAATGGCCATTTCTATGTTAACAATGATGTTTCATTGAACCGAAACGTAAGCATTACTCGTGCTATAGCTGTTACCGGTGATGCCTCCTTAAATTCTCGTTTGTTTGTAACTGGTGATGCTTCGTTGAACAGTCGTCTTTTTGTTACCAATGATGCTTCATTGGGTGGAAATTTGACAGTTAACAAATCAGCAACTGTAACCGGAGATGTTTTGGCAAATGCTCGCATATTTGCAATTGGTGATGCCTCGTTAAACAGCCGCCTCTTTGTCAAGAGTGATGCCTCATTTAATGGATATGTTAGTGTTAATAAATCTGCCACTGTTGTTGGTGATGTTGCAATAAATTCTCGCTTATTGGTAACTGGTGATGCATCATTGAATGGCCATCTCTATGCTTTTAGTGACGCCTCGTTTAATGGTTTTGTTAGTGTTAATAAGTCTGCCACTGTTACCGGCGATGTGGTAACTAGTTCTCGTCTTTTTGCAACCGGCGACGCATCTTTGAATAGCCGCCTTTTTGTAAACAGCGATGCATCGTTTAATGGTTATATTACTGTTAAAAATTCCGCAACTGTCACAGGTGATGTGATAACCAGTTCTCGTCTTTTTGCAACCGGCGATGCCTCATTAAATAGTCGCCTCTTTGTAAACAGTGATGCCTCGTTTAATGGTTATATTACTGTTAAAAATTCCGCAACTGTCACAGGTGATGTGATAACCAGTTCTCGTCTTTTTGCATCTGGCGATGCATCATTAAATAGCCGCCTCTTTGTAAACAGTGACGCTTCTTTTAATGGTTATATCACTGTTAATAAATCTGCCAATGTTGTTGGTGATGTTATAACCAATTCTCGACTACTTGTTACTAGCGATGCATCTTTAAATGGACGCCTCTTTGTTTCCAGCGACGCCTCATTTAATGGTTATGTCACTGTTAAAAATTCCGCCAGTGTTACTGGCGATATTGTAACCAATTCTCGTCTTTTTGCAACTGGCGATGCCTCGTTGAATAGCCGCCTTTTTGTCAACAGCGATGCCTCGATGAATGGAAATCTAACGATTGGTAAGTCCGCAGTTATAAGCGGAGATGTATCATTAAACAGCCGCCTTTTTGTGAATAGTGATGTTTCATTGAATGCTCAATTAGCAGTAACTGGAGATGTATCTTTGAATAGCCGTCTTTTTGTCAACAGCGATTCGTCAATTGGTGGAAACTTGGCCCTTGGTAAAACAATTTCTGTAATTGGTGACGCCTCAATTAATTCTCGATTATTTGTTATTGGTGATGCCTCACTAAATAGCCGCCTCTTTGTTAACAGCGATGTGTCATTGAATTCTCAATTGACAGTTAGCCAAGACACTGCATTAAATAATCGTCTCTATGTTTCCGGTGATGTTTCAATGAATGGTTTATTAAGCGTTGGTCCCATTGTTATAAACAATAATGGCATAGCAACAACATCAACAAATGGAAATCTAACTATAGCCCCAAATGGTAATGGTGTGGTTCGTATTAAGAGCAGCTTATTCGTGGATGGTTCCGTTAACTTTTTGGGTGAATTCATTCAAACAAATACTACGATTACTGTTACGGAACAACTTGATATTGAAAATGATGGAACTGGTCCTGCGCTCATCGTCTCCCAGTTGGGAGCAAATGATATTGCCACATTTAAAGAGGGATCGAATACAGTCATGATACTCAAGGATGGTGGATTAATCGGAATTAATAAGACAAATCCTTCTCAAGCATTAGATGTAAGCGGTAACCTCATTTTATCAGGTGATGCAAACTTAAATACACACTTAATCGTTGGAGGAGATGTCTCAATGAATAGTCGTCTTTTTGTAGTCAGCGATGTGACTATGACCGGAAATATGTCACTTGCCAAGACAATGGCGGTAACTGGTGATGCTTCGGTGAACTCGCGTTTATATGTCATCGGTGATGCTTCATTGAATAGCGGACTCTTTGTTTCTAAGGATGTTTCGATGAATGGTAACTTGTCACTTGGTAAAACATTGGCGGTTGCAGGCGATTTGTCATTAAATACACGTCTAATTGTGAATGGTGATGCATCTCTCAATCGCCGTCTCGTAGTTGGTAGCGATGTTGTATTAAATTCAAATTTATTGGTTGCAAGCGATACTTCATTGAATAGCCGCCTCTTTGTTGCAAGCGATGCATCTTTAAATGGCAACTTATCACTTGGTAAAACCATTACTGTGGCCGGCGATGCTTCTGTAAATTCTCGATTATTAGTGACTGGCGATGCCTCATTGAATAGCCGCCTCTTTTTAAACAGCGATGCCTCGTTTAATGGTTATATCACTGTTAAAAATTCCGCTACTGTTGTCGGCGATTTGGTATCCAAATCTCGCTTATTGGTAACTGGTGATGCTTCTTTGAATAGTCGCCTCTTTGTTTCCAGCGACGCATCGTTTAATGGTTATGTAACTGTTAAAAATTCCGCAACTGTCACCGGTGACGTGGTAACCAATTCTCGCTTATTGGTGACTGGCGATGCTTCGTTGAATAGTCGCCTCTTTGTTTCCAGCGACGCATCGTTTAATGGTTATGTAACTGTTAAAAATTCCACCACTGTCACCGGCGATTTGGTAACCAACTCTCGCTTATTTGTCACTGGCGATTCCTCGTTGAATAGCCGCCTTTTTGTCGGCAGCGACGCTTCGTTTATTGGCTATATATCTGTTAATAAATCCGCAACTGTCGTAGGTGATTTGGTAACTACCTCTCGCTTATTTGTTACTGGCGATTCGTCATTTAATAGCCGTCTTTTTGTCGGCAGCGACGCTTCGTTTATTGGCTATATATCTGTTAATAAATCCGCAACTGTCGTAGGCGATGTGGTAACCAATTCTCGTCTATTTTTGGTAGGCGATGCATCTTTGAACAGCCGCCTTTTTGTCGGCAGTGATGCCTCTATGACTGGCAATTTAACCCTCGGAAATAGCATCAGTGTTGCTGGTGATGCCTCCATTAATTCGCGCATGTTTGTATCCAATTTATTAACTGCTAATACTGGTTTGTTAGTTACTGGTGATTCGTCATTTAATGGCCGCGTGTATGTGGGCGCGGACTCGTCGTTTAATGGAAATACGAATATCAAAACCTTAATTGTTGGGGCATCGACAGATACAAATAAATTTACAATTAATTCAAGCAAGGTCAATGTATATGATGGCGTTTCAAGATTCTATGATGTTAGCACATCAAAACTTGTTTTTATTAAAGATTTGAGTGAGAACGTTCAGACACGCCTAACTGACTTGATAAACCGTACATTAGCCATCGATACGAATGCCACGGATTCGAACACCCAAATGCAATTTGATACGGTGAATAATCAAATAAAGGTATATACAGATATTATCCCTGCAACGAATACAGTCAACTTGGGTTCAGCAGCAAATCCATTTAATTCTCTTTTTGTAAACACACAAACGATTCATTTTACAGACACAAACACAAGTGCAGCCGTTTCATTTAATTCTGAAACTGGTGGTCTTGATATAGCTGCAAATGGAGTATCCCACTCACATGTACTTAGTCACGAAGGAAAAGTGGGTATTGGATATGGACTACTCAGTAGAAATGCTACTGCATCACTTGATGTTTCTGGAACTACCAATTTAAGAAATGGGGCTAGAATCACTGGCGATTTATCATTGAATAATCGCTTGTTTGTACAAGGTGATGCATCATTGAATGGTAATTTATATGTGGCCAATAATCTTGGTGTTGGAATAAAAACTCCTTTGGCGTCATTACACGTAAATGGTGGCATGATTACAAACTCAGATGGATTCCCTAGAAAATTATACTCATGCAATATGGGAATGGTTTATCTTTCTTCCGCAAATCCAGCGTTGACATTCACATTTAATAATGCATCAAGCTATTATGGCAACGTAAAAGCCATGTTAGTGGACCAGAGTTACAATAACAATATAAGTACCGCAGTGTTTGATGTCTTGGGCGGCGCAGGTGATGGCAGTGTTGCTACAAACAATATTTTAGTTAGCGAATATACTAGAAAGGGGCCTTATACTACCACGAATTACACGTGGAGTACAAATTATACTACAACTACAACTACTGTTTCATTGTATACTTTGAATACTCTTCCCAGAAATTATAGTATTAATGTCTTTGTTGAATTATTTAGTGGACCTAATACTGGCACGGCAGCATTAACAAGTGTAACAAGCTATACTGCAAATTCGAGTGTTGAAACAGTAACTTTTAACTATTAGATATTTAGCCCTTAATCTTTTATCTTTATTCCATAAAATAGAATAGATATATGTTATAAAAACGGCATAACACCGGTTACAAAATATACTTTACCATTTGTGGAAGTATATTTTGGAGAACAATCAATAAAAACCAAAAAGAAAATGACTAGTATATATGAAAAGAGAATTATTATATTTCCGCATGATAAAATGATATCACAACTATAATTGATATATCATTTAGAAAATATAATGATGAAATATGTTCAAAAAGATATTGGTAAATAATAATATATATATATTGTTTATATACAATGAGTAATACGGTTACGTCGGTTAATGGAAACGTAGGCATTGGAAAAACAAATCCAGTATCAACGTTTGATATTTCTGGTAGCGCCATTATTAGTGGCGATGTATCATTAAATTCGCATTTAAGTGTTGGAAACGATGCATCCTTCAATTCTAGTTTACAAGTGAAGGGTCAAATTGCTGGCAACAATGGCTTTTTAATTAGTTCTGGATCTATTAACATTCCTCTTAATTCTTTGAATGGTGCATCTATATCCAATTCTTCTGTAACTGGAATACAAATCGCAGGAGCCACTATTTCTGCATCGAATATTGCTGGCGGCACCATTACTACTAGCCAGATATCGCCTACCGCTGGAATTACTGGTGGACAAATCGCTGGAACCACGATTACTGCATCGAACATTGTAGGCGGCACCATTACTACCAGCCAGATATCGCCTACTGCTGGAATTACTGGTGGACAAATCGCTGGAACCACGATTACTGCATCGAACATTGTAGGCGGCACCATTACTACCAGTCAGATATCGCCTACCGCTGGAATTACTGGTGGACAAATCGCAGGAACCACGATTTCTGCATCGAACATTGCTGGTGGCACCATTACTACCAGCCAGATATCGCCTACTGCTGGAATTACTGGTGGACAAATCGCAGGAACCACGATTTCTGCATCGAACATTGCTGGCGGCACCATTACTACCAGCCAGATTTCACCTACTGCTGGAATTACTGGTGGGCAAATCGCTGGAACCACGATTACTGCAACGAACATTGCTGGCGGAACCATTACTGGGTTGCAAATTTCTAGTGGACAAACGATTAGTTCCACCCAGATTTTTAATACTGGTACGTTTGTTGATACTGGAAATGCACAGACAATTGGTGGCATTAAAACGTTTTCTGGTCCAGCCAATTTTACTAGTGGATTATCGGCATCGACCATTTGTTCTGCTGGTAACATCAGTATTATTCCTACTTATAATGCTTCATTAAGCAGTGGTGGCTCTACCTTTATTACTGGCAACTTAGTAGTTTCTGGAAATATATCCCTTACTGGAGATACAACGATTACACATACTCTTGTATCAGTTACTGATGTATTGGATGTTAGTGCATCAGACCCTGTCTATGCATTCCGTGTTACACAAACCGGTGGGTTTGGAGACGTTGCTGTTTTTAATAATAGCACCGGCACTGCAGTAGTTATTAATAATAATGGAAATGTTGGTATTGGATCAGCTAATCCTGTTGTTCCATTAGATGTCAATGGAAAAGGTAATTTTTCCGGTCTCTTATCGGCAAATAGTGGGTTCGCTGCATCAGGAACTATTACTTTTCCTACTAGCTCAATAAATGGTGCCTCTATTTCTTCCGGAACAATAACTTCTAAACAAATTTCTCCCAATGCTGCTATTAGCGGTAGCCAGATCGCTGGATCTACTATTTATGCAACCAATATTGCTTCCAATGCTGCTATTAGTGGTAGTCAGATTGCTGGCTCTACCATTACTGCTAGTAATATTGCTGTCAATGCTGCTATTAGTGGTAGTCAAATTGCTGGGTCTACTATTACCGCTAGTAATATTGCTGCCAATGCTGCTATTAGCGGCAGTCAAATTGCTGGATCTACTATTACTGCTAGTAATCTTGCTTCAAATGCTGCCATTAGCGGTAGTCAAATTGCTGGCTCTACTATTTATGCAACCAATCTTGCTTCCAATGCCGCTATTAGTGGTAGTCAGATTGCTGGATCTACAATTACTGCTAGTAATCTTACTTCAAACGCCGCTATTAGTGGAACCCAGATTGCTGGGTCAACCATTACTGCTACCAATATTGCTGCTGGTACCATTACTGGTCTCCAAGTAGCAGGATCTAGCATTAGTGGGAGTCAGATTGCTGGATCCACTATTACTGCTGTCAATATTGCTACCAATGCCGCTATCAGTGGTAGTCAGATTGCTGGCTCCACCATTACTGCTACCAATATTGCTGCTGGTACCATTACTGGTCTACAAGTCGCTAGTTCTAGTATTAGTGGAACCCAGATTGCTGGCTCTACCATTACTGCTAGCAATATTTCTTCCAATGCCGCTATTAGTGGAACCCAGATTGCTGGGTCAACCATTACTGCTAGCAATATTGTTCCTGGTACTATTACTGGTCTTCAAGTAGCTGGCTCTAGCATTAGTGGGAGTCAGATTGCTGGCGCTACCATTACTGCTAACAATATTGCAGCCAATGCTGGCATTAATGGAGGCCAGATTGCTAACTCTACCATTACTTCTAACAATATTGCCGCCAATGCCGGCATAACTGGAACCCAGATTGCTGGCTCTACTATTTATGCAAGCAATATTGCTGCCGATGCCGGCATAGCTGGAACCCAGATCGCTAGCTCTACTATTTATGCAAGCAACATTGCTGCCGATGCCGGCATAGCTGGAAGTCAGATTGCTGGCTCTACTATTTATGCAAGCAACATTGCTGCCAATGCCGGAATAACTGGAACCCAGATTGCCGACTCTACTATTTATGCAAAAAACATTGCTGCTGGTACCATTACTGGTCTACAAGTCGCTGGATCTAGTATTAGTGGTTCCCAGATTGCTGGTTCTACTATTTATGCAAGCAACATTGCTACCAATGCCAATATCACTGGAAGTCAGATTGCTGGTTCTACCATTACTGCTAGAAATATTGCTGCTAATGCCGCTATCAGTGGTAGTCAAATTGCTGGCTCTACTATTTATGCAACAAATATTGCTACTAATGCCGCTATCAGTGGAAGTCAAATTGCTGGCTCTACCATTACTGCTAGCAATATTGCTACCAATGCTGCTATCAGTGGTAGTCAGATAGCCGGTTCTACCATTTATGCTACCAATATTGCTGCCAATGCAGCTATTAGCGGCAGTCAAATAGCCGGTTCTACCATTTATGCTACCAATATTGCTTCAAATGCAGCTATTAGCGGTTCCCAGATAGCCAGTTCTACCATTTATGCTACCAATATTGCTGCTAATGCCGCTATTAGCGGCAGTCAGATTGCTGGCTCCACCATTACTGCTGCCAATATTGCTTCAAATGCAGCTATTAGCGGTAGTCAAATAGCTGGCTACACTATTACTGCTTCCAATATTGCTGCTAATGCCGCTATCAGCGGTAGTCAGATTGCTGGCTCCACCATTACTGCTGCCAATATTGCTTCAAATGCAGCTATTAGCGGTTCCCAGATAGCCAGTTCTACCATTTATGCTAGCAATATTGCTTCCAATGCTGCTATTAGCGGTTCCCAGATAGCTGGCTCTACCATTACTGCTGCCAATATTGCTGCTAATGCCGCTATCAGCGGTAGTCAGATTGCTGGGTCCACCATTACTGCTTCCAATATTGCTACCAATGCTGCAATTAGTGGTAGTCAGATTGCTGGGTCCACCATTACTGCTTCCAATATTGCTGCCAATGCTGCTATCAGCGGTAGTCAGATTGCTGGCTCTACTATTACTGCTAGCAATATTGCTTCCAATGCAGCTATAAGCGGTAGTCAGATTGCTGGCTCTACCATTACTGCTGCCAATATTGCTACCAATGCTGCTATCAGTGGTTCCCAGATTGCTGGCTCTACTATTACTGCTAGCAATATTGCTTCCAATGCAGCTATAAGTGGTAGTCAGATTGCTGGCTCTACCATTACTGCTGCCAATATTGCTTCCAATTCTGCAATTAGTGGTAGTCAGATTGCTGGGTCCACCATTACTGCTTCCAATATTTCTGCCAATGCTGCTATTAGTGGTAGTCAGATTGCTGGGTCCACCATTACTGCTTCCAATATTGCTGCTAATGCCGCTATTAGCGGTAGTCAGATTGCTGGGTCCACCATTACTGCTTCCAATATTGCTGCTAATGCCGCTATTAGCGGTTCCCAGATTGCTAACTCCACTATTACTGCTAGTAATATTTCCTCCGGTACCATTACTGGCTTGCAAATTTCCAGTAACGCAACGATTAGTGGTACACAAATTGCTGGCAATACTATTACTGGATTGCAAATCTCAAGTGCTCAAACAATTAGTTCCACCCAGATTTATAATAATAATACATTTGTTGATACTACAACTGCACAATCGATTGGTGGTGTTAAAACGTTTTCTAGCCCTGCTAACTTTACTAGTGGATTATCGGCATCGAACATTTATTCTGATGGTAACATCAGTATTATTCCTACTTATAATGCTGCATTAAGCAGTGGTGGCTCTACCTTTATTACTGGCAACTTAGTAGTTTCTGGAAATATATCCATTGTTGGAAATACAACGATTACAGATACTCTTATATCAGTTACTGATGTATTGGATGTTAGTGCATCAGACCCTGTCTATGCATTCCGTGTTACACAAACCGGTGGGTTTGGAGACGTTGCACGTTTTAATACTAGTGCTGGCACTGCTGTATCCATTAGTAATGATGGTCGTTTAAATGTGAATAACGGATTAAATGTGGCTGGTGGCACAGTTTCTTTTGTTAATAACACGATTGAAGGATCAGCCTTAAAATCTGGAACCGTTACAGGATTACAGATTTCAAATACTGCATCTATTAGTGGTAGTCAGATTGCTGGATCTACTATTACTGGTATTCAAATTTCTAACAGTAAAACTATTAGCGCTGCTACCCAAATTTATTATGCAGATGGTTCGATTCCTTCTACCGCTATTACTGGTGGTGTTGTATCCAACATTCCAAAAGGCTCTATCAGTGGTTCCCAGATTGCTGGTTACACCATTACTGCTGCCAATATTGCTGCCAATGCCGCTATTAGCGGAACCCAGATTGCTGGCTCCACTATTTATGCTAGTAATATTGCTACCAATGCTGCTATTAGTGGTAGTCAAATAGCTGGATCTACTATTTATGCAACTAATATTGCAACCAATGCTGCTATTAGTGGTAGTCAGATTGCTGGATCTACTATTTATGCAACCAATATTGCTACCAATGCTGCTATCAGCGGTAGTCAAATAGCTGGTTCTACCATTACTGCAACCAATATTGCTGCTAATGCCGCTATTAGTGGTAGTCAAATAGCTGGATCTACTATTTATGCAACCAATATTGCTACCAATGCTGCTATCAGCGGTAGTCAAATTGCTGGTTCCACAATTACTGCAACCAATATTGCTACCAATGCTGCTATCAGCGGTAGTCAAATTGCTGGTTCCACAATTACTGCAACTAATATTGCTACCAATGCTGCTATCAGCGGTAGTCAAATTGCTGGTTCCACAATTACTGCTAGCAATATTGCTACCAATGCTGCTATCAGCGGTAGTCAAATTGCTGGTTCCACAATTACTGCTAGCAATATTTCCGCTTTTACTATTACTGGCTTGCAAATTTCTAATAATGCTACTATAAGTGGCACTCAGATTTCTGGCTCTACCATTACTGCTACCAATATTGCTTCCAATGCCGCTATCAGCGGTAGTCAAATTGCTGGTTCCACTATTACTGCTTCCAATATTGCTGCCAATGCTGCTATCAGCGGCAGTCAGATTGCTGGATCTACTATTTATGCAACCAATATTGCTGTTAATGCTGCTATCAGCGGTTCCCAGATTGCTGGCTCCACTATTACTGCTTCCAATATTGCTGCCAATGCTGCTATCAGCGGTTCCCAGATTGCTGGTTCTACCATTACTGCTTCCAATATTGCTACCAATGCCGCTATTAGCGGCAGTCAGATTGCTGGATCTACTATTTATGCAACTAATATTGCTACCAATGCTGCTATCAGCGGTAGTCAAATAGCTGGATCTACCATTACTGCTAGCAATATTGCAACCAATGCTGCTATTAGTGGCAGTCAGATTGCTGGTTCTACTATTTATGCAACCAATATTGCTACCAATGCTGCTATCAGCGGTAGTCAAATTGCTGGTTCCACAATTACTGCTAGCAATATTTCCGCTTTTACTATTACCGGCTTGCAAATTTCTAATAATGCTACTATAAGTGGCACTCAGATTGCTGGCTCTACCATTACTGCTTCCAATATTGCTACCAATGCTGCTATCAGCGGTTCCCAGATTGCTGGATCTACTATTACTGCTTCCAATATTGCTTCCAATGCCGCTATCAGCGGTTCCCAGATTGCTGGATCTACTATTACTGCTTCCAATATTGCTTCCAATGCCGCTATCAGCGGTTCCCAGATTGCTGGATCTACTATTACTGCTTCCAATATTGCTACCAATGCTGGTATCAGCGGTTCCCAGATTGCTGGTTCTACCATTACTGCTTCCAATATTGCTGCCAATGCTGCTATCAGCGGCAGTCAGATTGCTGGTTTTACCATTACTGCTTCCAATATTGCTACCAATGCTGCTATCAGCGGTTCCCAGATTGCTGGTTCTACTATTTATGCAACCAATATTGCTGCCAATGCTGCAATTAGTGGAACCCAGATTGCTGGATCTACTATTTATGCAACCAATATTGCTGCCAATGCTGCAATTAGTGGTAGTCAGATTGCTGGCTCCACCATTACTGCTTCCAATATTGCTACCAATGCTGCTATCAGCGGTAGTCAAATTGCTGGATCTACTATTTATGCAACCAATATTGCTTCCAATGCCGCTATTAGCGGAACCCAGATTGCTGGTTCTACAATTACTGCTTCCAATATTGCTACCAATGCTGCTATCAGCGGTAGTCAAATTGCTGGATCTACTATTTATGCAACCAATATTGCTACCAATGCCGCTATTAGCGGAACCCAGATTGCTAATAATACCATTACTGCTGGCAATATTTCCTCTGGTACTATTACTGGCTTGCAAATTTCCAGTAACGCAACGATTAGTGGTACACAAATTGCTGGCAATACTATTACAGGTTTGCAAATCTCAAGTGCTCAAACAATTAGTTCCACCCAGATTTATAATAATAATACCTTTGTTGATACTACAACTGCACAATCGATTGGTGGTGTTAAAACGTTTTCTAGCCCTGCTAACTTTAGTGGTGGATTATCGGCGTCGAACATTTATTCTGATGGTAACATCACTATTATTCCTACTTATAATTCTTCATTAAGCAGTGGTGGCTCTACCTTTATTACTGGCAACTTAGTAGTTTCTGGAAATATATCCCTTACTGGAGATACAACCATTACACATACTCTTGTATCAGTTACTGATGTATTGGATGTTAGTGCATCAAACTCTGTCTATGCATTCCGTGTTACACAAACTGGTGGGTTCGGAGACGTTGCGCGTTTTGATAATACTGCCGGCACTGCTTTAGTTATTAATAATAATGGAAACGTTGGTATCGGATCAACTAATCCTATTGTTCCATTAGATGTCAACGGAAAAGGTAATTTTTCCGGTCTTTTATCGGCAAATAGTGGGTTCGCTGCTACAGGAACCATTACTTTTCCTAATAACTCAATAAATGGTGCCTCTATTTCTTCTGCTACCATTACCGGCTTGCAAATTTCTCCCAATGCTACTATTAGTGGTTATCAAATCGCTAGTAAAACTATTACTGCTAATAATATTTCCTCTGGTACCATTACCGGCTTGCAAATCGCTGGAACTACCATCAGTGGTTATCAAATCGCTGGTTCCACCATTACTGCTGGCAATATTTCATCTGGTACCATTACCGGCTTGCAGATCGCTGGAACTACCATCAGTGGTTATCAAATCGCTGGTTCCACCATTACTGCTGGCAATATTTCATCTGGTACCATTACCGGCTTGCAAATCGCTGGAACTACCATCAGTGGTTATCAAATCGCTGGTTCCACCATTACTGCTGGCAATATTTCATCTGGTACCATTACCGGCTTGCAAATCGCTGGAACTACCATAAGTGGTTTTCAAATCGCTGCTTCCACCATTACTGCTGGCAATATTTCATCTGGTACCATTACCGGCTTTCAAATCGCTGGAACTACCATCAGTGGTTATCAAATCGCTGGTTCCACCATTACTGCTGGCAATATTTCCTCTGGTACCATTACCGGCTTGCAAATCGCTGGAACTACCATCAGTGGTTATCAAATCGCTGGTTCCACCATTACTGCTGGCAATATTTCCTCTGGTACCATTACCGGCTTGCAAATCGCTGGAAATACTATCAGTGGTTATCAAATCGCTGGTTCCACCATTACTGCCAACAATATTTCCTCTGGTACCATTACCGGCTTGCAAATTTCTAATAATGCTACTATTAGTGGAACCCAGATTGGTGCTAACACCATTACTGCTGGCAATATTTCCTCTGGTACCATTACTGGCTTGCAAATTTCTAATAATGCTACTATTAGTGGCACCCAGATTGCTGCTAACACCATTACTGCCAACAATATTTCCTCTGGTACCATTACCGGCTTGCAAATTTCTAATAATGCTACTATTAGTGGAACCCAGATTGCTGCTAACACCATTACTGCCAACAATATTTCCTCTGGTACCATTACCGGCTTGCAAATTTCGAATAATGCTACTATTAGTGGCACCCAGATTGCTGCTAACACCATTACTGCCAACAATATTTCCTCTGGTACCATTACTGGCTTGCAAATTTCTAATAATGCTACTATTAGTGGAACCCAGATTGCTGCTAACACCATTACTGCCAACAATATTTCCTCTGGTACCATTACTGGCTTGCAAATTTCGAATAATGCTACTATTAGTGGAACCCAGATTGCTAGTAAAACTATTACTGCTAGCAATATTTCCTCTGGTACCATTACCGGCTTGCAAATCGCTGGAACTACTATCAGTGGTTTTCAAATCGCTGGTTCCACCATTACTGCTAGCAATATTTCCTCTGGTACCATTACCGGCTTGCAAATCGCTGGAACTACTATCAGTGGTTACCAAATCGCTGGTTCCACCATTACTGCTAGCAATATTTCCTCTGGTACCATTACCGGCTTGCAAATCGCTGGAACTACTATCAGTGGTTTTCAAATTGCTGGTTCCACCATTACTTCTGGAAATATTTCGTCTGGTACCATTACCGGCTTGCAAATCGCTGGAACTACCATCAGTGGTTTTCAAATCGCTGGTTCCACTATTACTGCTGGTAATATTTCCTCTGGTACCATTACCGGCTTGCAAATCGCTGGAACTACCATAAGTGGTTATCAAATCGCTGGTTCCACCATTACTGCTGGCAATATTTCTTCTGGTACTATTACTGGCTTGCAAATTTCGAATAATGCTACTATAAGTGGGACACAAATCGCTGCTAATACCATTACTGGATTGCAAATTTCTAATAGTGCAACTATTAGTGCTGCCAACCAGATTTTTAATAATAATACCTTTGTTGATACTGGAAATGCACAGACAATTAATGGCGTTAAAACCTTTTCTAGCCCTGCTAACTTTACTGGTGGATTATCGTCATCGAACATTTATTCTTCTGGTAACATCAGTATTATTCCTGGTTATAATGCTTCATTAAGCAGTGGTGGTTTCACTGTTATTAATGGAAATTTAACAGTTACTGGAAACATATCCATTGTTGGAAATACAACGATTACAGATACTCTTATATCAGTTACTGATGTATTGGATGTTAGTGCATCAGACCCTGTCTATGCATTCCGTGTTACACAAACTGGTGGGGTAGGAGACGTTGCTCGTTTTAATAATGCTGCTAACAGCATTGCGGTATCTATTAGTAATTCAGGTCTTTTAAGTGTTTATAAAGGATTAACTGTGAATGGTGGTGCGGTTACTTTCCAACCCAATACGATTGATGGTACATACTTGAAAAATGGAACAGTCACTGGAACCCAGATTGCTAATTATTCGATTTCTGCCATTCATCATGTCAATAATAGTATCACTGGTCTTCAAATTGCAAATACTGCATCCATTAGTGGTATCCAGATTGCCGGTAACACTATCACTGGAACACATATTGCTAATTATTCGATTTCTGCCATTCATCATGTCAATAATAGTATCACTGGTCTTCAAATTGCAAATACTGCATCCATTAGTGGTATCCAGATTGCCGGTAACACTATCACTGGAACACATATTG
>Ga0214921_10002023_pt1 | contig 33735 bp, 30 predicted proteins | sample LL1505_MetaG_FD_177992 | JGI IMG/M metagenome (GOLD analysis project Ga0214921, IMG submission 177992) | Freshwater microbial communities from Lake Lanier, Atlanta, Georgia, United States - LL-1505 | ecosystem: Environmental > Aquatic > Freshwater > Lake | place: USA: Georgia | collected... | reverse complement strand
TCTGGCTATACACAGCAACCATTCTGGTTGAGTGTGTGACTTTGTTTTGGTCACCAGCTAAAGAGGCATCAGTACCAAACCTTGTGCCAAGAGAAAAACTTGAATCTGCCAATCAAGTCTCTCTCCTCGCTGCCTATGGCACAGCGCCCATCGCAGCTCTTCTCTTTACTTTCCTCTCTCTTTTCACCAGCGCTTTTGTTGCACTGATTCCTAACTTCAACGCAACTGCAGTTGATATTGCACTCTATGTCAACGCACTTAGCTTTGCTTTTGCAGCTTTCACCATCTGGAACTTAAGAGAAATACCTAAAGGAGCTGCTGCAAAGCATGCAGCTGATACTGGAATTCTTAAAAGCCTGCTTGAAGGATGGAAAGCAGTTTCTGGTTCCAAGATCATCCGTGGTCTTATTCTTGGCATGGTCGGTGCTTTTGTTGCAGCAGGAGCAGTCATTGGTCTGGCTAGAACATTTGTGGGCGATCTGGGTGGTGGAGAGGCTGCCTACGGTGTTCTCTTTGGCGCAGTCTTTACAGGTCTAGCTGCAGGTATTGCTTTTGGTCCTACAGTATTTGCGCAGTTCTCTCGCAGACGCCTCTTTGGTGCATCACTGACTATTGCAGGCTTATTCCTTGTAGGACTAGCTGCTATTCCTAACCTTGTTCTAGCTGTCTTCACCGTCATTGCCTTAGGTGCCTTTAGCGGCATCTGTTGGGTAACAGGCTTCACCATGCTTGGCATGGAGGTGGCAGATGATGTTAGAGGTCGCACCTTTGCTTTCGTGCAAAGCCTTATCCGTGTGGTTTTAGTAGCAGTACTAGCTCTAGCTCCTCTTATTGCAGCAGCAGTAGGTGAGCACACCTTTGAATTCCAAAACACCCAAGTGAGCTATAACGGCGCAGCCGTAACAATCTTAATTGCAGGCCTCATAGCATCCTTCATTGGTGCTCTTTCTTATCACCAGATGAAAGATCGTCCTAATGTTTCACTCTGGTCAGATATCTCAAATGCAATAAAAGGTGAACTCGGTGGCATCACAGGTGCACCAACTAAGGGAACCTTTATTGTCTTTGAGGGCGGTGAAGGAATTGGTAAATCAACTCAAGCCAAACTCTTAAAAGCATGGCTTGAGCAAGAAGGTGAAAGCGTTGTCTTAACACGCGAACCTGGTGGAAGTGATTTAGGGATAGAGATTAGAAAAATTCTTCTCTCTCACTCAACCGGTGAGATCTCACCACGCGCTGAAGCTTTGCTTTATGCAGCAGATCGCGCCCATCACGTTCACTCACTCATTCGCCCAGCGCTGGCCGCAGGACAGGTAGTAATTGGTGATCGATACTTTGACTCATCCATTGCATACCAAGGCGCAGGACGAGTCCTAGAGCCCGGTGAAGTGGCAAGAATTTCTAGATGGGCAACTGAATCCTTGTTCCCAACGCTAACTATTATTATTGATCTACCAGCAGAGATTGGTTTGGCAAGATTAAAGAGCAAAGATCGCCTTGAATCTCAACCTATTGATTTCCATGAGCGCGTGCGCCAAGAGTTCTTGCAGCTATCTCTACTTGATCCTGAGCGCTACTTCATCGTCGATGGCAACAAAACAATTGAAGAAACACATGCAGAGATCATTACAAGAGTCAGTGAAATAGGCGCACTCAAGCGCAATGCCAGAGAAGATAAAGGCAACTTACTACTGCGCCCTATAAGGGCTGCAGGCAAAGCTGTTAAGAGAGCAACGCCTAAAAAGAAAGCAAAAACAAAGAAGTGAGCGTTTTTGAAAATCTTGTAGGACAAGAACATGTTGTTGAGATCATAAGGGCGGCCGTTGCTGCCACACGAAGCGGGCAAGAATCACAAGAGATGACCCATGCCTGGGTCTTCACCGGCCCACCAGGATCAGGTAGATCCTCTGCGGCTGTTGCTTTTGCACAAGCCCTCATCTGCCCTAAAGATGGCTGCGGTGGATGTAATCAATGCAGATCGGCAGCTAGTGGAGGACATCCTGATGTTGAAATTATTAGAACGCAAGGTCTATCTATAAAGATTGATGAAGTAAGAGAGCTTCTAACTCGCGTTGCCTGGGCGCCATCTATGGGTGGTTGGCGCGTTGTTGTTATGGAAGATGCTGACAGACTCACAGAGTCTGCAGCTAATGCGTTATTGAAAGCAATTGAAGAGCCAGGCAATAGAACTGTGTGGTTGCTCTGTGCTCCAACGCTGCATGATGTTTTGCCAACAATTCGCTCTCGCTGTCGTCACCTCCAGCTTGTCACACCATCCAACACGGCCGTTGCCCAAGTACTACAAAAGCGCGATGGCATAAGTCCAGCGATGGCAGATTTTGCGGCACGAGTGAGCCAGGGACACATTGGCCGAGCGAGATATTTAGCTAACAATGAATCTGTGCGAAACACCCGCACCACCATCATGGCCCTGCCATTAACTTTAAAGGGCATCTCTTCTGCTTTTGCTGCAGCGCAAAGCCTGGTTGATCTAGCAACAGAACAAGCAAATACGGCAGCCGATGAGCGCAATGAAAAAGAAGTAGATGATTTATCACTTGCTTATGGCAAAGGTGCAACGGGCCGTGGCATGGCAAGTGGGGGAAGTAAGGCAATAAAGGAGTTAGAAAAAGAACAAAAGACCCGCAGCACGAGAATGGTGCGAGATGGTCTTGATGCAGCGTTATTAGATATTGCCACGTTCTATCGCGATGTGATGATGGTGCAGGCGGGTAGTAATGATGGCCTGATTAATAAAGAGCTAGAAAATGAGATTAATACCTATGCAGCGAATAACAAGCCAGCAGCAACAATTAACAAGATCAACGCCATTATGGAGGCAAGGGTTAATTTGGGTCATAACGCAGCGCCCTTGCTGACGGTTGAAGCGTTGATGTGTGTCTTAGCCCGCTAGTGGCTAAAACAGTCTCATTTCACGCGTAAAACCAATTAGCCCAGATGGTAATGAGCACCCCTTTTCATAGGGTTAGATTTACCCATGCGCTTAGACCATGTCTCATATGTAACTTCCCATGATCAACTAGCCGACACAGTTCAACGCCTAGGCTCACGCCTTGGCTCCACCTTCGTTGATGGAGGTGTTCACCCACGCTTTGGAACACGTAACTTCACACTGCCTCTTCAAAACGGTCAATATATCGAAGTTGTCTGCCCACTTGATCACCCAGCAACAGAGCAAACCCCTTGGGGTAAAGCTGTTAGTAAGAAAGCACAGGAAGGCGGCGGTTGGCTAACATGGGTTTTTGCTACTGAAGACATTTCAAAGGTTGAAGAGAAGTTTGGACGCAGCGCAACCCAAGGTCACCGCACACGTCCAGATGGTACCGATCTTAAGTGGAAGCAAATTGGAGTTAATGAAATTACTGACTCTCGCGAACTTCCATTCTTTATTCAGTGGTTAACCGCAGATCACCCATCACAAGATGGAAAAGCAGTTGCTGCTATCGAGAAGATCACGATCGCTGATACTGATCATCTTTCAGACTCTTGGTTTAAGACTGAGATCCTTGATGGATTAAATGGGACAGATATTGAGTTTATTGACCCGTCAACAAATGAGGGTGAGTCAGGGATTGTTGCGGTGCATTTGATGACGCCCAGTGGTGTTGTGCGATTGGATTAGAGTTTTTTAACCGAGAAAGTCCAGAACGGCTCTACGTCAGAAAACTTAAGAGTTGATAAGTCAAAGCAAGAACTGAGAATCCAATGCCTCATCAGTTTCACTTTCGGCATAATCAAAGGCAGCCCATTCATGGCCAAAACTATCAATTACTTGCTGATCAAGGTTCTGGTCTTTTTCATGCTGACTCATGGAACCCCCTAACTATCTCGGTTTTTACATTCGAAATGCTAGTGGTATCCAGAATCCATTCACGCATTCACCTGCAGATAAACGGCAGAGATTCAAGAAAGTTGCCCCTAAGCCCTTAGAATTACCCACATGACAAAAGTAGCCGTCACCGGTGGGGCTGGATTTATCGGCTCTAACTTAACCAAGCGCCTACTTTCAGAGGGTTATGAAGTTGTCGTAATTGATGATTTAAGCACAGGTTTGCTTTCTAATGTTGACCAAGAGAAATCAACTTTTCATCATATTTCAATTACCGATCCAAAGGCTCTTACAACCGCCCTTAAAGATTGCGAAACTATTTTCCATCTAGCCGCTCGTGGCTCTGTCCCACGCTCCTTAAAGAACCCAGTTGCAACTCACGAAGTAAATGCAACTGGAACTCTTAATGTCTTAGAAGTTGCCCGTACAACTGGTGCACACGTTGTGTTTTCATCATCTTCATCTGTTTACGGTCGCAATATGCAGTTACCTAAAGATGAATCAATGTGGCTTGGCCCCATGACACCGTATGCAGCAAGCAAGTTAGCTGCAGAAGGATATGTGCAGGCTTATGCATCGGCTTATAACGTCCCAACAACGTTACTTCGTTTCTTTAATGTCTTTGGACCACGCCAACGACCAGATCATGAATACGCAGCCGTATTGCCAAAGTGGATCTGGCTTGCAATGCAAGGTAAGCCAATTGATGTCTATGGCGATGGCACAGCCTCAAGAGATTTCACCTATGTCGATACAGTCCTAGACATCGCAATGATTGCTATGAAGGAAAAAGTAGTAACAGAAGGTGCAATGAACCTGGCCTACGGTAATCGCATCTTCCTTAACGAGACAATTGAAATGTTGAAGAAGCACTTTCCAGATTTGCAGGTTAACTATAAGCCTGAGCGTTTAGGTGATGTAAAAGAATCACAAAATGACCCAGCGTTACTGAAGAAACTCTTTCCTAAGATTCAACCTAAAGAGTTTGAAACGGCTGTGTCAGAGACAATTGAGTGGCTCAAAGAGTTTGGTCAGAGCGTCGCCAACGGTCCTGCGACCACTGATTAGCACCCGCTTTTATGTGTGGAATAACCGGTGGCGTAGGGGTTAGTGCGCCCAGTAAATTACTTCTTGATGCTCAACTCACATCAATTGAGCACCGTGGGCCAGATGACACAGGAAGCTACTTAAACCAAGGTATTAGCTTGGGCATGTGCCGACTAGCAATTGTTGAAATTGCCTCAGGTAAACAACCAGCATCTGATGCTTCTGACAAGATAAACATTGTTTGGAACGGTGAAATCTATAACTACCGTGAACTACGCTCAGAACTTGAACAACGGGGAGTCCACTGCCGCGATTCCAGCGAATCCGAAGTTGTAATTAACCTTTATCTTGAGTTCGGTCTTGAGTTCATTAACAAACTAAATGGTATGTTTGCAATTGCTATTCACGATGCTCGTGATAATTCACTTCATTTAATTCGAGATCGAATGGGCAAAAAGCCTCTATGGATCTCACATGTAAGCGATGGAACTATGTTCTTTGCTTCAGAGGTTCGAGCGTTAATGTTGGCGCGTCCAGATCGCACACTGCGCACGGATATGGTCGCTGAAGTCATGCAATATGGCTATATCAATTCGCCCAACTCAGCTTTTAATGAAATTTCTCAAGTTCCTCCAGCATCAGTTGTCACCTGGCATGAAGGCAAAACAAAGATTAAGAAATATTGGGAGCCAGATTTTGATACAAAAGTACAAATCCCATATGAAGAGGCATTGGAAGTTACTAAGAAACTAATTGAAGAATCAGTTGAGCGGCGATTGATTTCCGAACGCCCCCTTGGTTCATTCCTGAGCGGCGGCTATGACTCAACCATTGTTACCGCCTATATGGCAAAGCTAATGAAGGGGAAAGTACAAACCTATTCAATTGGTTTTCACAGCGCTCAATTCAATGAAGCCCACCATGCAAAACAGGTGGCCAACTACCTCGGCACGAACCATCATGAGGAGATTCTCAGTCCAGATCCAGCTTTAGTTGTCGAAAAGATCTCTCATGTACTAGACCAACCATTTGCCGATTCTTCAATTGTGCCAACGTATTTATTGGCCAAATTCGCGCGTGAAAACTTAATTGTTGCCCTCGGCGGGGACGGCGGCGATGAGGTATTCGGCGGTTATGACCGTTACTTAGCAGCGCCTGTCATGCAAAGACTTAATCCGCTGTTAGGGCTAGCACGCTCTGGATTGAAATTTGCTGGACAACAATCCTTTGGAAATACCCGCAAAATCAAACGTGTTGGCTCACAACTTTCACCCAAAGAATCACTTGCGGCAAGATATAGTTCAATTTTATCTCTCACTCAACCTCATGAATTAACGACATTGCTAAATTCAAGTTTTCAAAGTAAAGCGGTGGAAGATTCTCGCAAAGATCAGTTTAATTCTGGAAAATATTCTTTTTTTGATCGAATGATTCGCTCAGACCTAGATGCTTACTTACCAGGAGACTTATTGGTAAAAGTTGACATTGCAACAATGGCTAACAGCCTTGAACTCAGATCGCCAATGCTAGATGTGAACGTTGTTGAGTGGGGTCTATCTCTTCCTCGCAAATACAAGATTAAGGGATTTGAAACCAAACACATTCTTAAAGATGTTGCCCGCTCACTTGTTCCGGCCGAGCTCATTGATCGCCCAAAGATGGGCTTTGGAATCCCGAGAGCAGAATGGCTACGGACCGGCATGAAAGGTTTAGTAATTGACACACTCACCGACACAACAGCCACGCAACGTGGTTGGTTTAATCCAAAAGAGGTTTCACAAGTAATTGACACTCACATGGCTGGTGAAGACAAGGACAACCTAATCTGGCCTATTTTGATGCTAGAGCTATGGGCTAGGACTTGGCTCGACTAGATAAAAGTTTCTTATAAAGCTCTTCATGGTCATGTACTAAACGTTTAACTCCAAAATTTGACATGGTGAACTCTTGGGCAGCAGCTCCCAATTTGGTGCGCAAAACCTTCTCGTTTACTAGTTTTTCTAAGGCATCGGCAATTTCTTGCACATCCAACCCAGTAACAATTCCAGTTACGCCATCTAAGACAACTTCAGGGACAGATCCAACGTTCGTTGTCACCAGAGGAAGGCCTGCCATACCTGCTTGAATCAAACTTAATGGGGTACCTTCATTGTCACTTGTTAGGACAACCATGTCAGCAGATGACAAGACTCTTTCGATATCGCTCTGCCAACCAAGAATCGTGACGGGCAAATCTTCCTGTTTGATTCTTTCTCGACATGTTTCCAATAACTCACCATCGCCAGCGATAAAGAAATCTAAAATAACACCACGCTTCTTTATTTCACTAACAACATCCAAGAATCTATCCGGACGCTTAATTTGTGTTACTCGTCCAATAAAAGCGCACTGCAGACTGTTAACCGGCAAGGTAAGAGCATTTCTTGAGTCTTGCCTATCAGGCAACACTCCAATTGCTAATCCAGGTGGCATCAGGCTGAATTTATCTTTAGTGCCAATCCCTGCGTTCAGTAAGTCTTGTCTGACCTTGTCGCCAACAGCAAGTAATTGATGAGTAAAGAGAGCTAAGAATTTTTCGGCAATTACAACTAGTGATCGCTTGAAGCTTCCAAAATACCCATTGAGTAAGTGCCCGTGAAAAGTATGAATGCGAATTGAAGGTCGCAATGAAATAATCGACGCTATACGTCCCAAGAATCCTGCCTTAGCGGTATGTGTGTGAATCACATGAGGTTTGAAATTTCGAATCTCATTAACCAGGGAGAAAAAAGCCTTTAAATCTCCACCCAAACTAACTCGTCGACCAAAACCTTGAATACGAACAGCTTTAACATCTGTTGCAACCGTGTCTAAGTAATCTGCTTCATCGGCGGCGCAAAAACCTGTATACAGGCGTTGGTCGAATTCAGTTGAATTAAAACCTCGCATCAATCCTGAAACCTGAACCGCTGGGCCACCAACATTCATGCGGGCGATAATTCGCATCACCCTTATAGGGGCCTCAATTGATCGACTCACAGGACAATTCTCTCGCAAAGCGCACACTGAAAGCCCGTAACGGCTCATTACAGTGAAGTGCATCTGACCACCCTGAGAGAGGTTAGGATTGCAATCGTGCAGGCTCAAAGATCCCAAGTCCTGGCCATTATCGGTCAAGGTTATGTTGGATTGCCCCTTGCTTTGGCCGCTGTGGATGCTGGATGGACGGTTATCGGCATTGATAACTTGGAGACCAAGGTTTCGCAGATTAACGCAGGCTCAAGCCCTGTTGAGGACATCTCACATCAACAATTGCAGGCTGCAATTGTAAAAGGCGCATACAAAGCAACCACAGATTTTAGAATGGTGTCACAAGCCTCAGTGATAACAATCTGTGTGCCAACCCCACTTGATGAAAAACGCGAACCAGACCTTGAACTACTTCGCAGCGCAGCAAAAGGGATAGCTCCATTTGTTTCAAATGAAACCCTAGTTGTGAGCGAATCAACTTCATATCCAGGGACGCTTCGAGATGTAATTATTCCAATTGTAAATGCGTTAAAGCCACAAGAATCACGAAATCTATATTTTGCTAGCGCCCCTGAACGTGTAAACCCAGGCGACCCGGTTTGGAACCAGAAAAATACTCCGCGCCTGGTCGGTGCAATCGATGAAGCATCGAAAGTGAAGGCATTGGCGTTTTACGAATCTATTTGTGATGCAGCAGTATCTGTTTCAACACCTGAAGTTGCCGAGGCCGCTAAATTATTGGAAAACACTTTCCGGCTTGTGAATATTGCCTTAATAAATGAATTCACACAATTGTGTTCAGCAAACGGCATAAATGTTCATGAAGTCATTGAAGCTGCATCTTCTAAACCTTACGGGTTCATGCCTTTCAGACCCGGTGTCGGCGTTGGTGGACACTGCATTCCAGTGGATCCTTTATATCTAACGTGGTGGGCTAGACAGAGTGGGGTCCAAGCAAAGTTTGTGGAGTCAGCAGATTTAATTAATCACGAGATGCCAAAGTATGTCGCCGAAAGGGCGTTAAGTTTGATAGAGAGAAAAACTGATTCGCCTAGAGTTCTAATCCTGGGTGTTGCCTATAAGCCAGGAGTTGCAGATGTCCGTGAAACACCTGCAGCAGAATTGAGAAATTACTTACTAAGTAGAGGGGCAACGGTTGCTTGGCATGACCCATTGGTTTCACAGTGGGAAGGCTCAAACTCATTTGATTTGGGGTGGGATTGCGATGTTGCAATCTTGGCAACAAAGCAGCCAGGAATGGACCTAAGGGGTTTGACTGATCGTTCGGTCAAAATATTGGATTGCACCCACACTTTGGGAAATCTAGAGGGAGTATTTACTCTTTAATTGTTTGAGTTCATTTCTTTCGCAATGTCGCCAATCATGGTAGAAAGATCGCGTTCGGGTTTCCATCCGACCAATTTGTTAATCAATTCAATATTAGGTACACGACGTTCCATGTCCTCAAAGCCATCTCCATAGGCTTCTGTATATGGAACATAAACAATTTTACTTTTTGAACCGATATCACTTATGATTTTTTTTGCGAGGTTATTCATCGAAATCTCGAAATCATTTCCAATGTTAATCACTTGACCAATTGTATTTTTAGCAAAAGCGATTCTTACGACCGCTTCAACAACATCCAGAACGTGGCCAAAACATCTTGTTTGATCACCACTGCCATAAATTGTGATCGGTTCATTCTTAAGTGCGAATTGAACAAAGCGAGGCACAACCATTCCATAAGCGCCGAGTTGGCGTGGACCGACAGTATTAAAAAATCTAACGATTCGGGTTTCAAGCTTTTTTTCAATCCAATAAGCATAGGCGAGTGATTCATCAATTGCTTTAGCTTCACTATAAGACCAGCGCAGCGTCACTGGAGCACCAAGAATACGATCATCTGATTCCTTTAGTGAATCAGAAATGTTCTTGCCATAAACTTCACTGCTGCTTGCTATAAAAACTGGCTTTGAATGCTTGTGGGCAGATTCGAGTACATTCTCTGTTCCTCGAATATTTATCATCAAACTTTCTAGTGGATGATTTACGATATTAAACACTCCAACGGCGGCAGCCAGGTGAAATACATATTCAGTTTTTTCGATAAGAGCGTCAACTAGAGGTCTATCTAGAATCGATCCTTCGACAAAATTTACACTGTTCCCAGTCAGATGGTCCGCTATATTCTCTTTTCGGCCTGTGGTCAGATTGTCCAAGATGGTGATTTGGTGTCCGTCAGTCACTAGTCGGTCTGTAAGATGAGACCCAATAAAACCAGCTCCGCCAGTAACCAAGATTCGCATAGATACACCTTATTGGAACTCTAGCTACTTATTGGGATGGTAACGAGCACCCCTTTTCAAAAGGTTAGATTTACCCATGCGCTTAGACCATGTCTCATATGTAACGTCCCATGATCAACTAGCCGACACAGTTCAACGCCTAGGCTCACGACTCGGTTCAACTTTTGTTGACGGAGGCGTTCACCCACGCTTTGGCACACGTAACTTCACACTTCCTCTTCAGAACGGTCAATACATCGAAGTTGTCTGTCCACTCGATCACCCAGCATCAGATGCTTCACCTTTTGGTAAAGCTGTATCAAAGCGTGCTGCAGAAGGTGGCGGTTGGCTGACTTGGGTTGTCTCAGTAGATGATGTCTCAAAGGTTGAAGCACGCCTCGGACGTCAAGCTATAGATGGCCATCGCACAAAGCCAGACGGGCATGATCTTTCATGGAAGCAGATTGGTGTTCTAGGAACCCTAGAAGATAAGCAACTTCCTTTCTTTATTGAATGGAAATCACTTGATCACCCATCATCAGATGGCAAAGCAATTGCAAAAATTGTTAAAGTTGAAATCGCAGGAGATGAAAAGCGAATCACTGACTGGCTAGGAAATGATCTAGCAACTGCTCTAGGCAGTGAAGTTGAGGTAACGTGGCTAAGCCCTGCTGATACTGAGGGTGAGTCTGGGATAGTTGCGGTGCATTTGATGACACCTAGTGGTGTTGTGAGGGTAGATTAAATTCTTTTTAGAATTTTTCAGCAAAAACTTTATACCTAAAACTAATTAGAATTTTCCCAGGTCTCTCGCAATCCATCCTCTAAATTCCATTGTTACTTATTCCAACCTCTTCATTAAGTTCTTGCTCCGTACATTCGAGAGGCGTGATTTCCGAATCAACTAGTCCGCCTGGAAGCTCAATCGATTCTCGACCAAGAGGAACTTGAATCAGCTTAACCAGAGGAACTCTTCTCTTAAGAGAAATTGCCACACACGTGAAATAGTCAGGGACTTTTAAATGGTAATAGCTAGCATTGGCTGAGTGAGTCTCTACTAAAGAAGCCCAAGAGTTTAAAACCTGAGTTTTGATTTGTTTCTCGCCACTCATAGGCCCGTTCTATGTGCATTGAATGCGGATTACACTCCCTTATTGGAGACACGCAAGCTGTTTCCGATAAGGTTGCCCAAGTTATGGCAATAGTTCAGCAAGGGAGGTGCCGAGTTGGAGGGAATTTCAGTCATTTTCCCAGCCAGAAATGAGAACAATTCACTGGCTGTGATACTCCCATTCTTGTTTGCAGTCTCCAAAACAGCAGCGGAAGTTATAGTAATTCTGGATACTGTAGAAGACGATACTTGGAACTTATCTAAAATCAAACTTGGGGATTCGCGCCCCGTGTATTTTGTCCTTAACAGTGGGGTAGGCGTTCTTGGAGCGATACAAACAGGCGTTAACTTTTCAAGTTGCAATTATTCAATCATCTGCGCAGCTGATGAGTACTTACCAACTTTAGCTATAGATGAAATCTACATTCATTTGGAATCGGGAATTGATTTTGTTAGCGGGACTAGATTTAGCAAAGGTGGAAAACGCTATGGAGGCCGTATTGTTGGTAAATTTATTTCTTTTCTTGCAAATGTTTTTTTGCGACTAAGATTTCGAAATGGTATGACCGACTTTACTACTGGAATTAAAGCTTTTAGGAATTTGCATTTTGAAAAGTTGGTAGTGGGAGCTAATTCCGTGGGTTGGTCATGTGCTCTAACCTTTGCATTGAATGCGTCTAGGCTGAACCTTGCAATAAGAGAAGTCCCAATCATTTCAGTTGACCGAGTGTTTGGAGGATCCTCAACTTTTCAACTTAAAAAGTGGATATTTGGGTATCTTAATGCGATTAAGAATTTTGCCAAACTGAAAAGTGTTCAGAATGAGTAGAATAGTGAGTAAGTCGAATAAGACAAGAATAATGATGGGATGTGATCCTGAAACTGACTGTCTATTTGAAAATCACGAGACTTCTTATTATGTGAGTCCTATCCCCTATCACAAGCCACTCAAAAATCTTGAATACTTTGGCAATGATGATGATTTTTTGGCTGTGGCGGCTAATTCTAGTTTTGAAATTAATTTCGGTTTAGATAACCCAAATTTGAAGCTCAAGCTTTATAGGGAACTTAGAATTAGCGGATATGAATTGATTTCATCAACTGCGCTAGTCAGTGAATCTGCTAAATGGGGCGAGGGCTTAATTAGTCAACACAGAACAATTATCGGCCCACATACTAATTTTGGAAAGTTTGTTAAATTGAACATTGGCGTACAAATACATCACGACGTGAAAATCGGAGATTTCTGCACAATTGCTCCAGGAGCAATCATTCTAGGGAGTTCAACTGTGGGGCCATTGACTTTTATAGGGGCCGGAGCAATTATAATGCCACACATCTCCATTGGTGAAGGAGTTGTGGTTGGGGCAGGTGCTGTAGTGACCCGCGATATCGAAAATGGCAAAATTGTAAAAGGTGTCCCGGCGAAGGGGTAGTTTTGACCAATGCAAAGCTACCAAAAGAAGTTAAATTCCTTAAATACATGGGTGACACTAGTAGAAACAAATTCGACTGAGAGTGCAACGCCGTACTTTCACTTAAAGGTCCCAGACTATGTTTTTGTTTTAGCAATTACTAATGATGGCTTTAGCCCTTTAGTCCGACAATATCGAATACCCGTCTCGAGGTATACATTAGAATTACCAGCAGGGTTGGTTGAGAATAATCAGTCACCAATGGAAACGGCGATCCAAGAACTCGGAGAGGAAACAGGGGTTCAAGAATTTGGAACAATTGTAACGATGCCCTCAATGATTCTTGATTCTGGACGAATTGAGAATTCTTCTTTTGGCTTTGTTATCTTAAATGCAATTAAACCGTTGGATCAAGCAGCGATGGCAGAACTTGAAACTCTTTGGATTCCTCAAGATGAACTTGTTTCTATGGCGATTTCTGGGAAGATTGACCACATGGGCCAAGTAGCATTAATTTTATGGGCTGAACGCGCTGGCTATCTCACAAAGTAGATAGGCTCTAATGAAAGAAGGAAAAATTGTATCAATGCCAGTTCTGTCAAAACCGTGAGATAACTGAAATCTTGTATTTAGGAGCGTTGCCTGCTGTAAATGATATGCCGAACTCAATTTATGGAGATTCAGTTGTTAATTCTTACCCGCTGCCATTTTGTCACTGTGAAGAATGTGGGCTTACACAAATAGGCGTCAGACTGAATCGAGAATTAGTTTTTCCTCACACTTATCCATACTTATCAGGCATGACTAATAGCTTACTTATGAATTTTGCAGAACAGGCAGAGCAAGTGTCAACCTATATGCAGTTAACGAAGGAAGATCTAGTTATTGATATTGGTTCAAATGATGGAAGTTTATTAAAGAATTATGGGGAAATTTCCAAAGTGCTAGGTGTGGAGCCAACCCAGGCAGCCGACTTAGCTAATTCAAATAACATCCCAACTTTGAATGTCTATTTCGATAATGACGCAACCAGAATCATTGAATCCTCACATGGTAAAGCAAGAGTTGTAACAGCCTGTAACGTTTTTGCGCATATAGATGACATTCCAGGGTTACTGAGTAATATTGAAAAAATTTTAGCTCCTGATGGAATTTTTGTATCAGAGTCGCATTACCTGCTAGACCTAGTCAAGACATTACAATTTGATACTATCTATCATGAGCATCTTCGATATTACACGGTAACATTCTTGATTAAGATGTTCACCTCAAACGGTTACTCAGTTTTTCGAATTGATCCAACCCCTTCACACGGTGGCTCAATTCGTGTGTGGGCATGCAGACTGGGGCAGCGACCTATTGAAGAGTCTGTTCAAAAGTATTTAGAAATGGAAGCAGACGCTAAAATATATGAAAAAACTACATTAGAGAATTTCGCTAAAGAAGTAAAAATCTGGAGAAATCAATTTAGGGAACTATTTGCCAAACTTCAATTAGAAGGGGCGGTGATTGGAGGTTTGGGAGCCCCATCAAGAGCCTCGACCCTTGTAGCATTTGCTGGTTTAACAGAATTGGATCTTATAGGCGTAGGAGAAGTATCAAATTCTGGAAAGCTCGGAAAAAACATGCCAGGTACGCGAATCCCGGTTGTAACAGAAGAGGTACTTTTAGGTCTCAACCCCTCCCATCTTCTAATTCTTTCCTGGCACATCAAGGAGACAATTATGGTTGCTCTCAGAAACAAGGGATACAGAGGAAAATTTATTGTACCTTTGCCTTATCTAACCGAGGTAGACTAGATGAAACTAAGTGATGTTAAAGAAGTAGTTGTAGTCGGTGGTGGAGGACACATCGGCCTACCTTTGGGTATAGTTTTAGCTAATCTTGGTCATAAAGTTACTGCGTTAGATTTAAACTCACAGGTTGTGGAGTTGATTAACTCCGGTGAGATGCCATTCCTTGAGGATGGGGCGGAGGACGCCCTAAAGAAAGCTTTAGCAAGTTCTAGATTTCGAGCAACAACTGATCAGAGAGTCATCTCTTCAGCCGAAGTTGTTATCATCTGCATAGGAACACCCGTAGACGAGCATATGAGCCCGGTTCCACGTATTTTCAATGAATTGCTCGATGGATTAAAGCCTCGACTCAAACAAGGTCAACTGTTGATTTTAAGGTCAACGGTTTACCCAGGCACCACACGTTTAGCCGCCGATAACTTGGCTGGACTTGGAATACATTTGGCATTTTGCCCAGAAAGGATTTTGCAAGGAAAAGCAATTGAAGAGCTGGGCACACTTCCAAATATAGTTTCAGGAATCACACAAGAAGCCGAACAACGCGCTCTATCTTTCTTTCAGGATTTAGGGCCAGTCGTTCTGTCATCAATAGAAGAGGCTGAGTTTGCTAAATTATTTTTGAATACTTACAGATATATTGAGTTTGCGACAACTAACCAGTTATTTACTATAGCAAATGATGCGGGTGTTGATTATGCACGAATATTAGATATTATGAAGGAAGAATATCCCCGTGCATCTAAAATACCTAAACCCGGTCTTACGGCTGGTCCGTGCCTCATGAAAGATACAATGCAACTTGTGGCATACTCGCAAAACAAATTTACTCTCGGCTACTCTGCCTTTTTTGCAAACGAGGGAATGGCTTTATATATTGTAGATAACGTATTGAGACAGATTAACTCTAGTAGACCCGTCATTGGTCTACTTGGAATGGCATTTAAAGCTGACAATGACGACATAAGATCTTCTTTGAGTTATCGCATACGTAAAGCATTTCAATTAACTGGGGCAACAGTTTTATCTGCCGATTTTCACGTTTCCACAGATCGGACTTTAGTGAGCGAGGCTGAGGTTATCGAAAAAAGTGAGGTCGTAATTATCTGTGCACCACATAAAGAGTACTTAAGTTTAGATTTCAAAGGTAAGCCCGTAGTTGATATATGGAACATTCTTGGGCGTGGAAGCCTAATTAGGATCTCAAATGGGGGATGAGTCAGTAAAAGTAGAATGGTGGAGTGTTGATACAAGCGCTTTAGACCTAGAATATATTTCTGAGGTTGTGGCTAGCGGATTTCCAAATGAGGGCCCCGTGGCGATTGAAGTCGAAAAGTACTTTCAAACGCTATTGGGTGTAAAACATGCGATTTTAACAACCAGCGGAACCACTGCAATCTTCCTTGCTCTGAAGAGTATTGGGATTGGGCCAGGTGATCGGGTTGGAGTTCCTAATTTAACTTTTATTGCAACAGCTAATGCTGTTGCCCTAACGGGAGCAGAGCCAGTTCTGCTTGAAATTCTTCCAGATACCCTGAGCCTAGATCCAAACTATCTTTTGAAGGTCCACACAGAAAACCCTTTGGACGCATTAGTTCCTGTTCATGTTAGCGGTCGTTCCGCTCTCAGCCCTGAGCTTTGTTTAGTGCTCGAATCTCATGGCCTTAGATTTATTGAAGATGCAGCTGAAGCTCTGGCTAGTAAAGATCCAGCTACCGGTAGATACCTAGGAACACTAGGCAATGCCGGTGCATTTTCTTTTAGTCCAAACAAGATTGTTACTTCGGGACAAGGGGGACTTGTTGTAACTAATGATGATGAAATTGCCTTGAAAATACGTGAATTAAAAGATCAAGGTCGCCCAACAAGAGGTACTGGTGGGGACGATATACACCATTCTCTTGGATTTAACTTTAAATTCACTGATTTACAAGCGGCGTTATTGAAAAGTCAATTAAAGAAGTTAGATTCCAGAATTTTTCATTTGAGATCTATTTATGAGTATTATTTGGCAAATGTAGATTCTGACATTGAAATGCTGAAATTTGATTCTATGAAGGGCGAGCTTCCACTCTGGCCTGAAATCCGTATCAAAAATCGCAGTAAAATGGAACAACATCTAAAGGATAATGGAATCGGATTCAGAAATATTTGGCATCCACTTTCTACACAGGAACCTTACAAATATCAAAATTTAGTCCTACCTCAGAGTGAAACCGCGGCAAGAGAAATACTTTGGCTTCCTAGCGCTTTCAGTCTCACCCCAGAGAAGTTGGAAAAAGTTGTAAAAACTCTAAATTCCTTTAAGGAAATCAAATGAAGTATTTAGTCACCGGTGGTACAGGTTTTATAGGAAGGGCAATCGTAATTGATTTGCTGGAACAAGGCCATGAGGTTGTAGTTTTCGATAACAATTTTCGTGGTAAAGAAAAGATTCTGCCTTCTACTGAGAGAATTAAAATCATAGTAGGTGATATCCGCGATACAGGTGCTGTCCATGCTGCTGCTTTTGATGTAGAAAGTATAATTCATCTTGCTTTTATAAATGGCACTAGATACTTTTATGAAAATCCTGAATTAGTTGTTGACGTCGGCATACGAGGAATGCTAAATATTGCAGATGCAGCTAAAAACCATGAGATAAAAGAAATTATATTAGTCTCGTCATCTGAAACTTATCAAACACCATTGACTATTCCAACTCCAGAAAATGTCCCATTAGTCATACCAGATATTTTAAACCCAAGATATTCCTATGGTGGCGCGAAGATTGCCTCAGAGCTCATTTTAGTGGATTACTGTTCCAGGTTCCTTGAAAATTGGCGGATAGTCCGCCCACATAATATTTATGGCCCCAATATGGGTGAAGAACATGTGATTCCGGCATTGATTAAAAAAATTGAATCAAATCATGACTTTTTGGAGATTCAAGGTGATGGAAAGCAAATTAGATCATTTTGTTTTATTGATGACTTCATTTCCGCTTTCCGGATCATCATGTCTGACTCAAGAAAAAATCAGATTTATCACCTTGGAACAAATGAAGAAGTGACAATCTTAGAACTTGCTCAATCACTTCTAGGTCTTATGGATAAGAAGTTAGATATTAAGTTTGGGAAGGCGAATGATGGAGAGACGCTACGGCGGTGTCCAGACATAAGTAAAATATTGGAGATGGGCTTTACGCCAAGACATCAATTAAAGGTTGGGCTTCAAAAAACTATATCCCCATATAAAGTATGAAGTTTCAGATCCAAGAGGGGTAACAAGCAGATTATGGAAGAACTCTATTCTTCCTTCAACAATCTCAGACAATTGCTTGAACTTATTCCATAGAACTTTTAATCTTATTCTTTTTTCTTAATTAAATGTGTCTCACTATTAGCAGAAAAAGATAATCGCCCGTGGGCTTGATTTTCATGAGGGACTAAGTTTAACCTGATGGGTGGTCAGATGACTTTAAGAAAATTACTTCACTCTTTTTTCTTGCTTTTTCATTTACATTAGCTTTTTGGAGACGAACTTCTATTGTATAGGCTTTAACTAGGAAATATTCTCCGGATGTGTCAAGACTGTTAGTCAAGCCCTGAAGTCTTTTAAGGGTCGTTTGATGTTTATAGTAATCTGTTAAGTTATCGTGGGTCGCCAATTGAGCCCAAGCATATCGGTCACTCTCTGAAAGTAATGGGTAGCCATTAAAGTGTGCCGTAATCGGAGAAACCCGAAACAATATTTTTTCTAAAAGTCTGTATGGAGCAACAGCGCGGTGAATTGGGTACCACCACTTTACTAATAAATTTGTAATCCTAAGGTTTTGATCAGGCTTGAAGGTCCTAAGCAAAAGACGAACTAACCAAGCTGTTCTCATCCATGTTGAAAAATTGTGACGATACTGATCAAATATCAAGTAACCACCAGGTTTAACTTGAGCCCAGAGTGAGTGAATAGTGTCCTTCGGATTTGGGGTGTGTTGCACCACGCCTGGGCAAAAGACAATATCAAAGCTATTGTCTTCAATCGGAATGTCAGTGATGGAACCCCTGAAGAGTCGAAGCCTGGCGTTATCAACATTGTTTACTTGATTCGAATAAACCGCACTTGAAATGTCAAACGCAGTTACGAATGCGCCTTGTTTCAACAGAATCTGAGTGAATCGACCCGCGCCACACCCAGCTTCCAGCACTTGTTTTCCTAAAAGAGTCGAATACAAGGGGCCAAACATCCGCTCAGTTCGATCAGCCGTTATTGGTAGTCCAGTATGAGAATCAAGTTGAGTATTAACCCAAGTATTCCACTGAAGTCCAAAAGCAGCCGAGTAAGCATTTTCAGGGATGAATGATGGAATTTCTCCCTGATACGACAGCGGCGACCTCTTAAACTTTGGAGAATTCACTTTACCAGCATACATATCATGGAGAGTTGAATCAAGGGTGAAGAGTTGTCGACCTGATACACGGCTACTGCGCAACATTTAAGGTTTAACATAAATCGTCACGGATACGCAGCATTCAATACTCACTGTTTAGTGAGCTTTTGATAAGAGAACTCAGTGAAGGAATTAGCAAATCAGCTCCAAATTTGGACAAGTGGCCCCCAACGTCATGAAAAAGCCAGTCCTTACCAGCTTTGTTTTCACAAATGCCCTTTGGGCAGAAAATATCTAAGGTATCTAAATATTTGAATTCAATACCAACCCTTTTTTGCCAGAAGTCGTTGTCATCAAATGGGATACGACTCCAACGTCCACTTTGACCACTCAGCAATTCAAAATAAGTTTCACGAGGTACATACTCAGGAACACTGCCAACAAGAATAATGCGAGAAGCACTTTGTCTTAATTTATACAAATTTTCAAGAATCAACTCATTGTACTTATCTCTTGAGGTCCGGTCGTTGGGTACCACAAATTTACTTGATGACGCATGTGCATAAACAATTACTGATGGTTTCTCTTTCTTGACAAAATCGAAAATTCTTTTATTGTGTTGATTACATTCAGAACTAAAATTTGGATACCGAGTGTCATAATTAAAGATTTCATCGGTTTTCATAAAGCTACACCCCATGAAAGTAAAGATCCAAACCTTAACACCGTTGAGTTCCCCAACTCGAATCAATGCTTTAGAGGCTGAAGCCGCATGAGAATCTCCGATTAGAAGAATTGACTGAGAGGCACTCGAATCGCCGTACAGGCAAGGTGTTTGATTTATATCAGGATTTGGCGAAAGGAAGGCACACTTTTTATCCCAATCCCATGGCAATACTACATTTGGAATAGGAACTTTATCATCAATCCTGGATGCCCCAATAGCATTTCTGTCAGTAACATAAAATATCAATAATGGAATCATAACGAACAAACTAATTGACTTAAGGTCTACAAGCCTCCGTTCATTATGTCTCGGCACTCGAAATCTATTTTCGACTAATAAGTAGTTTAAGTAACCTAAAATTATTGACAAAAGTGCGGCTAGAACAATTTGTACAGTTCTTTCATTTTCACCTTTGGAGCGAAAGACTGGAGAATACTTAGCTAGATAAATCAGCGGCAAATGAACTAGATAAATTGAGTACGAAGCATTACCTAGTTTTGCGAAGATGCCAGTCATTGTTGAAGGAAGTGAGGATAGTGAATGGAAAGCCAGCAGGCATATAGTTAAGAGCGTGACAAAAAGGGTACTAAGATAGTTATCGATACGCAAAGGTGAAAAAAGCGAAAGCAAAAACAATAATATTAATGAATAATTTAATGCCGGATAGATATTAAATCTCTCCCTATTCATTTTTTTTAGAAACATCCAACACATCCCACCAATACAAAACTCCCACATTCGCGATATTGGAGAATAGAATTGAAAATCGTAGAGATTTTCAATCCCAACAAGATTAAAAAAAGCAAGATATATTCTGGGTTGTAAAAAGGTTATGATGCTTATAGAAGCAAGAAAAGCGTAACTTAAGTAAATGATTTTTAGCACCTTGGTTTGCTTTGTCAAAATTGCAAAAAGGAAAAATGGGATAATCAGATAGATTTGGACCTCAACTGAAAGTGACCAGGTATGCACAAGTGGATTAGGGTTCGGTTGAAAATAGTCCCCATTATATTTGTAGGCACCTAAATTTCCTGCAAGTAGTAATGTTGCGATTCCTTGGCGGGCAAATCGAGAATGATCACTTACTGGGCCAAGAAGAAACATAGCGATAGCTGCTAATGCCAAAGTGACGCCCAAAGCCGGAGCGAGCCTATAAAACCTGCGTATAAGGAACTTCTTTAGATTGGAAAGACGTCTTCGAGTAGATACTTCTGTAAGGAATATTTCAATTACTAGCGGTGTTATCACAAATCCTGATATTACAAAAAAGGCATCTACTCCCAGATAACCGTTTGGGAAGCTATCTTCAAATGAATGAAAAAGTATGACGGCTATGACAGATAAACCACGCAGTACTTGGATGTCAGTGCGTCGCTCTCTAATCATAGATAAACGAACCTTTCTAATACATCAATACAATGTCTAGCGTCTCTCAATTTACGGGCTACCTAGCTAATTTTGGTGAATTCAGTAGTAGGAATAGAAATCCAAATTTTACCTTATAGACCCATCATTCCAGCTTGCCGGTCAAAGTCAGAATTTAACTTACGGACTTCTTCAAAGGTCCCCATAGCCTCGATTCGGCCTTGGTTCATATACACAACTAAATCCGCATTTTTTATCGTCGAAAGTCGATGCGCGATCATAATGACAGTTGTCGAACCTCGAAGTTCTTGAATTGATTCGGAAATACTAGCCTCAGTTTCTCCATCCAAGGAACTTGTCGCTTCATCTAACACCAACAATTGTGGGCGTGTGAACATCGCCCGAGCGATGCCGAGACGTTGTCTTTGCCCCCCACTCAATTTAGTTCCACGCTCTCCAACCTGTGTATCAATTCCTAATGAAAGTTCCTTTACAAAGTTTTCTAGTTGCGCGACGCGCAAAGCGTCCAAAACCAAATCACTAGTCGCAAATTCCTGTGGGTACCCCAAAGAGACATTCTCACGAATAGTGCCGGCAGCGATAACAACATCTTGAGGTACGTATGCAACCGCACCTGGCCATTTTGAAACGGCATGAAGTGGAGGTAGTCCAGAGATTAATACAGACCCTTCATCAGGGATTAATACCCCAAGTAATACATCGATGATAGTAGTTTTTCCTGCACCAGATGGGCCCACAAAAGCAACAAAAGCACCTGGTGTGATTGAAAATGAGACGTTAGTGATGGCCTTGTCCAATTTCTTTGGATAAGTAAAATTCACTTTTTGGAGTTCGACAGTAGAAACGAAACCCTCATGTTGAGTGTTCAGGACGTCCTTTACGTTTTTGACTATGGGTTCACTTCCCAGAGAATCAATCAAGTCGAGAGTAGGAGCTGCTTGGCCAATGGCCCCTTTAATTGTGATTGACCCTTGTTGTACACGGAGCACCGCTGGTGCAATGCGTGATCCAGCCGCGAGAAAGATCCCTAGAGTAGGTAATGCGTTAGCTGCGTCCCCTAAGAGAAATTGAATGGCACCAATAAGGAGTGCACCCAAGATCACTGCAGTTTCAATTACATACTTACTAACAAATGGTAAAAAATTATACTCTGAAGCCGTTTCGGCCACTTCATAACGCGTGCCTCCGATTTCTCTCGCATAAAAATCTCTTCGATTTCTAACTACTGACTCACGAAATGAACTAAAGACCTCAACTATTTTTTCATTACTTTCGATATTCAATAGTGAAATTTTTAGCCCTAAAGTTCCTGCACGAACATGCATATAGCGGTAAAGAAAAAAACCAACCAGTGAAAACATTGAGATTGTGCCGATAGCAGTAGCAGGATCAATTGAAAAAAGTCCAATGCTCATCACAATTAGTAATGCCAAATCGGAGATCAAGACGACTGATGTTGCCAGAATTTGAAAAGTGATAAATTCTACTCCACGCGTGACAGCAAACAATGTTTCCTGGATTGTTCTAGATTGAACTTCCAATATTGGCCTTGAGAGTAATCTTGTAATAAGTTCTGTTGACAATTCTGCACCTCGACGTCCGAGAAAGAACATAATACGCCGAGTAAATATTATCGAGAGTAGCGTTCGACCGACAAGTAAAACAATTGCAGATCCCCCAACAATAATGATTTGAGATTGGTAATCAAAATTGGAGATATCCAAGAGTTTTAACGCCGACTGCACCTGTAGAATTGAAGTCTCTGAATTCTGGTCAGCAAGGGAAAGTGCAGCTAACAGACCGATAGCTAGAACGCCTAAAAGGTCTAACCCACTCAGTAAAACCTGCAAGATTGTGGCTGCATATACTTTACGACGATCCCTAACTGACAAAATTTGAATGGAGCGCCTAATCGAACTGTTTTGCCAAGTCGAAGTATTATTTATCAAGTCATGCACCACCCTTCTTGCAGTACTGGAATATACCAAGGGAATTGGTGCGGAAGCCCTCCTACGCATCTTTCGAGGTTGGAGCCCGTGTCATATTCCTCAGTTTGCTCAACTCAAAATTCAATTCGGTTAGGGAAGTTCAAAATTGGTATAAATATGGCCAAAAGTAGTTTGAATGCAAGGACAATTACGAATTCATGACCTTTGCTTATATTTAAATGGCATGAAGGGGCTAAAGTTTGTTCAGGGACTTAAGGATATATTTCAGTTGTGGAAGGTCGTGAGTGGTCATGCAGGTAGTTATTCTCGCAGGGGGTCTAGGTACTCGTCTTTCCGAGGAAACCGTAAATATTCCAAAGCCAATGGTCACAATAGGTGAGGATCCAATACTTGTACATTTGATGAGGTATTACGCCTCATTCGGACACACTGATTTCATAATTGCTCTTGGTTACAAGGGATATGTAGTCAAAGAATACTTTTCTAATTATTTGAATCATAATTCAGATCTAGATATTCGCTTAGGAGAAGACTCCTTAGAAATCCTTTCTAAACCAAAAGAAAATTGGCGCATTCGTTTAATTGATACTGGTCTCGAAACGTCAACGGGAGGTCGACTACTTAGGCTTAGAGACTACTTAGACTCAGAGTTTCTACTGACATACGGCGACGGACTTTCTAACGTGGATTTGAATGCCCTTATCGCACAGCATTCTAAAACCGGAACAATCGGCACCGTAACGGCAGTCAGACCACCAGCACGTTTTGGCGCACTTGTTGTAAGCGGTACTAGCGTAGAAAATTTTAGTGAAAAAAATCCACAAGATTCAGGCTGGATAAATGGTGGTTTTTTCTGTTTTTCTAAGTCCATTTGTGATTACATTTTGGATGATTTCACTGCACTTGAAAGTTCACCTCTTGAGAAATTGGTTGAAGAAAGCGAACTGTCTGCTTTTAGGCATGAAGGTTTTTGGCAGCCAATGGATACTCTCCGAGACAAAAGAACACTTGAAGCACTTTGGCAAAATGGGGATGCGCCGTGGAAAAATTAGGAATACCGTCCCCGTCTTTTTGGAGAGATAAACGCGTTCTGGTTACTGGCCATACGGGGTTTAAGGGCACCTGGTTAATGAATTGGCTAAATGAGCTAGGAGCAACCACGGCGGGGCTTAGTTATTCCGGCTATCCAAAGACAATATTAGGAAACGTCGACGCGCAATTAGATTTCAATATAGATGCAGACATTAGGGGCGATGATTGGCAAGAGAAAATTTCAAACTTTCAACCGCAAATCATTTTTCATTTAGCTGCCCAATCGCTCGTTTATACTGGGATTATTAATCCCCAAGAGACCTTTGAGACTAACGTAATTGGTAGCATTCATATTTTAGAACTCATGGATACAATTACAAGTATAATTACTGTTGTAATCATTACTACAGATAAAGTCTATCAAGTCGGCAATGGCGACCGCCCTAGAATTGAAGAAGATCCGCTTGGTGGAGTGGATCCGTACTCTGCAAGTAAAAGTGCTGTCGAACTAATTGCCAAAGCATGGCCAATAGGTAATGAGCAGAGTTTACTAACAGCCCGTTCAGGGAATGTTATTGGTGGTGGTGACGCTGCCACAAAAAGGCTGGTTCCTGATTTGATTCGAGCATGGCACTCTGGGGAAGTAATAAGCTTACGTTCACCAATGGGCATCAGGCCTTGGCTTCATGTGTTAGAGCCATTGCGCGGATATTTATTACTTGCGGAATTTGGCTTTACCCAAAATTCATTGCGACAAAGTTTCAATTTTGCACCGAGCCCGGACAATCATGTAATGGTTAAGGAAATCGCTCAAAGGGCATTAGCGACACTTCCATCAAACCATGGTTTTGCAATCCAGGAGCAATCAACAATTGAGTTTTTTGAGACTAAAGAGTTAATGCTCAATGCGACCAAGGCCAAAACTCAATTGAATTGGTCCCCTATTTGGGGATGGGAGAAGGCCGTAGACATAACATTCAACTGGTACCAGAAATTCTATCAAGGGGTCAACCCAACATCCTTGTTTAAAGCAGATCTAGATTTTTATGTTAATGACCTAGAGAGTAGTCTCCATGGCTGAATCATACATACTTGGTCGCGGGAAAATTTTTTGCAGAGGGTGTAACTCAACCAATTTATTCTCAGCTATCGATCTTGGCGACCTTCCTATTGCAAATGAATTAACGAGGACTAAAGATGAATCTACTGAAAAATTTCCCTTGCACTTAAAGATTTGTCCTAAATGCGGATTAGGTCAAGTAGAAGATGTTGTGAAGCCGGAGCGTATTTTTAGTGATTATAGGTATTTGTCATCAATAAGTACTAGTTATGTTGAGCACGCGCGTGTGTATGTTAAATCAGTCTTTGATGATTTAGAGTTCCGACCTACTGACTGGGTTCTAGAAATAGCAAGCAATGACGGATACCTCTTGAGACACTTTATGGAACTAGGAGTTAAAGTTTTGGGGTTAGAGCCAGCAGCCAATGTTATGAAATTAGCCATTGAGGCTGGAATTCCAACAGAATGCGAATTCTTTGGTCTTGAAACGGCAAAGAATATTTTAAAAAACCACGGTCACCCAAGACTTGTAATTGCTAATAACGTGTTGGCTCACGTCCCTGACATACAAGATTTTATTGCCGGGCTATCGGTACTCTCCGGACCAGAAACACTTATCAGTGTTGAAAATCCTTCGGTGATGAATCTAATTTTGGCAGACCAATTTGACACTGTTTATCACGAACATTTTTCATATTTAAGCGCTTTTTCAGTTCAATACTTGACTAAAATGTTCGGACTTAAACTTTATAATGTTGAAGACATATCAACACATGGTGGCTCAAATAGATACTGGATAAAGAAATTAGACACCAAGGAAGCCGAATCCCCATCAGTGGCCATCAAAATTACCCAAGAATTAGAAGGTGGTCTTTTGGAGCAATCTGAGTGGTCTGCACTGAATAGTCGAGTAAAGGGAATACTAAATGATTTCAGTGAATGGCTTGAAGAGTCTTACGCAACTGGAAAAACGGTATTTGGTTATGGAGCTGCTGCTAAGGCCAGCACTTTACTAAACTCTGCAAGAATAAAGAAAGAATGGTTGGAGGCAATTGCAGACGGTAGTAATGAGAAGCAAGGTAGGTACATGCCATCTCTTGGTATACCTATACTGCCAGCGCAATCGATTGCACATCTAAACCCAACCGATATTGTGATATTCCCTTGGAATATAAGATTAGAACTTGTCAAACAGATCAGAAAAGAATTTGGTCCTAAAGTTCGAATTTGGCAAGCAGTTCCGGCATTGAGAGAGCTTTCAAATTCATGAACCAGGTAGATTTTCAAGACATAAGCGGAGTAATGATTCAAGAGAGTGATTTGATTTTGGATCAAAGAGGATCATTTACAAAATTTTTTGATAAGGATTCATTGGGTATTCTAGACGATAAATTTAAAATAAGGTCAATAGCTGCTGCATTAACTACCGAAGCAGGAACCATTCGAGGCCTACATTTTCAAAAGAGCCCTTACCAAGAGGAGAAAGTTGTCATTTGTCTGAAGGGAGAAATTCTCGATGTAATAGTTGACTTGAGAAGCGATTCAGCAACTCTGGGTCACTGGGCTCAGATCAAACTCATTGACAACAAACCGGAAACTATTTGCCTACCAAAGGGAATAGCGCATGGATATCAGGCCCTAACCGAAGACGTAACAGTTCTTTATGGCCTCAGCAGCCTTTACAGCGCCCCAGATGCTTATTCACTTAATTATGGAGATGCTACTTTAGGGATTGAATGGCCGCTTCCAGCCAGAAACATTTCAATCAAAGACTTGGAAGGAATTTCTTTACATGAGGCTATAAAACTCATGCAAGAGGAGCATTCAAATGAGTAATAGAAATGCATCACATTCTTCGTGAAGGTATTAATTGTTGGTGGTAACGGTTTCCTAGGCCGTGAAATCACGGAGAGGCTCACTGCTGATGCTTTCGAAGTGCATGTTGTTTCTCGTAGTAGTAAATCTGATTCTAATTGGCAACAATCAATTGGTGATCTAAGTGCGCCCGATAGTTATATGCCGATACTTCTAAATTGGTGCCCAGATGTAGTTATACAGGCTGCCTGGGTCACAGAACAACGCACATATCGAACTGACCTCAAAAATAATGATTATGGAATTTTTACCACAAGCTTTGCTGAGCAATGCTTTCGCCAAGGAGTTAGGCACTTTTTAGCTTTTGGATCAGCTGCAGAATATGGTAATCAGACAAATCCTTGTAATGCAGTCAAATCTCTGGCCTCACCGTTAGATCTATACGGGAAGAGTAAATTACGAACTTTAATGTCTCTACAAGAATTGACGAGAACAGATGAACAAAAGTTAACTTGGGCCAGAGTCTTTCAAGCATATGGTCACACACAAGATTCAGCCCGTTATATTCCTCAACTGGCAAAAAAATTATTGTCTGGAGAAAATATTACGCTGAACAATCCGGATCTATACCTTGATTGGGTCACATCGCGTGATATTGCTCGAGCAGTGTCATTCTCTTTGAGTCATGATTTACCCGAAGTTATAGATATTGGAACGTCAATTGGTACAACGGTACAGGAGGTATACCAGAAGATAGCTGCTTTAGTTGGGAGAGAGCCGCACTTACCATTATCGAGAGCCAAAGATGATCAGGAATCTTCAAGTTTAATTGTGAGCCCAGATTCACCTATTTTCTCGGCGGGCTGGGCTCCAAAAGACAATCTCGATACCGGACTACTTTGGGCACTTTCGCTATGAAAAAACTACGAATAGGTTATCTGCCATTTAGTAAAGATCTCAAGCACCCTGGTGACAGAAGGCGCATAGTGCATTGGGCAAAGCATCGAGGGCATCAAATTGTTACTGACCTTGATGAAAAGGTTGATGTACTTGTGATTTCCGAGAGGGGAGATCTAGGTATAATAAGTAATTTAAAAACAGCACCTCCAATTGTATTTGATTTAATCGACGGCTATCTGTCCCCGGAGAAACTTGCAATTGACTGGATGCGAGGCACTTCAAAAGTGTTGACTCGGAAAATTTCTGGTCCACCAAAAAAATTCTCCTCACTTGTTTCCCAACTTTGTGAAGCCTCATCCGCCGTAATTTGCAGCAGCGTTGAACAAGAGTCACTAATACTGCCCTTTTCGAACAACACTCATGTAATTTTAGATAGTCATGATGAAATTTCATTTCTCCCCTTTAGATCCCAGGAAAGTAATCAAAAAAAGGAAATCCTCTGGGAAGGTCTACCAGCGACAATGGGCGGATTAAGGGAAATTCAATCCGCACTTGAAAAAGTGTTAAAAGGGAGTGGCGCTAAATTAAATCTTATTTCGGATCTTCAATATTTCAAAATTCTAGGAAGTTATATACCAGCAAAAACAGATGTTTTACTTAAAAACTCACTGGGAGAAAGCTACTCCAACACACAACTTGTCCCCTGGAGTGTTGATAATTTAGTGAAATTTGCAATGCAATCTTCCGCATCTATAATTCCAGTTCGTCTTTCAAGCCCCCTCCAATTCTTAAAGCCCGAAAATCGTCTATTAATAATGTGGAGACTTGGGTTACCTTGTTTAACTTCAAGATTGCCGTCTTATACTCGAGTCAATGAGATTGCTGGAGTGGATGGGATTTGTGAGACTCTTGAGAGTTGGAGCACTAAACTGGAATTAGTACTGAGTAACGATAGTCTTAAGGAAGATATGGTGCGTCGAGGACAATCCTATTTAAAGGAATTTCACAACACTGATGTTCTTCTAGGGAAGTGGGATCGCGCCATCTATTCAGTTCTTTGATAGTGCCCACTAAGTAACACCCAAAATTTCGACTAGAAGTTCGCGTCACGCTATATTTCTAAGTTCATATCGACTAATTTATCCTTATGTGCGGATTTGTTGGTGTCTTCAATCCAAAAGAGCTTACAACTTCTGAAGAATTGTGGATCTCAGAAGCACTTTCTCTCATTAAACATAGGGGTCCAGATGATGTTGGACTCTGGACTGGTATGAATCAGTGTGTAAGTTTGGGTCATCAACGCCTTGCGGTGATTGACCTAACAAATGGCGGGCATCAACCGATGCATTCCCAAGATCTAAAACTGCATCTTGTATTCAACGGTGAAATCTATAACTACATAGAATTAAAGGAGGAATTGGAATCTAGTGGATTTAAATTCTTCACTAATTCTGATACGGAAGTCTTACTTAATGCATATTTGGCATGGGGAGATGAGTGTGTTAATCACCTAAATGGGCAATTCGCTTTTGGAATTTTGGATGAGAACAGAAGGCAGCTTTTTTTAGCAAGAGACCGTGCTGGAGAAAAACCCATGTACTTTGCTCAACTCGTATCAGGATCAATCATATTCGGGTCAGAGTTAAAAACTCTTGCACATCATCCTGAAACTAATTCAGAGATTGATATTGAAAATTTGTGGGAATTCCTTACCCGTGGTCAATTAAGAGGTGAGAGATCTATTTTAAAGGGCATCCAAAAATTACTCCCAGCCCACACCGCAAGATTTAATCTTAAAACTAATCAAGTTGAAGTGAGTCAATATTGGAAGCCCAGACATGTCGAAATACCCCCTGAAAGAGGCAATCTGAAGCAATTGAGTAAAGATCTTGAAATATTGTTGACTCAAGCTGTCGAAAGACAATTTGTTTCGGATGTTCCGGTTGGTGTTCTATTAAGTGGTGGATTAGATTCAAGTATCATTACTGCAATCGCGAGTAAATCTCAGGGTCCCATACAAACTTTTACAGCAGTATTTAGTGAGTCAAGAGAGCTAAATGAAGCTGTGCACGCGAAACTAGTCGCAGATTATTTCGAAACTACTCATCATGAAATTGAAATACTCATCCCACCTTTAGAAGTTTTAGAGTTCTTAGGCTCAAATTTTGATGAACCTATTTTTGATCCATCAGTTATACCCACTTATTTACTGTCAAAAGAGATAAAGAAATTCTGCACTGTTGCCTTAGGAGGGGACGGAGCTGACGAATTATTTGGGGGTTATAAACACTATTCCCGAGCTCTTAGAACGCTTGAAATTCAGGCTGTCTTACCGATAGGACTTAGAAAAGTTTTATCCCTAGTTGGGTCTCGTTTGGTTCCACCTGGAAAACCAGGTCATGCACGCTTTAGACAATTAATGCAAGATCATTACCCATTCGATCCGCAAGAAGAGAGAATGTTCGAATTTAATACAGCAGATAGGATTTTAGGAATCTCTAGTGGGCGCAGCAGTGCCATTATGCCAAACAGGGAACGCTTTTCACTAGAATTAGATTTAGTTACAACTCTTTGCAACCATGACTTTTATAATTATTTGCCCAATGATATTTTAGTGAAAATAGATCGATGCAGCATGCTTTCTTCTTTAGAAATGCGGTCACCTTTCCTTGATGTGGACGTTATGGACTTTGCATTGAGATTGGTTCCAGGAACTCTAAAAGCCACAAATAATCAAAGAAAGATTCTCCTCACTCATTTGGGGCGGCGAATATTACCCGAAGAATTTAATTTTGAAAGAAAATTGGGATTTATTCCACCGACGACCAAATGGGGCTTGACTCATGAATGGCAAGAATTTATGAAAAGCTATCTTTTATCCGAAAGACAAAACATTTTTGAGAAGTCTATTCTAAGGAAGTATTTTAGTGACTTGAAAAACCAGCCACTGTTAGTCGATAGATTGCTAATGCTGACACTATTCGAAATTTGGCGTCAAAGAAACGGTTTTAGTTAAAGAACTTTGATAAGTAGAATCGAAGTCCGAATCGTAATCCATTTTGAATAATTTTTATTTTTCTAAACTTAGTAAGGCTTGTTGTATCTCTACCGGAAAGGTTCCTCATAGAAGCAATTGGCCATATGTGCCACTCTGATTCATCATTTTGTGCAGAAACTCGATTGATTGAAACACCGCTAATCAAGGAGCTCACATTAATGCTCAATTGATCGCGCTTAGAGTGGAGACGAAATTGTTCATCCCACACTGCCATAAAGTGGTCGGTTTGAGGAGAATTAACTCTTGCAATCATCCCCCCCCAATATGGTTTTTGATTTAAAACGTCTGGAAATGCATGTTTGTACGTCTGGAATTGCGTCCAAAGTTTTTTTTGCTCATCAAGTCCGTAAGCTGAGCAGATGAAAAATTCCCCACGCACAGATTTTCGCGAATAATGCGACATAAATGCTACTTGGCTCGACTTAAGCCATGAATCAAGCACTAGAGCTCCATCGACTTTTAAACGGACTGTATTATCAATGTAGAGAGATCGAGTTCCGTCAGGGAAAAACCTATGCCCTAACATCTTTATAGTTCTACTACTTCTGGCGGGACTATCAAGTCGCGTAGGTTCTATTACACGAATTTCCCAGGACTGACTTTTAAGGTTAGGGTCATCAGTAAAGCAGATATACTTTGTATCTGGTTTTTTCTCTATCATTAATTCATTCAAACTCTCGTACCCACCAAATAAGGCCGTAAAGACTACGTCAGAATTAGTCATGAACGATTCATTTGCCAGTCAACTTGCCTTTTTAAACCTTCGAATATGCCAACTTTTGGTTCCCACTTAAGTATGTTATGTGCAGAGCCACAATTCGCTTGTGTAATCATGGGATTTCCTGGTCCCAGCGGGCCACTATTGATTTCAATCTTTAGACCCATAATTTCTTCTAACATACTTATTGCATCTAGCATTGAAATTGGGGAGCCACCACCAATGTTGAACACATCACCGGGATCTGTTTGCGCAAGAAGGGCTGCAATATTGGCATCAGCTACATCTTCAACATAAGTAAAATCTCGAATCTGAGAACCATTCCCATGCAAGGGAAATGGACTTGATTGTAATCCAGCCGTCACTAATTTATTAAAGGCCATATCTGGTCGTTGTCGTGGCCCGAAGACAGTAAAGTAACGTAGAGAAACGCTATTTAGCCCAAATTCAGTTCCATATAAAGTACACAACTCTTCAGCAGCAAGCTTAGTAACTCCGTACGGGCTAACCGGACTTCTAGAATCACTCTCACGAGTCGGAGTAGTTTTTGCTCTTCCATAAACTGAAGAGCTTGATGAATTAATGAATTTTGGAACTCTTGATTCCAAAGCGGCCTTCAATAGTCGCTCAGTAACAATTATGTTCCTATTTACGTATACATTAAAATCAGGCCCCCACGAACTGTGGACACTTGGATGCCCCGCTAAATGAAAAACTCCTGAGATGTTCTCCATGAGAGGTTCCAAGTCACAGTCAAATAAATCCATATCCGCGTGTGAGTAATTCATATTTTCCAAAAGCCCCTGTTTATTTGCAGCTTTTATCGCGGGTGAATAATTCTCCGTTAAGGCATCTACTCCTAGAACTTGGTGCCCCAGACCTAATAATTTTTGAGACAAAGTTGAACCAATAAATCCGCACGAGCCAGTCACTAAGTACTTCATAGATAAGATAATAGTGGCAGACAGGTCCATTTTTGACTATAACCTGTGAGTAGTTAGCAATAGATTGAAAATTCGGGATTTATGAAGCGCCAATCAATTCGAAGGCAATCGAAAAGCTAGTATGCCTTGGCATCTAGCCGCTTAGGTTATGCTTACGAGGCTATTCAGATTCCACGCGAGAGAACATGAGCGATAATGATAAATCAAATCCTGCAAAAGAAATCGATAACTCGCTTTTTTCGCCCACGAAACTATCTTTACAAGGCAAATTGGATTCTAAAAGTTCTACAAGTTAGACATTACTCAAAGAAAACTAGTAACCACTTAGCTAATAGTCAGCAGAGGGGCCTATTTATCGATTGCGGATCTAACGTAGGGCAAGGCTTTCAGTTTTTTAGTAGATTTTATAAGTTAGAAAATTTTGATTATATCCTTTTTGAACCTAATCCTAATTGCTTTCGAATACTTCACAACAACCTAAAAGAATTTAAAAACGAAAAAATAGAGCTGCGAGAGCAAGCCGTAGGAGTATTCGACTCTAAGGTCGATTTTTACGGAATCGAAGATTCACAAGGTGGTCAACTTTCGGTTGGTGGGACAACTCTCCGAGCACATAATTCAAAATATTTTACCAAACCAAACAAAAGCGATTTGCTAGTGGATTCAATCTCTTTTTCTAGCTTACTTCTGGAAGTTTCAAATCAATATGAATGTATCATTGTTAAATTCGATATCGAAGGAGGAGAATATCCAATATTGGAGGATTTAAGAGAACGGAAACTATTAGAGAAAATAGAAACCCTTTTTGTTGAATTTCATTCTCAATATATGTCAAAAGCTGAGGCAATTAAATATCGCCAAATCGAACAACGATTCTGGAAATACGTGAAAACCACTAAATGTCGTGCAATTTCTTGGATTTGAATCAACAACTACAATGAAGTTCCACTCGTATCTACATAATTCTTTTCATTTCCAAAATTAAGTGATGAGAAGAGTGGCTTGGGCCGGGATCGAACCGGCGACCTAACGATTTTCAGTCGTTCGCTCGTACCAACTGAGCTACCAAGCCAAACAAGTTTTCAATGTCATTGACCTAAAAAGGCATGCGACACCAAATCCTTTGCGACCCGGACGGGACTTGAACCCGCGACCTCCGCCGTGACAGGGCGGCGCGCTAACCAACTGCGCTACCGGGCCTTAAGTGAAACTAATAAACATAAGTGGCTCTTATGTCATCTTAAAGCCGTTACTACTTTTTCTTGCG
>Ga0214921_10002022_pt1 | contig 33740 bp, 24 predicted proteins | sample LL1505_MetaG_FD_177992 | JGI IMG/M metagenome (GOLD analysis project Ga0214921, IMG submission 177992) | Freshwater microbial communities from Lake Lanier, Atlanta, Georgia, United States - LL-1505 | ecosystem: Environmental > Aquatic > Freshwater > Lake | place: USA: Georgia | collected... | reverse complement strand
ACCTCTGTTTACTGGAAATCAGCTACGTAGTGGCTTCCTGTCGATCGCGTTCTTGCCAGTTATAATATTCGGAGTAAAGCGCGGTTATCGGTGGCTAGCGCTGATAGGATTTATCGCCCTGTGCGTTATCCAACTGGCCCCGCTTTCCCTCAACACGACAGGACGATTCGTCGTGATTCCATTGGCGGCATTTACCCTTCTTTGGGGCGCTAGAGCGGAGAAATACCCGATATTAGTCACACTGTGTGTCATAGGAGCGTACTGGGGAAATCGAACGACCCTGGGGCTCACCGATTGGCTTCCTAATTATTCTCTTAATCGAGTAATCAGCTATACCGAGTGCCAGGAACTGCCAGAGCTACTTCAAGGAAGCCCACTAAATCTACTTACTCGCCCGCTCTCGATAGATTCTAACGTCGCCGGACGGTTAGGGCGCGCTAAATTTGAGTACGCATACTGCCCAGCCGACCGCGACTGGCCGAAATACCTCAGAGGGCTTAAGAACACATCACGCTGGTTTGGTATGTATCCAGAACTCCCTCTAGCACCCGGAGTAAATTATCCATCAGCTCTAGGCTATCCATGCCAGAACGAGAGGGTTCCACTTGATCAGATGCAGCGCTGGTTAGAGGAAACCGGGTGGAAGTTCCACAGTAAGCTTAACTGCGGAGTGCTGATATACCACGCTGAGGATGGCGAGGCTCCGGCAGCAGCAAAGACGCCCGAGCTATCTAATACGCATTCCGATTCTTAAACCCGTTCACCACGGTCATAAACACGATCTTGAGATCTAACAGTATCGACCAGTTCTCTATGTAATAGAGGTCGTACTCAATACGCTTATCGATCGATGTGTCACCGCGCCAACCGTGAACCTGCGCCCATCCAGTTATACCTGCAGGGACCTTGTGTCGTAACATATAACGGGGGATCCGCTGCCTGAATTCTTTAATGTAAACGGGTCGCTCTGGTCGTGGACCGACTATCGACATATCACCCCGTAAAACATTAAATAACTGTGGCAACTCATCTAGGCTCGTTGATCTTAAGAACCTACCTAATGGTGTGACACGCCCATCGCCGGGAGTCGTCCAACCCGGACCAGCAGCCTCGGCGTCCTGATACATCGTGCGGAACTTGACGATTTTAAAACGAGAACCGTCAAAGCTAACCCGCTCCTGTTTAAATAGAACTGGACCCCTTGAAGTTAGCTTCACTAGAATCGTGATTAAAGCCATTAGAGGAGAGAACACCACTAAAGCAGAGGTGGCGATAACTAAATCCAGCGCCCGTTTGGATACCATATTTATCCCATCAAGCGGCGATCCTTGAAGACTTATCACTGGAAGTCCCTCGAACTCCTCAATCGCCCCACCGATACTGGCGAACTGATAGAGATCTGGGATTATCTTTATATCAAGCAAAGAATCTTTTAACTGATCCATTATATCAGGAAGGATCTGCTGGTCCTCTAACGGCAACGCAACGACTATCTGGTCGATATCGGCGCGACTGATAAACCGCTCTAGATCTTGGTAACCACCAACTATAGGAACGCCGCCTGGACCACGACGCTCATTACCATCACGCGAAAGGCATCCAATTAATTGAATCCCCAACTCCTGGTGTAACCTGACACGGCTAACCATATCGGAGGCAACCTGCCCAGCGCCGATTAGTAACATATACCTTAAATTATACCCTTTGCGTCTGAGCTCGCGCAGAAAAAATCGCAAAGTCGATCGCTCAAGAACGGTGAGAAATGTGGCCAAAACCCAGAAATAAACGAATACAAGTCGTGAAAACTGACTGCTCTTCTCTCGGAAAAGATATGTCATCGAGATTAATAACAGGATCGACAACGCATTGGCGTTGATTAACACCCACAACTCACGGGTTCTTCGCACACCTCGCATCGGCCGATACAAACCCATGCGGCGAAATACAAAGGCCCAGATAAGCCAGATGAACAGCAACATTGAGAGGTACTGAGTTAACTCAGGAATGCCCTTGTCAACTGGAATCCAGCCGGACTGGAAACGTGCCCAGTAGGCTATTAGCCATGCCACCGAGACAACGGCTAGGTCGGCTACCACAAATAGGTATTCAAAGAGCTGTCGCTTCTGCTTTAACATCTTTAAGAAACTCCTGCTACTGACCGGCGACTGCCGCAATTTCATCAGCGGACTGCTGATCGGCACCGCTTAAACCGCCAGGCGCGACTACGCCATTACCTGCTGGTATTTTGACCTGCTCTGCGAATCGGCGCCAGGTTTGAAAAAACACCGGGTATTCAAAGCGTTGGGCGTTCTCTCTAACAACTTGGGGGTCAAATAGCCCCTCAATTCGAGAGAAATAACGGATCGCCTTAGCGAACTCTGGAGCCGAGCCAACACCGCTCTTTGGAACGAATACTCCGCTCTTCATTTTAGGTAAAGAGCTTGCGTCAGCTCCGACCGCCACTCCATCAACCGTCTCAGCCGCTCCTCCTGCTTGAACCGCTATCACCGGTCTGCCCGATGCTAGACACTCAACAGGAACGATCCCGAAGTCCTCAATACCTGGGAATAAAAGTGCACGACACCTGCGGTAGCACTCCCAGAGAAAAGCCTCACTGACGTGCCCAAAGAAACGGGTCTTACTCCCCGCACTAGCTTTAAGCTTATCTAGCTCCGGCCCTTTTCCAACAACCCAGAGCGGCACGTTTAATTTATCACAAGCCTCGATCGCCACATCAACTCGCTTATAGGGAACAAGCGCGCCAGCACAGAGAAAAAACGGCTCCTCTTGATTATTTAAAAGCGCCAACTCATCTCTAGTTAATTCCTGATCAACTTCATTGGCCGACCTAACCGGTGGAGGAATAACCACTGCACGACGTCCATAAAACTTGCGGATCCTGGCGGCGATAAATGAGCTAATAGCGACAAACTCAGTAACTCGCTTAGCGCCCCTCTTATCCCATAGACGAAGCGGCCACAGAATCGGCTGAGCGAGATACAGAAGCGGCCCCTTAAAATACGCCGGAGCTTGATCCCAGATATATCGCATCGGTGTAAAACAGTAACAGATATGAGGAACCCCCTCAGGGAGTCTTACGTTTTTAGCCGCCGCGTGGCTTAGAGAGATAACTAGATCGTACCCTTCTATTTTTAAGCTCATAGCCGCTAATGGAAAAAGAGGTAGGAGCCCTCGATATATCTTAGCTATACCAGGGATCTTATTTAAAAATGAGACTCCCCTTACCCGGCTATCAATGCGCGCTGAAGTGCTTCCTGGCACATGCACTAACGTAAAGATCTCGGCTGATGGATAGAGATCAAGAAAAGCCTCAAGGCAACGCTCACCTCCGCGCATCCCAGTTAACCAATCGTGAATGATCGCCACCCTCATACAGCTCTACTTATTTTGGCCGATTATTCATGATTATGCGCCTATTTCCGGCTATCGCGGAACCGTAAACCGATCTAGTTCTCTCCGCTATAACTGGTCGGCTAAACCTCTTAAGATGCTCTAGCCTCACATGTTTACCGCGCTTTGAATCGGTAGTCGCGGCGAAAATCGCATCTACAAGAGCCTCTACACTTAAGTCCTTTGCCACTACATCATCAGGTGTCACCAGCTCCGCTATAGCCGGAACAGGGCGACAGATCACCTTTGTTCCAACGCTCTGTGCCTCAAGCGCAGGAAGGCAGAAGCCCTCTGCTAGTGACGCAACAATTAAGGCATCAGCCCCACGATAAAGATGTCGCAGTAAGTCACTCTCGACCGCTCCGATAACACTCACCGAGCCGGCTCTCGTTAACAACTGAGATAGGCTCTTATCTCCTCTAACTTGCTCGGCTCCGTATCCGGCTAGCACCAGCCGGGGGGCGGGTCCTGTTGAGTTACACTTTTCGTAACGTTCAACAAAAAGCGGCCAAGCACGCAGCAGATCCGCCACACCTTTGTGTGGCTTGTTATTTGAAATAACAGATACGAAATACCGCTCATCCGCTGCTACAAATAGCGGTCTCGTCGCTTCTGACAACGGCTCTTCAAGTCCAGCTCCTGCAAGAAAGGTCGGAATTGCGTTAGGAATGTGAACGACCTTGCGTGGATCCACACCTGTCAGTTTAATCACCGCGGTTCGCGTATCGGCACTAACCGCGATTACCTTGGACGCGCGGGCGACAGCGGACTTAATTAAACGCTTCGCTATTAGCGGATAGTAGAAAGCCTCGGGACGATCGATATGAATCAGATCGTGAATAGTTACTACTGAAGGGATCGACACCCCAAATGGCAACGTGTAGTGCGGAGAGTGATACAGATCAAAGCGCGAGAAATCGATCCTGCGCGGCATAAGCAAATACTCACTAAGGGAGTAGCCCTTTGATGTGTCGTAGATCCAAGTAACGTCGCGCCTCCACTTGGCGCGCTCTGCTTGCGCTTGTGAGGCTATTACAGTGATGTGGGTATCCGCGCGCTCTAATAACCCCTGAACGGTGTTGTCGATGTATACACCGATCCCGCCATCGCCCAGCTTCCTTCCATCAAGAAGGAGTCGCGGCAAAGACGCGGTATCACGAAACCTATGTATTAGTTGGCTACTTTGCGCTTCCACGGAGCAGTATCATCCCCCTCACGGGCGGTGAATACCCGCCGTACCACGTAGATCTTCTTGTTCTGAGACTCGTAATAAGTCCTAGCTAATACCTCAGCCAAAAGACCAAACACCAAGAACTGCAAACCGATAATCACCATCATCACTCCGAGCGACAATAGCGGACGGTTACCAGCGGGTACGTGCCCTACAAATCGATCCCAGGTGATTGATGCTAAAATAAGCGCTCCTAGTCCCGCTGAGCCAACTCCAACTAAACCAAATAGGTGAATCGGACGCTTGGAGTAACCCAAAAGAAACTTCACCGTAATAAGGTCAAGTATAACGCGAATAGTGCGCGAGATGCCGTACTTTGATTTTCCGAATTTGCGCTCGCGGTGATTTACAGGAACCTCGACGATCCGAGCGCCGATCTCGTTCGCTAACGCTGGAATGAATCTGTGCATCTCACCATAGAGCCTAAGACTCTTAGCTACTTCAGATGTCATCACCTTTAAAGTGCAACCGTAGTCGTGCAACCTAACCCCTGTAGCCCAAGATATCAGCCTATTAGCGAGCATACTTGGTAGCTTGCGGCTGATAAATTTATCGCGGCGCTCTTTGCGCCAGCCAGCCACGAGGTCGTAGCCCTCTTCAAGCTTTGCTACCATCGCCGGGATCTCCGCTGGATCATTTTGCAGATCGCCATCAAGAGCGATCACGATCTCGTAACGCGCGTGATCAAAGCCCGCGGCCATCGCCGCTGTTTGACCGAAGTTTCTGCGTAACTGAATCAGTTGAAGATGTGGATCACTTCCAGCGCACTCAAGTAGCCTTGAAACCGTAGCGTCACGAGAACCATCATCAACATAGATAATCTCGTATGGTCGGCCAGTACTAGCCAACACGCCGGTGACCTCACGAAACCCTTCGGCTACATTATCCTCTTCGTTATAAACTGGAATGACTACAGAGATTCCCTGCATGGGGTGTCCTCAACCTATAAACTACAATATTTTGGAGACTCTATTTCCTGTTGTGTGAGACAGAGCTCAGAAGAGGATATCACACTCATAAATCTAAACACAGCAGGGCTGGTCGTTGATTAATAATACTGAGAAATCAAGATGTTACACCGCCAGGCGAAAGTAGCAAGTTAGGCGCAGTTAATCATCTACAAATTGCCGGCTCTCCTAACGGCGCGAACGCGCCGTTTTAACAAAATATCGCGCAAGCGAGATTTTGCCTCTCTGGCAAGCGAGATTTTGCCTCCCTAGCTAGCGAGATTTTGCCTCACTAGAAAGCCAGATTCTGCCCTCTACGTCCTTCGACGCCAATCAATTATCTCGGCGGCCGCTATACCCGCCTCTAAGCCCTTATTAGAATCATTATCACCGGCTCGCTTATACGCATCTTCGATCTTATCAACGGGAAGCACCTCATTAATGATCGGGATATCGCACTCAAATTGCACCCGCTCAAGGCCGCTCATACAGAGATCTTTGACGATATCGAAGTGGTAGGTATCACCCTTTAAGATCACACCAAAAACTATAATCGCCTCTAATTTCGGATCTCGTTTGGCCAATCTACGCGCGGCTAAAGGGATCTCCAGGCAGCCGGGCAAAACGTGCACCTGCGGCTCTTCGCACCCGGCGAATCTGAGCACCTCAAGACACCGCGTTGTCATAGATTGCGAGATATCGCCGTACCACTTTGATTGGATTATGGCGACCTTGGCCCCTGGCACGATCGCCTTTAATTTCTCGTATGAGTAGGTAGCTTGGGCCATTACTATAAGGGAGAAACATTCTAAGAGAGAAATACCGGAGAAGGGACTTGAACCCCCACACCCTCGCAGGTAGCGGATTTTGAATCCGCCGCGTCTACCATTCCGCCACTCCGGCCTATGAGAGAATTGGCCTAGACTCTACTGGTAAACCGCGGCGATTTCAAGCTCTGTGTGGGAAAGGCAGGGCCAGGATAGTTAGCGGGCCTTTTCTGCCCAACATCGCGGTAGTGAGGGTTTGCAGCTCTACCTTAGCTACGATCCCTCGCTAACTCATCAGAAACCTTCAACCCGAGTTCATCCGCGTATGTTATAGCCGAAAGCACCTCTTTCGCTCGCTCTCCAGATTCATCTAAGGAGAATTTTAGCTGATGCTTAACGAACTCCAGAACTTTTGAGCCGAGCTGCTTCAGCGCATTTTCTGGGAAATCAAGACCGGACTCTTTCTTAAGCTCACTTAAAAACTTAAGCATCTTGGTGCCTTGCTCTAGCGTTGGGGAGGTGTCGAAACATACATAGTGATAACTTAAGAGGGATTTCAAAGCATCTTTGAGAAATTCAGAATTAGTTATGGCATCCTTATCATTTCCAAGAGCCCCTGATATTGCTTGTTTTAAGGGCTGGATCGCAAATAAGCAATCAACTCCTCTCTTCAGCATATCAGTGATCAACTCGATACTAGCGACAACCTTAGCGGCGGGATCTATTCCTTTAAGCTCCGCCCGCCGCATCTCTTCTATAATTTCAGATCCGCTTTTCGTTTCTGCACTTCGAAATATCGAGGCATTCGACCCGCCTAATATACTATCTAGTTCCTCTAGCCTCTGATCAATCTTGGCTTGCGCATTGAGCTGCGTGTCGTATCCGCTACGCAATCTAGGCTCACTAAGAATATTATACGCATCATTAACAGCTTCTAAAGCTTCCCTAGCATCTTCCTTAAATTCGCCTCTTACCCGATCGGGGTTTAGAGCACCGCTCATTTTTTTAAACGCTGCCTCGATCTCTGACGGCCGTGCGTTGTTTAGAACTCCGAGGCGATCGTATAGATTTTCATTCTTACTCATCTTGATCGCTTTATTCGTATCAATAACTTGTGCCGCGCCCGTCATATCCCCCTGCCTCTTATATTCTATTTCCCTAGTTCTACTAATTTAAGTCTTACCGAAACTATTACCGCGAAGCTTTGGCTTATTCCTTCTCCTCAACTGTGTATGGCCCTTGAAGCGAATTAATCATCAGCCACTCTGTAGAGAACACCCACCCGCCTTCGGGTTTAGCCATCTCACTGTTACTGAAATAAACACACGACCCTGAATTGGTTCCTCCGCACGCAAAACAAACATAATCAAACTTTTCAACCAGTCTGGTCTTTTCCTCCCTAATTTGCTCAAGTGTGCTTTGCATCACGTCAAAAGCTTTCTCAGTTGATATATTAAGCTCTTTACCCAATTCCTCGTAGTATTCGCTATCCTTAGTCGTTTGGAGATTGTGAAACGCTTGAGGATCGCTATTTAGTAAATCGCTAAATTTTTGGTTAACCTTGGCCGCAGCTTTAAAAACTTCGGAGTCAGCCTTCTTTCTGTCAATATCTTTGGCCTGCTCTCTTTGCGTTTGGGTCTCTGACGCCACCGCGACACTTCCGCCGCCTCTGCCTCTTCGCCCCGCCCCTCCTGGCGCGGGGCGCCGCGAGACCTCTTTTAAGAAATCGCCTAGCACTTCTTGCAAAACTTGATTGCTAAAAACGTGTTCACCTTCGCCATCTGCTTCATCATAATCCTGCTGCAATAGAAGCTTATCAATCAAAGTCTTAACATCACGCCCTGAGGCGAATGATGGCGAACCAACTAATGAGCTAAGCCCCTGATTTAGGATCTGCTCATATCCCTTCTCAAAGCCCACCCCATGCTCCTTGGCTAAACGACTAAAAAGCTTCTTTGCCTGATCCAGGGATAACCGTTCTGCTTTGCAGAGCTTAAATTTAGTCGCTAGGCTTGAATCAAACTTCTGAAACTCGGCCATATTCTCGGCTGAATCCACCCCGATAAACAGGAACCGCTTGCTATTTTTTGATAATTGCTCCTTCAACTCGGCCACTGAGCTCTCGGAGAACGCTCTGCTATTAATAATACCCTTAACCTGGTTCACAATGAGACCGGTACCAAAAGCAGCCTCGCACTTATTTTTGGTCGCGAGCTGCGATGAATTACCCTCATAGCCGCCGACAAATGAACCCCCGACCTCATTCCTGCTATCAGCCGATGAAAGCAGGCCGAGTGAGTGATAAAATTTAACTATTATGTCGGCCAGGTCTTTCTTGCCTGTTCCGGGATCTCCCTCAAGCAGGATCGCCATCGGTACATTCGTAAAGATATCTCGACCATTTTTCTTGTTTAAACTGACGGCTTTCTGAACATCAACAAGGAGCTTTCGGATCTCCAGATTTCCGACGATTCTTCGATCGAACTCGGCTAGTACTTCTTCTGGCGTATAAGGTTTTTTAATCTCAACATCTTCTAATCGAATAGTTTGATACTCTTCGTCCGCGATATCTTCGCCAGCTTTAGTGAGTCTAGAGGACTGCGCCTGTATAACAGCTTCAATAGTTTTCTCCACATCTCTCGCGTTACCCGGATACTGATTGCGCCGCTGCAGCTCATCAACTCGATCGCAGATAGCATCAAGCACCTCAGGGGTGTACTTCAGTTCTCGGCCCTTAAGCATGCCCTCGGTGATAGTTTTAAGCTCGCTCCTCGTGTAATCCTCAAAAGGAACAAACGAGCACCTCGATTGCAATCCCTCGTCTGTTTTCAAAAGTTCTAGGATCTTATCTTCGTACCCAGCAAAGATAAAAACCGTATCTTTCCATTCAAGATCAGTGAGCATTGGAACGAGGAGATCGATAATCTCTTTGCCATCTCTATTTGACTGAGGATCTAGTTGGTGAAACTCGTCTATAAACACCGTGCCATTCTTGCCCTTAAGGAACTCTTTCTTCGCTCCATCTTTTCCAAGACTGGCCAATTCGGTGGCTTTAAGCATCTGAATGTGCGGACTCTTTACGACCCCTTCGCGAGCCATAATCTGACCGGTAAGACGCGCTACTGTGGTCTTTCCCGTTCCAGGGTTACCGCTGAAAACCATCGCTGTCGGGTTCTGTTTGCCGGTTCCCTTGACCCGTTTTTTTTCGAGCCGCGCTCTGTTAACGAGACCTTCTATCGCTTCCTTGGCCTTGCCCAGTCCGACCAATCCTTTGAGTTTTTCTAGTGGGTCTTCTTCCTGTTTGATACCTGCTTTAACGATATCATCCGCTGTTACTGTAAGCTCATCATCGCTTTCGTTATTTACGATTCGATCTGTAAGGGCGGCCTTTATATCAGCCCATATGCGGGCGCTGTCGGCTAAGGTGCCTCCGATCTTAATCGATTCCTTAAGAACGGCGAGCGCTTCTTCGGACAATTGATAGCTCTCTTGAATCGCCGCGCGTTCAATTAAAGTGACGATCTGCTCGGCACTCGCGACACTGATATCTATCTTGTGGCAAGGCAGCGCGGATCCAAAATCTTTTTTATAGCTTTCAAAGGTCTCCGAGGTGCCACTTATTAAAAGATGACATACACCGTTATTAGCTTTCTGAAAGTTCTTGAATGCTTTAAAGAAGTCGCTCTGAGGGTTTAGGTTCAGCTCCTCAGGAACATGCAGAATTGCCCCGACTGACCCGGCAAGTTTTTTAAACAGCGCCTCTGGATCGTTTGCCATGCTGGAGGTAACGCGAATATACCCCTCCAGTCCGTCGTACGGATACCGCCCATCCCTAATGACACAGAGCTCACTTCCCATAGCCTTTGCTAGAGCGACAACGCTCTCCGGCTCGCCGTTCACGATAAAGGCATGGGACTCTCCGGAGCTTCCCATGTTGCGCCTTGCGACATTTACTTTCTCGATTCTACGAAGGATGTGTCGGCCTCCAGGTTTGCCCTCAAGGATTGGCTCCACTGAATTAGACTTCTGAAAATCTAAGAGACCTTTGAACAAAACCGCGGGCCAAATCAGGTTCTTGCCTCCGTTTTGTCTAAGCTTCTCGTAAGCCTCGTAAGTCTTGGGCATCTTAGCCCGCATCTCATCAGGACGGATGCTGTACATCGCAAAGGTCTCAGCGAGGAACTCCGCTGGTGACTTAAAGTAATCACGGGGCATCAAGTTCTTTTCCTGCTGAAAAGCTTCTTCGAAACTTCTGCTGACTTCATGAGAAACATGCGCCGCTCGCTGGTCGCTCTTCGCGGCGCCACTCTTATCCACCACGTCAAGCAATTTAAACAGGCCAATAGAGACCGCATGACCGACCTCGTGCATTAATATCGAGAAATCGAGGGTTAATTTTCCATCCTGCATTCGAGTTAAAACGACGATCTTTTTCCCACCATCCCCGCTTTTGTGTATACCTTCTGCCTCGTCGATCGGGCTGCCACCCAGATCGCGCCCATGAGTATCGGCGATGCCGTGGGCTACATTATCCCTCGCGGTTACAAATTTATAGCCGGCTTGTTCTAATTGCTTTAGGAGGTCTGGATGAATACACTCTAAAGCCTCCTTAACTAACTCTACATCTCTCTCAGTACCGAGGTTGCCCTGCTCAACTAACCTAGAGATCAATCCTCGATTGGCCGCCGATTTATTATCGATTTGTTGCTCTTGGTGCTCGGCCTCCGCTCTGTCACGCCGAGACTTATAACGGTAATCTGATCGTGCGTTTTTAGGCTCTTGGCTGCCTTTTGCTAAATGCTCCGATTCGCTAGCTTGCTGGGGAGGAGTATTTTGCTTCGGTGGATTAACTGACTCGGGATCGCTAGGCTTGTTTGGGCTGCTACTTTGCTGGGGGCCACCACCTTGCTCGGGGGCTGGTGAAGATCCAGTCGAATTAGCGTCCGGACCTGTTGAGCGGCTACCTCCACGATTTCCCGGCGCTTTAGAACCTGGATCGATACCAGAGCTATCCTGCGGCTGGTATTGCGGGTTTTCCTCCAGAAACTTTTTTAATTTAGCCCGGGCCTCTTCCAATTGAGATCGAGCTTGTTTTTTGCCATCCTCATCTATCGCCACCTTGACCATGATTTCAGCAGTTGTCACGTCGGTCTCTAACGAGATCTTGTCACGGTGCTTTTCTAATTGCTTTTGAAGGGATTCTACCATGCCTCCGACGCTTGTCGGTGAGTCGAATTTAGGCGATTCGTTTGAAGTCCCGAATAATTTTTCAAGGAACTTTTTCTGTTGTTCCGGGTTCATCTGCCTATAAATCGCCGCTACTGCAGTACTCGAGGCGGGGGTTAAGGTCTGCGCCAGATCTGCTTGCCCAGTGGCTCGTGACGGTGCGGCAGTTGGCTTCAATTTATCATTCATATCCCCTCCCCTAAGATCCTCTCAGCGCCTCTTTTACTCGACTCTCATTTAGAATTTTCCTGGCCAGGGCGAGCATATCCTCGTACGGCACCGCTGATCGTTCGTGGAGCTCCTCTATAAATTTAACGACCTGACCAAACTCTTCCTCGCTAACATCAGGCGCTGATGACTCGGTTGCCATGGATGCTCCTCCTTAATCTTAAGCACGGACTCCCCGCGCTTACCCGCACTTTAACCTCTTTAACAGTCACCCCTGACAGCAAACTAACAGATGATAATCCACCATCCTGCAGTTAGAGGTCGTCTAGGCAGCGGAAAAACTTAAGGGCTTTTATTAGGAATTTTTCCAGTTCAAGAGCAAACAACAAACGGCGGCATTCTAGGGGGAAATTCAAACACTTAGCCCCTAAAAACGCGAGAAGAATCGTTCTCGAGAGGAGCCCAAGCCCCTACCCCACCCGCGAAGCAATCACCTTCTCAACCTCTGCAATAACCTCGCCGATCTCCCGGCCTGCGGGATCTAGCGGCTCTAAAAACTCTAACTCTATCGATGTGCCATAAGGAACCGGCCAGAAGCTGTATCTTAATAGCCTCCAGTTTCCGCGAATCGCTACCGGCTGAATAACCGCGGTGGGCATGTTGCTTATTAGCGCCTTTAGGCCTGTGGACTTAAATTTACGCATCACTCCATCACGCGCTCTGGTGCCCTCAGGAAAAACCGCGGCGACCTGACGCTCTGACTCCTTTGTTCTGCCGAATTCCTCAATCTGCCTTACTGCTTTAGCGGCATCCTTGCGATCGATTAGCACAGATCCAAGCCGTCTTAATGATAACGAGATGCTTGGAATCCACCGACCCAACTCACGCTTGGCGATAAAACCAACCTCCCGATCTCGGCACTCCCACATAATCATCGGGATGTCGTACATACTCTGATGATTCGATACGATAATCACTGATCTATCTTTCGGCAAATGTGGTTTACCTATGACTCGGTAGCGCGCCCCCGTTGCGAAGCGAATATTTAGCACTATGCAGATATTCATCAGGTCGAGGATCCACTTGTGTAGCTTCCTACTAAAACAGGTAGCGATCCTTTGAGGTGGGTCAAATACCACCAGAATCGATACAAAAAGAGCTATGTAGATCGGAGTGATGATCCAATCTATTAATTTATGGTCGGTTGAATCTTTATCAAAGTCTCTCGTCATACAAATCACACTCGTCTCTGCAACGCTATCGCGTGCTCTAATTTTTTTCGCAACCACTCAGGCATCTCATTTCGAAGTTGACCAAGAAGCGTGCTCTCAACCCCGAGTAAGATCTCCTGGCGTTTAGGTTCACTAAAATCTGTTTGATGGAGATGTCTTATTGAATCGAGCGCTATTACGCCTCTAACTAGAGTGGATCCGCTAACGGCGGAATTATCACAGGCGGCGTAAAGCGCCGATCGCAGCAACTCAAAATCCTTCACCCCTCCGTCATGGATCATAATCGACAGAATGCGTGCCAGGCGCGGATTAAACGAGACACCATCTTCGCGTGTCATGCCAGGCTCTACGTTCCCACCTAACGCAACACACTCTTGATAGTCAGCAGCCAAAGAAGCTAGCTGATCAGGCTCAAGAAAACGCTTTAAGGCTGTGAATACCTTGGGAGATTCGTCATTGAGTGATGGCCAAGCTGGTACCTTATCGTCGGGCGTCATAAGAAAATAATGTAGGTGGCTAACATAAATAACGGGGATCTAGGAAGTCTTACCGTAATAGTAACGATGTGGCTACTCGACCTTCAGCGTCTGCAACGTCGTTCTTATTACGCTTTGCAATTTGATCGTTGTTGTAATTGCATCGCTAGACGAGCCTTTTTGCGCCTCGTCTTTCTTGTTACCCCTTGACATACATCGAATTCGGCGTACTATTTCAAGGTATGGTACAGAGAGTTCTCAACATAGCTAAATCACGCAGTTTTTTCCTCTTCGGTGCTCGAGGAACAGGTAAATCTTCACTGATTAAGGAACAGTTTGCGGACTCAACCAAGCTCCTGATTGACCTGTTACAGCCTGATCAATTCTCTATTCTAAACCGAGATCCAAGTGAGCTATCTCGGCGAATTGAAGCCGCCAAATCGCACGAAGGCTTCATAGTAATAGATGAGGTTCAAAAAATCCCTAAGCTTCTTGATCTGGTCCACTATCATATTGAGAGGGACAAGGTTCGTTTTGCCCTAACCGGCTCCAGTGCGCGCAAGCTGCGACGAGGTTCAGCAAATCTCTTGGCTGGTCGAGCGCTTGTCTATCACCTCTTTCCATTTACTCATGTAGAACTCGGCGCTGGCTTCTCATTGGAGCATGCACTGCACTGGGGCTCACTGCCAGAGGTGGTTAATGAGAGTGATGCATCCTTGAAGCGTAAGATCCTACAGGCTTACACGCACACGTATCTCAGAGAGGAGATCCAGGCCGAGCAGTTAATTCGCTCTCTCGACCCCTTTCATCTTTTTTTGGGAATCTCTGCTCAAATGAATGGCAAGATTATCAACTACTCAAAGATAGCAAGAGAATGTAGGGCCAGTGACTATTCTGTAAAAGAATACTTTAGGATTCTAGAAGATACATTACTTGGCTTCCATGTGTATCCATTTCATGAGTCTATTCGCAAGCGTCAAACCTGCAATCCTAAGTTCTATCTCTTCGATCAGGGTGTGAAACGTAGCTTAGCAAATCATCTACACATTCCAATTGCGCCCAGCACATCAACCTACGGCGATGCATTTGAGGAATGGCTTGTTACAGAGATACATAGGCTGATTCAATACAAAGAAAGTGATTTTACCCTATCGTACTTACGAACAAAGGATGATGCCGAGATTGATTTAATCCTTGAACGTCCAGGACTTCCACGGGCACTCATTGAGATCAAGTCTTCTTCAGTGATCACACCAGAGCACGTCTCAGGGCTTAATAGTTTCGCGAAATCAGTGCCCAATGCCCGCGCTTACTGCCTGAGTAACGATCCTGCCGCAAAAGTTATAGGCAAGGTAGAAGCGCTGCACTGGAGAGATGGAATCCGCGAATTAGGAATATGGTAATATCGCCTTAAGGCCATGAATACCTTTGGAGATTCGTCATTGAGCGATGGCCATGCTGGTGCTTTATCGTCGGGTGTCATAAGAATGTAGGTAGCTACTCGCAACGGAACTAAAAGCTACCCGATTGATGACTAAGCCACGGATGGTCTACAATGACGACGATGAGCTCTAAAACTTGGTACCCAAATCTCAGAGCGCTCCTCCTTGTTTTATTTTGCTCCATTATTCTCTGTGGTTTAGATAGCGTGTTGGCTGACGATTACATCTCCCCTGAACTCGTTAAGATTACAACCCCTAAGTACCAACCTGATGACTCAAGCTTTAATCCCCGGCTAGGTTCATACGAGTATTCGGTGGGCTGGGAGGGGATCAATGCCGCTTCTTGCACACTGAAAGTAGCGCGACAGGGAGACACCTACGTCGTTGACGCGGCTGCGCGCACCTACTCAGGGGTCGATCTCCTTTACAAACTACGCTACGAAGCAGTGGGAGTTATCTCGGCTAAAGATCTCACGTCAATTAATTTAGATATCGATCACCGCGAGAACTCAAGACAGAAGAAGATCTCGATCGACTTCACCCCGAATCTGAAGAGTATCCATGCCGTTAGAAGCAAGGGAGAGAACGACCCAGACAAAAAAGTCCTCTCTTTTACCACCGATAATTTTACCTTAGATCCCATCGCGGCTGTATTTCTCGCGAGAAGCCTTAAGTGGAAGGTTGGGGATTCAAAGCAATTCGATGTTTTTAACGGCAAGAGTCGCTACATAATATCCCTCACAGCCGTTGAACGCAAAAACATCAACTATCAGGGCGAGCAACGTCCAGTGATCGTCATAACTCCACAGGTTCGTAACCTTACAACGACAAAGCCTCGGTCTAAGCTGCGACAGGCCTTCATATACGTCTCCGACGATGAGTCTCGCGATGTGTTAAGGATTGAGAGCTCTGTTTTTATCGGCCGAGTAATCACTGAGCTAGACTCGTTTACCCCAGAGGACGCGTCAACGCGACCTCCTATACAGATGGTCCGCGGAGCAGAGGGCGATGATATGCGCGCCCAGATGCGATAGCACATCACAAGATGAATCTAACCTACATTATCGCCGGCGCGCTTGTTGGAACCTTAGTGGGATTAACAGGTGTTGGTGGTGGATCGCTAATGACCCCACTACTGGTGTTTTTATTCGGTTTCAGTCCATCTGTCGCGGTGGGCACTGACTTGCTTTTCGCGGCACTAACAAAATCTGTCGGCGTTCTCGTGCACCACAACTCACACAGATCAGTTAACTGGAAGGTGGCGGCCAGACTGTCGCTGGGGAGCCTCCCCGCTGCTATATTATCGATTATCATCTTAAAGCTGTACGCATCAGTGGGCGCAGATCTAGCCAGACCGATTACTCTTGTTCTCGGCTTTGCCTTAATCTTAACGGCGTGCGCTATTGTGATTAAACCGAGGGCGCGGTCGATCGAGTCTAAGCTTCCGATATCAACCGTTCGTTTCTTCGGACGGCATCGACGTTTAGCCACCATTTTAGTTGGCTCTATATTAGGGTTTTTAGTTACGTTCTCATCTGTTGGCGCGGGAGCGCTTGGGACTGTATCACTGCTCCTTCTTTATCCGGCGTTGCCAGCGGTGAAGGTAGTTGGAACTGATTTAGCTTACGCGATCCCGTTAGCGACGGTTGCCGGGCTTGGGCATTGGTATCTTGGAAATATTGATTGGTTGCTTTTAGTGACTTTGCTAATCGGTTCACTTCCTGGGATCTGGGTGGGGAGTCACATCAGCGCGAGGATTCCAGAGAGAGTTTTAAGGCCAATTCTGGCGGGGATACTGGCACTGGTCGCAGGTAAGTGTTTGTGGGGGTAGGGGGAGCCATTCGACAGGCTCATGGCAGGCCGGTCTATCATTCGACAGGCTCATGGCAGGCCGGTCTACCATTCGACAAGCTCATGGCTGGCTGGTCAACCGTGTTGATGATGCCTAGGTTATTTCCGTTATGCGTAAAAAAACCGCTACCAAACCTCGTCCGCCTGCATCTTACTGAGGCCTAACCGAATTTTATTACCATGTCGCTACCAATACACTTTTTTACTATCGTCTTAGACGGCGAGCCTTATATCCGTTATCACCTCGATGTATTGAAAAATCTCTCATGCCCCTGGCACTGGCATATCGTTGAGGGAGTCGCTGAACTTACGCACGACACGGCTTGGTCGGTCGCAGCTGGCGGCAAGATCCCAGAGAATCGCTACCAAGAGGGAAGAAGCGTCGATGGAACCAGTGAGTACCTCGACCAGATCTCTAAGTTATATCCAGATAAGATATCTGTTTATCGCAAGCCCCTCGGACAAAACTGGGATGGTAAGATTGAGATGGTGCGCGCTCCTTTGGCGAACATAAATCAAGAGTGCCTCCTTTGGCAGATCGATAGCGATGAGCTCTGGACACTTAAGCAGATTGAGACAATGCGCGAGATGTTTGTCCGGGAACCACACCGACACGCGGCTTACTTCTGGTGCCACTATTTTGTTGGGCCCGATAAAGTGATCGCTACCCGCAACTGCTATGCGCAGAATCCAAATCAAGAGTGGCTTAGATGTTGGCGTTATCAACCGGGGATGGAGTGGGTCGCTCACGAACCTCCAGTACTCTCGGTCACGGCCTTCGACGGCAATCGCTATAACGTAGCATCAATAAATCCATTTCTTCACAACGAGACCGAATCAGCAGGGCTTGTATTTCAACATATGAGCTACACAACTGAAGCTCAGGTGCGTTTCAAAGAGGAGTATTACGGCTATGCCGGCGCTCTAGATAAATGGCGAGCTTTGCAAAATGATCAGGCCCCATACACACTCCTGCGCAATTATTTTCCTTGGGTCACAGACTCAACCCTCGTTGAATCGGTTAAACAGGCCGGGATCACCCCGTTAATGGAGGCTTTGAATAAAAACGCCGCGAGCATTTCAAATACCAGCCCGAAGGGTAAAACTGAGATAATTATCTCCGACTCAAGCTCTCCGCGGATTGTTATTGATGGGGTCTTCTTTCAACTTAATACAACCGGGATCGCGCGCGTTTGGAGCTCTATCCTTAAAGTATGGGGAGATTCAGGCTACCTCTCAGAGGTACTACTCCTTGACCGAGCTGGAACGATGCCACGGTTCGCTGGAGCCCAGTACCAGACCATTCCGGCTTACCGATCTGGCCACATCGATGAAGACCGGATGATGTTGCAGGGTTTATTGGACAACGTCGGCGCTGGCCTTTTTGCTTCAACCTATTATACATCTCCCCTCACCCATAAAACGCTGCAGATGGTCTACGATATGATCCCTGAGATCTTTAACTACGGCCTCGATCCTGAGAAACACCCCGCCTTCTCAAGAGCTGACTACTTCTGTTGCATCTCGGAAAATACCCGAGCCGATCTGCACAGATTTTTTCCAGAGATCCCTACTGATGCCAGTGAGGTTATTCACTGCGGTGTGGATCTAGAGAGATTTAAACCAGCTACTCAAGAACAGGTTATCGATCTACGCAGTAAATACGGCCTAAACAAGCCGTATTTTATCCTAGTGGGACACGGTGGGGGATATAAAAATCACAAGATGGTGGTCGACGCTCTTTCGTCGCTCTGCTCCGCGCAAGGTTTTGAACTGCTACTAGCGACCGGTGGACCGATAGCTGGAGAGCTTGCGAGTGCTCTACGAAGCGGTATCGCAAGGCCGATAAATCTACGGGATGAGGAGCTCAGCGTAGCCTACTCGGGTGCTGTGGCTCTCGCGTATCCATCTCTATATGAGGGATTTGGGCTGCCAGTTCTAGAGGCGATGGCTTCTGGATGCCCGGTTATCTCAAACGACAAGGGCTCACTTCGTGAGGTGTGTGCCGAGGCTGTATTGTACGCTCACAACGTGCGTGAGTTAACAGAAGCGATTTGCGAAGTTCAGAAGCCCAGCACACGCGCGCGCTTAATAACCGCCGGACTGACTCGCGCAAAAGCGTTTTCATGGGAGAACTGCGCTAAAAAATTGTGGTCAAGGGTGGTGAGCTTGACGTCTGAGGAAAAAGCGGCGCCGAGAGCACATAGAGATGACGCGGAACTTCACGACGCGATTTTCTAGGAGAGATCAGATATGTCTTTAGATACAGTCATTGCACCAGAGATCCTTAACGACGAATTTCACCAGTTAATTTTTCAGATAGCTGCCACACAGCCATTTAGCAACATCCTTGAGATCGGCTCTAGCTCAGGCGAAGGAAGCACCGACGCATGGGTTCGCGGGATCTCGTGTAATCCAGCCAAACCTACACTTCACTGTATCGAGCTAAGCAAGCCGCGCTTTGAGGTCTTATCAGGTCATTACGCGAATAATCCTCAGGTAAAATGCTACTGGGCATCATCAGTTGGAATCAACCGATTCCCTTCTGAGGAACAGGTGGCCTCATTTTATCGGTCCGTCCCCTCGAAGCTCAACACCTGGCCCCTTGAAACAGTTTTAGGGTGGCTACGCGCCGATATTCAGTATCTCCGCCAGCATAACGCCCCTGATGATGGCATCAAACGGGCGCTTAAAGCCTGTGGCAAAAATCACTTCGACGCCGTATTGATCGATGGAAGCGAGTTCACCGGCGTGGCTGAATTCGCTCTTATCTACGGAGCGACCTGCATACTTCTCGATGATATCTTAACCTACAAGAACTGGGAGGTGTTTCACTATCTGGCGCAAGACTCCAGTTATAAGCTTATTACTATGAGAGCCGACTTGCGAAATGGCTTTGCTGTGTTTGTTCGGAATCAAACCTCATAAACAGCGCATAACGGACTAAAGGGTAACTGTAGTCACTATACGGAAAATTTAGGGCATGGCTCATAGCCGGAAATCCGTCTGGCTTGGAGACCACTTTTCCATCGGCGTAGAAGAAAATCTCCTAGCTCGTTCGCGTCCATTACTTCAGCTAAAGCCACTATTGAGGTAAACAGAGCATTCTTCACCAGCTCTAATCCGTCGCCATGGGCAAGCCTGAACGTTTTAAATCCGGGCACGGGGCTTGAGTGCGCGGGCACATCAGAGAAGTCAGATACAAAAAAGGTTTCTTTAGCTTTCCTAAATTCATCTCCGCAAAAACCCTTCTCGTAAAGCTTACGAACCGTAGCATCAGATTGTTGAGGCAGGACTTCCTCTTTAAAGACATCTTGGGGAAGTCCGTTATAATCCTTGTAGAGCTCAAAGAGGACGTCTCTAATCCAACTGGTGGAGATGGTCTGAATTCTTGGTGTGTTCATAATAGCAGCGCAGAATCCGCTTTAGTGGCAAGGATAGGGCTTTGCTTCGCCTTCCTAGGGTAACAGATCGCCATCCTTAAGGAAGCGCTGGCGGGGGCTTAAAACAACTCAAATCGCTAGATTCGTACAGCTACCTTCTTTCATTAATCAACTAACTAAAGACTCGAGATCGCTTGCCTAGGAAGTACGACTCGGTAGAATTGAAGATGTGTATTTCTTCTGGGGACACGTATGAGCATGGAGATGGATAAGGGTATAGGCAAACTAATCGAGACTTTATCACGCAGTAAGGAGGACTTTCTATTACTGCGCGATGACCAGAAAAAAATAGCAACAACCCTTTTAAATCTGGTCGTTTCGATGATTAACGAGATCTCTGAACTAGCAAAAGGCGGCGGGGAACTAACGATGCCTAGTAGCGATGAATTTGGAACGCCGATCCAGGAGAGGAGACGATTAATTCCTACGCCGGAGGAATTGAAGGCGGAGCAGAAGGAGTTGGATGCGAAGCTGCAGGTGAACGCCGCACAGATGGCATTAGCCGCATATAAAAAGTATGTAGCAAGCTTGGGTAAGCAGAGCCCCAGTGGCCCTCTTACCGAACAGGACCTTGGAGAAGGAAGAATGAGAACGTTTGTCGATGCGATATTGAGGAAATCCGGGTGGAAACCGCATCATATTTTTGATGGACGGGAATATTGGGGCTGGACTCTGGTAGCTATAGAAGACAAATGTTCAGAGCAAGAACTCGGTTGGAGGCGAGACTAAGGAAGCCTGATAACTTACGCCGTTTACGAGGCGCCCCCAAATCGCTAATATTACTGGGTGAATACAGATATAAGCCCGCGCACAAATCCCCCACCCGGATCCCGATTCCCACGGGCCGTTCTTTTCTGCGCCGTTATAGCCGCTACTTTAGCGATCCTGTGGCATCCGCTAAATGTCAGAATAGCAGGGATCCTCGACATGTACTGTCTAAACGGCGATGCCTATCAGCATATAGCGCCTATGTGGTTCTCTAGGCAGCCGATTGAAGCAGTAAACGATTATACGATGCGTTATTACCTGACGGCGATCTTTCCGCCATTTTTCAAGTGGACCTACAGCGCTCTGACGATCTGGGCGACCCCAGCTCTGGCAGCTAAGTTAGTTACGGTGACTCTTAGCTTGGCTTTTATCGGACTATCAACTGCGTCTGCATTTCAACTATCCGGAACCGCCGCCGCATGTTTTAGCTTTTTTCTGGCGACCGCTGGGGTAGTTAAGAACATGTTCTTCATGGGGGGAATACAGAGAGGTTTTGGATTCTTTCTGACATCGCTTGCTCTTTATCTCGTAATTCAAGGAAGACTCGCCGCTCTAGCGGTAGTTGCGGTTCTTGCCGCTGGTTTCTATCCAGCAGCCGCCATCTTTCTGCTATTGACCCTTGGAGTCTTATATCTATTACCTCAGGGATTAAGGGGTGAATTACATTCGTGGGGTCTTAAAGCTAGACTTGCAACCTTGGTCTCCGCCGGGATCTTGGCTTCGGTTGTCGTTATTCCGCTTATGCTTCACGGGAGGGAATACGGTGAGCGGTTGTCACTTGAGGCACAGAGTGAATTCGCTGAATGGGGAGTTGGGGGTCGATACAATCAGGGAGACCGCGGTGTACCAGCCAACCTAGCACGTAAGAGTTTCTTTACCCTTATCGCGTCGCTGTCCGCTCATCGACTCGATCGATCTTTTACTCGTGAAATCGACACTGGGAGCCTTGATCTCGCGCGCGATATCCCGCCAGCGATTCAACCGGTCCTGGTTCTAATTTTAACGGCACTGCTCGCGGGCTTTACTCTAGTGCGGTCACGCTGGAAGCTATCACCCGCGACCGCCAGGTGTTCGATCTTCACGCTTATGGTCTTTGTCTCGTTTTTCTTGGCTAAGGCTCTCTTTCCGATTCTGTATATTCCCTCGCGATACTTAGCATTAGGTATCGTCTGTTTAGTGCCAGTGGTATTTCCAGCTATCTGGGGCACGGCTATTAATAAACTCACACGTGGATCGAGTGTCACCACGCGGAGTTTAATCGCCGCCGTTTTTGGATCAATAGTTTTCACCTATCTTGGATGGACATCTCTTCAAGTAAAGCGCTTCTCCTCTGTAGCCGGACACCGCGCTCTTTTTAGCTTTATAAAATCTCTCCCTGATAACACGGTAATAGCCTCATGGCCTAGGAGTGTCGCGAACAACATCACTCTTTTCTCTGGAAAACCTGTGCTGGTCTTTGAGGAGGGACATCAGATCTTCCACAGAGATTTTTTAGAGGAGATGCGACGCAGAACACGGGCTATTATCGCCGCGTATTCCGCGACTGACGCTGGGCCATTTATTGAGTTAAACAGGAAGTACAACGTATCGCACTTTCTTCTGCAAAGAACGTATTTGCGAGAGGCTCCAGACTACTTCGCGCCTTTTGGTGAGGAGTCAAAGGCGGCGCGGCAAGCGCTAGGAGATCGGCCGCTCTTTTTGAGTGAGCTAATCGAGAAAAGAGCGGTATTTCGGGCTGGAGATCAGGTGCTTTTGGATATAAGGGATCTGGAGTAGGGCCTTACTTTAACCTCACTTCTCCTCAATCTCAGTATGGGGAGGCAAAGCGCCCTTGAGGGCATCCTGTTCCATTCTTAGCCAGGCTAAATATCGCCTCCTACGTTCCGGGTTTTGGCAGGGATAGAGAGTTACTCGTTCCTCAGCTACAAAATTTTTAATATCGTGCTGAGGATAGGTCGCGGACCACGCCGCGCACGCGGCTCCAAAGGCTCCTACATCACGGGCCTCAACGATCTTTCTTAATGTGTGCCCAGAAACGTCAGCTATGTAGCGTGTTAGATACTCTGAAGCCGAACCTCCTCCAGAGAGATCGATTTCAATTGGGAACGACTCACCGAAGAGACCCTTTTCATGGCACTCCTCTATCATGCGTACAATTAGATTCCCCACATTCTCGACAACAGCTCGAACACGATCAGCTAATTGCGCTCCTGGTCGACAAACTGTGACGTTTGGAACACCACCTGGAAATGCCGGTTTTACGGGCTCGCGATTAGTCCAGTACGCTGTAGCCAAGCCGTTTGGATTGGCCTCGTAAGCCTGCTGGCACAATCTATCCAATTCATCTGTGTCACTTACCCAACCTCTCCTTAGAGGCTCCAGCAGCACCGTTCCTGTAACTGATGAGGTGCTCTCTATCATAAAATTAAATTCTCGCGACCCGATGCCGGATAGATATCGCGAATAGAATACACCTGTTTTTAAACTAGGCTGTCTAACGATCCGAGATCCGGTAGCGATACTTAACGAAGCGATCGTTCCCAAGTTAAGAAGTGGCCTAGGACTTAGATTAAATCTTCCGAATAACGCCGCGTGCTGATCACCTAATAGAGCCATCAGCGGAATGTTTTCGTAAACAAAGTGCTCCGCTAATGATGGAGCTATCTTGGGAAGCGATCTCAGCTCCACCCCGAATCTACCACAGAGCCACTCATTCCAACCGCGATCGTCTAACGAATACAGCATGGTCCTTGCGGCCATCGTGTCATCAGTTACAAAGAGCTTCCCATTCGAAAGGCGCTCAACTAAAAAGCTATCTAGGGTAGCGACTCGTATATTTGGGTCGAGAAACTGTTTTCGCAAAAAATGAATCTTCGGAGCGGCGAAATTTGCTAGAGTAGGAAGTCCTGTTAGTCCAGAGATCTTTTCAGTTCCAAGAGCTAGGTCATCTATCGTTGGCTGTGTGCGAGTATCCGCCCAGGTAATCATCGGAGATTGAACCTCTCCTCCGTTAGCTCTCCAGGCCAGCACCCCGGATCTCTGAGTTGCTAGACCCCAAGCACGTATTTGCCGGCCATCGCTTTTCGCGGCGGCGAGCGCCTTTTGTAGGATAGCTTTTACTGAGTCCAAGATCCCTTCGGGATCCTGCTCCACGCACACGCCATCACGCTTTATCTCTGGCGCCGGCTCGGTCCAGCTAGCAAGTGGACTTCCTGCCTGGTCCAGCAGCAGGCCCTTCGTTGAGCTTGAGCCTTGGTCGATTCCTAGGAATAGTTCGGGACGCATGGGATTAGTTTAGCCTAGAAAGAGCATTTAAGGAGGATGAAAATATAGCGTATACGCCATTTTGATACCTGTCAGCACTCTTCTTAGGCTAGTAGGTTTTTTAGACCTTTAAGAATTCGCTGGGCAGTGTTCTGATTGATTGGTCGCCTTAGCTCTAGTTTTTTGGAGATCTCGAACCGATTCAGCACGCTGGAGCATCATATGTCTGATCTTATAAATATCGGGAGCACCACTATGGGAATAGAGATGGACAAACAACAGAGCATTCGTACAGATTCTTGGCCAGCGGAGGTTGAATCTGTCAACGACTTGCCCCTTGGGATAAACAGTGGGAATCTCGATACATACAAAAGCAACATACATGTACAAATTAGAGAAGTTGGCACCGACGAAAAATATGAATACTACGGGCGCGTAGCGGTATCCGGAATAGACTATGTACTTCAAAGGAAACAGTCGGACGGTAGCTACAAAGACGCATCTCCTATTAAGAAGGAGGAGTTCGAGAAAACTTACCAACATACTCTTGGTGGAGATTACGAAAAAGTAGAACTTACACGGGTGTGCCCTGTGCCAGAGGGCGTTTCGGTACAGATCTTTACCCGCGAAGGTCAAGGGAAGAGCGAGACGGTAACCGGACCGAACGAAGCGATCGCTTTCGATACTACTGGGGCACCGTACAAATTCCCTCTCACTAAAAATACATCAGGTGAGAACCCTGCTTTCACACGTGTGGGCTCTGAGCCAAGAGCATCGAACAGCTAAAAACAAGGAATTCAGTAAGAAACTCCGCAACTACTCAGTATATTCTGCCGCAACACCGTTAGCCCTTATTAAGAGGCGGCTTTGCGGAGCAATGCGGGGTGGGGGCAACTCTCAAGGCACCAGATGGCGTGGATCCGGCAGCTAGATCAGAGATCCGGTTCTATTTCGTTTGGCTATTCCTGTAGATAATATCAACTTGAGCTTCCGTTTTTGGCAGTTCAGGTTTAGTCACCAGTATCGGAGACCTGGATACCGCTTTTCCATCTGGTGATATCACCAGGTGACATATGTTCGGACCTCCGGTGGTGGCCTGATGATCTCCTGTATCGGCTATTATAATTCCCGGAAAAACCGTGCCTCTTAATTTAGCTGAGCGAATGTTTAGATCATCAGTGCTAAAGCTATGACCTACGATCTGGTTAGGGCATCTAGAGGTAGTATCATTGCCATAGGTCGCATAAATACGGGCGATGTCGCTTCTTGATCCACCTCCCATATCCGCTTCTATCGGTCCGGAGAACTCCTCGTCTCCTCCGCGGCCTTTAGACTTCGCGAAGATAGGGCTCTTGTAATCTCCATACTTCACCGCTTCCCTTAGGTCATTGTTTATCATGTTAACTAGGTCGCTAATATTCGAATTGGGCGCGTATGCCTCTATGAAATCGGGAAGAATAGCCGAATGAGTTATTGTGCATATAGAAGGGGCATTATCCGGATTCTCTCTTGAAGGTCTGGATAGCTCGATCGCGGCAACCAGGTTTCCGTTAGTTATCATCTCCCTAAGTAGCTTCCTAGTCTCTGTTGTCACTATCTGGTCAGCGAGGTCGGGAAAACGGTGAAATATCTCATCATCACTCCACGATAGTAGATCTCGCTCGTGATTGCCGACGATCATCCGAATTTTAGATTTTTCTGGGTCTAGGCTTCTTCCCTCAGTTATCAGACGATCGACTAGCATTAGCGCCGCTAGACCATTTACTCCGACGTTCCTGTTGATCACATCTCCTAGGAAATAGAGATCTCCGTTGAAGTTCTGTAGAGACGGGCTCTGAGCCAGTTTATTCTCGATAACTCCCAGGGTCTCCAGCTCTAGGACCAGACCCCAGAAGTCCTCGTGTCTATCAGGGATACAAACCACCTGCCGTCCATATTCTTGTGCCCAGGGCACAGATACATCAGTAATTTCTCGCTGCTCAGCACCATTCTGAAACTGGTACTTCAGAGATCGATCCACGAATCCATACTCATAGTGCTTGAGGTCTTTGTAGTAAATCTTATCTCTCGCATCCGAAGATATATCGATCTCCTGCTCGCCTTTAACTTCACTAAGTATTAATAAGCAGGCCTTGGTAATGGGTCTGTCGGATGGATTGGCTTCTATTTTAGCGACTACTTTGTTGGCGGCATCTTCCGAGCCATATAATTCTACAAATTGTCCGAGCAATGACGTAAGCTCTTTCAGCTTTTCTTCGGTGAAAATGATCGGATCAGGACCTTCGTGATCCATATAGTCACGCGACTGCCAAGCATTAAGAAGCCTTAGGAGGGAAGCTCTGTGTTTATAGTCTAGATTAGAGCACCGCAACTCGCTTTCACGCATAAGACTCTTTCCGGTAGATTCAAAGAGTTCATCGAGCTGTTTATCAATCGATTCGTCAATAATATAATCGCAGCTTCTAAGATGACGCTTAAAATCCTTAAAGCTAAACTTTGGCAAACGGGCGATCTCGTTTCCGTATGCCTCAAGATCTATCGAGGAAAGCGCCAGATCATCCCCCGGAAGAATCTCTATGCCCTTCAATTCAAGCTGACTAGAATTCTTAAATTCGTCTAATTCCGAGATCGAACCGATAAGCTCCTTTGGATCGATCACCCCGTGACTTGGAATCGGCAGCGCGGCTTTCTTTTCAACGCCATCAGTGAGAAGAGACACCTCGATTTTTCCCCCTAGTTCGCCGGTATAAGTTGAAAGAGGCTTTTCAGGCTTTTCAACGTCTGCAGTCTTAAAGCTCGCCAAGTATATATATTTAGATAACGCTTCAGAGCTCGCGCTAACTGAGCCTGAGAGTGGATGGGTGTTTCTTACAAGGGCTAGAAACGACTCATTAGGAAGCTCTGGAGCAAAACACGGAGCTCTCTCTTTTTCACCTCCGTTGAAGATGAAGTTTTTTTGCAGCACGTGTTGGAATACGGTCTGATTCTTGATTCCCCGCTGAATCGCATGCTCATATCTATGCCATTCGCCGTCTTGTTTGATCAGGAAATCTGCTTCTCCTAAGTTTTTTTCGCGCCAAATTCGTGAAAGATGATCCTCTTTTCTCTTGGCAAAATCACGCTCTCGCTCTATGAACACGAGACCCGAATCCACGTTGGTGTAGCTTTTGACAACTCCGGATAAAAGCAGCTCCTCCACGTCAGCTTCTGATATGATACCTTGAGATGTAGCGACACCTGGAAAATCTAGAGATAGTCTTACAAGCTTCTCATATTGCGATCCGCTAAGAGATAGGGTGACGGCGCTTCCCACCGCTGTTAGATCAGCGAAATGAGAGCCAGTTCCGCCAGCCATGGACCAAGAACCGACAGCGGCTCCCGGATAAAATTCAGGGCCGTCGAAGCCGCTCTCTTTTAACTCCTCTATCCGCTTAGAGTAGCGATTGTGTGTCATCTGACACTTGCCACCGAGAATAATCTGCATCTCTCCCGGCCTGACCTCATGAATGTTAGCGCCGTTTGAGTATACCAAAAGCGAGCCCTCCGAGATCATTTCCTGAAGGAGGTCTCTGACTCTATTGAACACCTTCGGATTTTCATTCTCGCACGCTGGAAGATGCCGCATGCAGGGCTCTAATCTTATAAGATCCAGGAGCTGCTCATATCGCTTACCGATTGACAGATCAAAGTCGCGCAGCTCTCTGGCTCTCGGATCCTTATTGGAGAGAACCTGATCTTGTTGGACAATGTCGGGACCACTGCCCGGTTTAAACTTTTCGAATTCTGTCATTTCGGCTCCCTCTCCAAGGAATCTAGCGCGGGTTTTGCTTAAGTAGGAGGGTCGGTGTTTCTATGAAAATACTTTAGCGGAAACTTTAGGACGTATGCCTTAGCAACACGTCAAAATAGCGCAAGTTGTTGATATTTGCAGGCTTTAGCTTCACCTGCACACTCCATAAAGGCTCTCGCTTTGAGTAGGCTCGATTTCCCCTGTATGCTGTAGTGAGGAGAGAGATTTTGGCCGAGCCAAGTCTATTTTAAATGAGATAGCGAATATGCCGATTCAAGTAGATTCTTTGCATACAGATTTAGGAGAAAAACAACCAGTTACGACGGTTGAAGTAACGTTAGTGACACAGTATTACGACTACAATGAGGAGGCCGGCTTCGAGGATGTCCAGCTCTCTATCAAGGGAAGTTGTTACGCTATTCGCTCCGCGCTCCGACTCCTGGAGAAAAGGGACAACTGCACGCGAACTCACCTCTACGATGAGAATGGCAATTATTTTAGCTCACGTGATTTGCGAGACACGGCGCCTGCCTTAGAACAAGACGACTCAAGACACCTAGCCCTTCAACAAGGAAACGTGGCTATCAGAATAAAGGTTCATAATTACAGACCTACTAATGATTCATACGAAGTAGATCTAACAGGAGAGAAAAGTGCTGTATGCAGAACTATAAAGGCTCATCTTCATGACACCCCAAGGTGCAATTTCTCTTATGTGGAGGCTCGGACTAATACACCTCTGGTGCGTACGGACATTTTAGGAGGAAGTGTGCCGTTTCTAAGCAATGAAGAATTTCAATCTGCTCAGTCAAATGCAGCCACATCTATGCGTGTTCGAATTCTCTACTATGAGTTCGGAACAATTGATCGAGCTGAGGAATTAGCCGTTTCTGGCACTAGTGAAAATGTGGCGCGATTTATCTTTGATAATCTAAAAGATGTGCCCACTGAGATAGAGCATCAATTTGCTCTGAGTTCAGAGGATCGTTGGCTTACAACGAACCAGTTAATTGAGAAACTCGACATTAAAGGCTAATGCGCAAAATTATTTGGAGGGTCGACCGGATGCTGCAGGTAATGAAATGAATGCTGGAATCTGTAACACGGTTGACCAGGAGGTCAACCCTCCACGCATGATGAACACAATCAAGGAGTCTCGGCCAGCCAAGGTGAGCTAACTAACCTCAGCAACCCTCCCACCATCTAAAAACACGAGCTTGCTCACGACGGGAATACTGGATCCTAAAAGAGCTCTGGCGGCTTTGATGTAGAAATCTATCTGCTCTTTATACAGCTCTACTTTCGCGCTAATCGCATCAGGTCCAGAGAGCCGATCGCTCTTGTAATCAAGCACTTCAGCCAAAACGGGTTTATCTCCCTCATACTTAATCACTAATCGATCGATCACACCTGACACTAAATTATCGCCGTCTTTAATCGCGAAGGGCTGCTCGCGTTTTAGCTCTAATTTAGCGCCTTCTCCAAAGCGAGCACGCGAAAGAGCGGCTGCTATCTCTGGAGCTATTAAGAGTTTGTTAAACTCTTCTATTACTTGCTCGGCGTGTTCTGCTCCTAGTAATCCTAGAATCCTCTCTGTATTGATAGCTCGCTCTGAAAATCCTCAAGCCATCCAACCTGCTCAAAGAGCAAATGAAGCGCTGTACCGCGAACACGCGCCAACTCCCCTACTCCAGCTATCTTTGGATTTATTAACGCGGGCCTCTCGTTGTGACGAGATGGCCGAATCTTCTCCAATCGCGGCGCGCGAGTAGCTAGCGCATTAGCTCCGAAAGTTATCTCTCGGCGGCTATAGGTTCTAACCTGTCGCGTCTCCTGGTTCTCTGGATGAACATTGACATCCTCAGATCCAAAGAGAACGGATCCCGACTCTGCTGTGTAAAACAACTCACTTAAGATCTTCGCTGGGGAGACCCCCTTAATCGCTTTATCCTCTGGCAGCACTAGATGCAGGATCTGCCGCGGCCTAGTCAGACCAACATAGAGCAGACTTAAACTCTCAACTGTGAGCGCGTCTAGCTTGGTCTGCCACAGGGTATCTAATTCCGGGATTAACTTACGCTCAAACTCGTTTCCTGCTCCTAAAGCGATCTTCTCTATCTCACTTATCGGTGTTTTCTGCCCAACTAAGATCTCATCGCGTTTTACCTCAATCTTATCCTCAAGCTCTGGTAATACAACGATGTCAAACTCTAGGCCTTTAGCTTTATGTAAAGACATGACACGAATCGAAGCTTCCGATGGCAGCTCTACTGTTACGCGCTCTATGTGGCTGACGAAGTCCGCGACTTTTGTTGTCCTCTCAAGGTCATAGAGATACGCCTGATCGACTAACTGACGAAGTCTCTGTCTGTCGAGATCTCCGCTCTCTCGCTCTAAGACGCGAGACCATTCCGATATCACCGCCCCATAGCCGTCACGTAGAAGCCTCGCTCTTGATTTAGCCACCCAATTTGTCTCGATCGCTTTATATTTGAGTGGGATTTTAAGCGCGGCGGCAAGCCCGCTCTGCTCGACGTGAAAAGCAGCTAATGAATCGCCTGGGTGATCAATGGAGCGAAGCAGGGACATCAACGCGCGCACCAGCGGGGAATCCGTGATCTTTATCGCCCCTTCCTCACTGACCGCCATCCCTGGATGGGCTTCAGAGAAGCGCGCTAAAAGGTCCGACACGGCGCGATTTTTCCGAACAAGAACACCGATCGACGCGCCTGGATATCGCTGCTGCAACTCTACTACTAGATCAACCGTGAAGGCAGCTTTGCTGGCTCCTTCGCCAAGCCTGTGCATGATTACCTGTCCAGGAAGATTTTTTCTCGCCGCGTCGTGAGGCTCAAAGCGCTCGAGCCAGCTATCAACAGCTCCCCTGATATGATTTAAACATGGGGCTTTCTCTAGGCCTCTGAACACATGGTTTACAAACTCAATAATCGCCGGAGCGCATCTATACGTTGTCTGCTTTGATTCCGGCTTTAGGTTGCTCCAACGGCTCTCAATAGAACCAAAGATCTCAGCGACTCCGCCACGCCAGCCGTAGATCGCCTGCTTCATGTCACCTACACAGAAGAAAGATCTCTCTCCTGGCCTTGATAGGATCTCGTCAGCGATAGGCTCCAGCACACGCCACTCATTCATCGAGGTATCTTGAAACTCATCAAGGAGCAGGTGGCAGATACGCGAGTCGAGTCGGTAGTAAAGAGGCTCAAGCTCTCCTAATACACTAGAGCTCGCTAGCTTACTCTTCACGTCATCAAAGCTAAGTATTCCAAGTCGTCTCTGAGCTTCCCCGTATCTGTCGTTATAGAGATCAAGCATCGCGTGAATACCACTAAGGCGATCGCGGTAGCGGCGGGTCAGATCAACCCGGGCGTGGGCTAACAGGCCATCGATTACTTGGCAAAGCTCTGGATCGAGTGGTTTTTTATAGTACTCATATCGGCCATCGAGCGCTGCTGTGGCGATCGACATCACTCCTAGCGCCTTCCAGTCCCTTGAAGCTTGTATGGTCTGTAGTTTATCGACTAATTTCTGGATATTTTTATTCGGCCCGCCACTTGAGTTGTTCGGGACCTGATACTGTTTGATAAGATTTTTAATATCTTCGTATCTAGGAGCATCATCAGCTTTCATGGGGGCGATCCAGCTCCATGCGGCGGGCTCTGATGATACGAAATATCGATAAAGCCTCTCGACTTCACTAACTATGCCCTTATGCACCGAGCGGGCGAGATCGCCTCCATGAATTAACCTAACTATCTCTAGTGCGTTTGACTGATCGTTGTCATCATCTTCAAGGACTCCACGGATCGCTAACTCTCGAAGCTTCTTGCCATCTTCTTCTGAGCCGATCCGCCAATTTATCGGCAATCCGAGCTCAAGCGCGAAGCTTCTGGCCATTGATATAAAGAGAGAATCAAGTGTTGTAATCAATAGTCGGTGCTGCTGTTCAACCAAACGCCGAAGGATCACCCGAGCATCGCCCTGTTTAAAGCTTTTTAACGCGATTGACTCGGCCAACTCCGCCGCTCCTTCCGCGCTGCGCGCCGCAAGCGCCAATCTTGAAAAGATCCTCTCACGGATCTCAGCGGCTGCTTTTCTTGTAAACGTTGTGGCTAGGATCTTATCCGGGGTCTCACCACGAGCTAGAAGCCCGATATACCGCGAAGAGAGATCTCGGGTCTTACCGGTTCCAGCACTCGCTCTGATTAGACGTGGGGCGAGGATCTGTTGATCAGACATCGATCTCCTCCTCCACTAAAACCTCTTCTCTAGCGGTTAGTCCGGTCAGCAATCTCCAGTAAGGATCCCTATCAGGATCGATTACAAGCTTTGAATTTGGCGGCCAGAAAACTTGGTCTCTTACCAGTTGTGCTATCTCTTGCGCTTGGCTTATGCCAGCTTGATATTCTAGATCCGATACCTCGACTAACTCAAAGATCTGACGCTCTACTTTAGCGGGGAGGTTTATATAGGCGAACTCGATCTCCGTTTTATCGCCAAATAGGATCTCCGCGGCACGGAGATAGAGCGGAGCCTGCAGATCGCTCCAAACGATCTGTTTTTGCTCTGAGTCATCGACTTTCTTCTCGGCGCAGATATCTTTCTTACTCAGGCCTTTATCGCCTGTCTTGTAATCGAGTATCAGATAGCTGTTATTTTTTTGATTATAGTCGATCCGATCTATCCTTCCAGTTACCTGCATCGGATCTCCGGATAGCTCAATCATGACTTGAGAGTCAGCTAACTCACATTCGATCTCTTTTGTTATCCAACCATCTCGTCTGTGATTTACTTGCCACTCAACTAGGAGCCCCAAGCGATCTCTTAGTTGCTCTAACTGTATCCTAACCGCTGGCAGGGGATTCCTTCCAAAGAGGCGCTTTCTAAAAAGAGCTAGGGTATCGTTTAAAAGCTCAAGTACGATATCTGGATTATCTGAATTAAAGGCCGCCTCTTTGCCCGCATGCGCTAACACATCGTGTGCGAGCGTTCCGAATCCGAGAGCATCAAGCTCAACTACCTCATCGCTCGCTGGGGCGACCTTTGCTACACGGTCCAAATAGAACCTGTATGGGCAGTTCATATAGGAGGCAAAAGATGTCACTGACATCTTAGTAATCGGCTCAATACGGGGCTTCGGAGGGGGAACCAGATATTCGCGCTTAGCCTCAACTTTACTTAAGTCAGACTTAAATCGCTGTCCATCTTGGCGTAGAGCATCCACACGCTTAGGCAACTCTTGATCATCGCAAGCAAAAAGGAGTCGGCTAGGTTGAACTATATCTCCCGAAAGCGATCTTCTCGCGCAGATAACGCGTAGCTCGCGCTTAGAGTTTATAATACTTGAGAATAAAGCTAGATCTCGCGCGAAGCGCAGCGCGTTGTTGGCGATACCCAAGTGCCTAGATAATGAGTCTGGCAAGAAAGGGTCGGCGTTGACTACCGCTGGCACGACCCCCTCGTCTAATCCTGTAACCATTAACGCCGCTGAATCATCAAAAGCAAGCTCGAGCCATCCGAGTAGCTCGATCCCTGATTCCCTTGGGTCAGGGATACTCGCGCGGTTCTCAAACTGATCTGAAAGCAGCCCTAACGCCTCAGATGGACGGAGCCTTGTTGATAACGGACACCTAACCAACTCGTCTACGATATCGTTTAAGGTGTTAAGGATCTCGGTGGTATCATCCGCGATCACCGAGGAAAACG
>Ga0214921_10002021_pt1 | contig 33785 bp, 35 predicted proteins | sample LL1505_MetaG_FD_177992 | JGI IMG/M metagenome (GOLD analysis project Ga0214921, IMG submission 177992) | Freshwater microbial communities from Lake Lanier, Atlanta, Georgia, United States - LL-1505 | ecosystem: Environmental > Aquatic > Freshwater > Lake | place: USA: Georgia | collected... | reverse complement strand
GACCTCTACGGCCGCAATTGCGAGCGAGCCTGGAAGATGATGCGGGAGGCCCACCCCGACAAGGTGGCCGCCACCGACACGAGCCACGATGGCCTCGACGGCTACAAACGGATTCTCGACGATCCGAACGTGGACGTCGTGCACGTCACCTCGACCCCCGGCTTCCACCCGCTGCACGCACGGGCGGCGATCGCGGCGGGCAAGCACGTGTTCGTGGAGAAGCCGGCCTGCGTCGATCCGGCTGGCTATCGGCTCTGCCTCGAGGCCCACGACGAGGCTGTGGCAAAGGGGCTCGCCATCGTGGCTGGCACGCAATATCGCCGCCAGGTGAACTACGTCGGGGCGGTCGACAAGATTCGTGAAGGGGCCATCGGCGACATCGTCGCCGCCCAGGCCCGCTACTGCTCGCCAGGCATCTGGTATCGCCCGCGCACGGAAGGAATGAGCGATGCCGAATACCAGCTGAACAACTGGTATCACTTCGTGTGGCTCTCGGGCGACCAGCTGCTCGAACAGGGCGTCCACAACCTCGACGTGATCAACTGGGTGATGGGCGACAACCCCGTGTCGGCTTACGGGTCGGGCGGCCGGTTTACGCGGCCCGACGACAGCGAGCTGTGGGACACGTTCGGCGTCGACCTCGAGTATCCGGGCGACCGGTTCGTGTCGTTCCAGTCGCGGCAGCTGCCAAACACGCTGTCGGAGGTGGGGAACGTGATTCACGGCTCACAGGGCACCTGCCACATCGGCGGGGGCAACACCGGCTCGCGCATCGTGGACCGGGCCGGGAAGGTCGTGTGGGAGATGAAGGGCGGCATCGCCGACGCCTACAAGCAGGAGCACAAGGACCTGATCGACTCGATCCGCGCGGGCAAGCCGATCGTCGAACTGCGGCAGATGGCCGACAGCTCGCTCGTGGGCGTGATGGGCCGCCTGGCCGCCTACACCGGCCAGAAGGTCACGTGGAAGTTCGTGGCCGAGGAGTCGAAGCTCGATCTCTTTCCCAAGGACCTCACCTGGCAGTCGGCGCTGCCCTCGCCCGGCTTCACCGTGCCCGGCAAGACGAAGCTCTCCTGACGCGCCGCGCGGGCACTGGGCCGGCTCTGGCCCGACTCGTGCCGGCCAGCTAGATTGCCCCCCATGAAACACGACACCCCATCCAATCACTACAACGTCGGCACCATCGGCTACGGCTGGGCCGCCACGGCGCACATCGCCGCGATCAACGCCACGAAGCAGGGCCGCGTGACGGCCGTCTGCTCGTCGCGGCCGCTCGACGCTGCGGAGCTTTCCGCGAAGCACGGCGGCCCTATGAAGGTGTACGAGCGCGTCGAGGAGATGCTCGCCGATCCGGCGATCGACGTCGTTGACATCACCGGCCTGCCGAGCCTCCACCGCGACCAGGCCGTGGCCGCCGCCAAGGCGAAGAAGCACATCATCCTCGAAAAGCCGATGGCCAACTCGCCCGAGGAGGTGGCCGACATCGTGCAGGCCGCCGCGGCCAACGGCGTGAAGGGCTGCGTGTGCTTCGAGTGCCGGTTTTCGAACCAGTTTCAGGTGACGAAGGCGCTGCTCGACGAGGGACTGCTCGGCACGCTGCACTACGGCGAGGTGGACTACTACCACGGCATCGGCCCGTGGTACGGCCAGTTTCGCTGGAACACCGCCAAGAAAGACGGCGGCAGCGCCCTGCTCACGGCAGGCTGCCACGCGCTCGACGCTCTTCTCATGCTGATGGGCCACGACGTCGAGAGTGTGACGAGCCTGAGCACGAAGTCGGCAAGCACGATCTTCAAGCCCTACGAATACGACACGTCGAGTGTGACGCTCCTGCACTTCAAGAATGGGGCGATCGGCAAGTCGGCCGCGATCGTCGACTGCCTCCAGCCCTACTACTTCCACACGCATCTCGTGGGGAGCGAGGGGAGCCTGCTCGACGACAAGTTTCACTCGATGAAGCTCAAGGCCGACAAGGGGCACTGGAGCAAGCTCTCGATGAAGATGCTCGACTCCGGCGACGTGAGCGACCATCCCTATCAGGCCCAGTTCCAGGCGTTCTTCGATGCGCTCGACAAGGGCGAAGACATGCCGCTCACGAGCTTCAAGGAGGCGAAGAAGACGTTCGACGTGATCTTCGCCGCCGACAAGAGCGCCGCCGAAGGCGGCGTGCCCACGAAGGTTGCATCATGAAGTGTTTCGCGGCCGCTGTTTTCCTTGCCCTTATCGCCGCCGTCGCCGCGGCCGAGCCGCCCGCGGGCTTCACGCCGCTCTTCAACGGCCAGGACTTCTCCGGCTGGCGGGGCCGGCCGCACTTCGACCCCGCCAAGGAAGCCGAGGGCACCGATGAAGAACGCGCCAAGCGGCAGGCCGAATGGGACGCCGACATGGCCGCCCACTGGAAAGTGGAGAACGGCGTGATCGTCAATGACGGCAAGGGCGTGTTCCTCACCACCGACCGCGACTACGCCGACTTCGAACTGCACCTGGAGTGGATGTTTCCGGCCCCCTGCGGCGACAGCGGCATCTATCTGCGCGGCAACCCGCAGGTGCAGATGTGGGATCCGAGCTGCGAACGCGACTTCAAGCTCGGCAGCCAGAAGGGCTCTGGCGGCCTGTGGAACAGCCCGGCCGGCGCGGAGGGCAAGGATCCGCTCGTGAAGGCCGACCGGCCGATCGGCGAGTGGAACGCGCTCAAGATTCGTATGCAGGGCGACAGAGTGACCGTCGTCTTGAACGACCAGCTCGTGGTCGACAACCAGCCGCTCCCCAACTATTTCACGAAGGGCACGACGCCCCCGCCCGACCGCGGCCCGATCCAGATCCAGACGCATGGGGCCCCGATGCACGTGCGGAACGTGTTCATTCGCGAGCTCGGCACGCTCGACGGCTCCGGCCCCGGCTGGCGCGACCTCGGCGAAGCCGACTTCGAAAACGTGAACTGCGCTCCCGACACGTGGAGCTGGAAAAACGGCACTGCCCGCTGCACGGGCAAGCCCGTCGGGGTGATCCGCACGAAGAAGCCGCTCACGAATCTGGAACTCTCGGCCGAGTGGCGGCATCTCACGGCCGGCGGCAACTCGGGCATCTTTCTCTGGGCGCCCCCGCAGGTCTTCGAGAACCTTCCCCCTGGCAAACTCCCCCCGGGCGGCATCGAGGTGCAGGTGCTCGACCACGGGTTCACCGAGCAATACGAAAAGCAGACCGGCAAGCAGGCCGACTGGTTCAAGACTGACGGCGACGTGTTTCCCGTCGGCTCGTCTGACATGAAGCCTTTTCCGCCAGCCGCGCCCGATGGCAAGCGGAGCTTTCCCACGGCCCGGCACTCCCGTGGCACGCCCGAGTGGAACCATTACTACGTGCGGGCGATCGACGGCGAGGTGCGGCTCTGGGTGAACGGCCACGAGGTCTCTGGAGGCACCGACTGCTTTCCTTCAACGGGCTCCATGTGCCTCGAGTCGGAAGGCGCACCCGTCGAGTTTCGCCGGCTGCGGATCCGCGAACTGCCCGACGCCCGCACCGGCTTCGCGCCGCTCTTCAACGGCAAGGATCTCTCCGGCTGGCAGGGGCAGACCGACGGCTACGAGGCCGTGGCCGGCGAATTGCGGAGCAGGCCCGGCGTCGGCGGCAACCTTCTCACGACCGAGGAGTTTGGCGACTTCGTGCTGCGGTTCGACTTCAAGCTCACGCCGGGGGCCAACAACGGCCTGGCGATCCGGGTGCCGCCGCAGGGCAATGCCGCCTTCGATGGGATCGAACTCCAGATCCTCGACGACGGCCACGAGAAGTACAAAGACCTCCAGCCCTGGCAGGCCCACGGCTCGATCTACGGCGTGGTCGCTGCCGAGCGGGGAAAGTGCCTGAAGCCCGCAGGCCAGTGGAACGCCGAAGAAGTGACCGTGCAGGGCACGAAGATCAAGGTCGTGGTCAACGGCAAGACGATCCTCAATGCCGATACGACGCCCTTCCGCGACGGCCAGGCCACGCTCGACGGCAAGCCGCATCCTGGCCTCGCCCGCACGCAGGGCCACATCGGCTTCGCCGGCCACCACGACGAAGTCCACTTCCGCAATATCCGCGTCAAGCGGCTCAACTAGCTACAGCGGCCGGACCCACACGTTGCGATACCGCGTCGGGCTGCCGTGATCTTGGAGGAAGAGCGGGCCGCGGCCGGTGGCCCGTAGCTGCTTTTCGACGCCGCGCAGATACTCCGTGACGCCGTGCCGATACGGGACGTACGGCGACCGCGGCTCGGTAAACGTGAGCCCATCTTGCACGAGCTTGCCATTGAGCCAGGCCGTGACGCTCCCGGCCTGCGTGATCCGGCCGCTCGCATCGCGCCGGGGTGCGATGAACCGGATGTCGTACACCTGCCACTCGCCGGGCCGCCGGGCCGCGTTCATGAGCGGCGGGCCGAAGCGGTAGAGCGCCCCCTCGTCCTGCTCCGTTGGCGGCTCGACGCCGAACGAGTCGTAGATCTGCATCTCGTAGTGGCCGTGGAGATAGAGGCCGCTGTTGCCGTGCGCCGCAGGATCGACCATGAACTCGGCGTGGATGTCGGCGTCTTGAAACATCTCTTTCGAAACGATGTGGTTGGCGTGGCCATTCGTCGTGTTCACGACGAGCGTGCCGTTCTTCACCTTCCAATCAATCGGCCCGCCGTTCATAGCCGTGAACGCCGGCGGCACGGAGCCGTCGCCGAAGAGCACGATCGCCCCCGGGGGCGGCGGCGCGGGCAGCGAGTCCTGCGCTGGATGAAAGCCGGCCTCTTCGGCGCCGGCTGGCTCGGCCGGGGCGGAGACAGCGGGAAGGTTTCGGTCTGCAAAATCGGCGAACCGCTGCCAATCGTATTCGAGGAGATCGTGCCCGCCCGTCCGCACGTGGTAGCCGATCCGCCCGCTGCCGACAGGCGCATCGACTGGCGGCCACTCGGCGGTGCCCAGCCCTCCGAACCCAAAAAGTTTCCACGCCGGCTCAGCTGCAACGGCCGCGAGAAACTCGCCGCGCGGGTCGGCCCAGCGGTCGTCGATGGCACTCGCCACATAGAGCGGCCGCGGCGCCATCATCGCGAGCAACACATGCTGATCGGTCGGCATCTCGGCCTCTCGCCCGGCATACGTGGCGAACGCAGGGCAAAACCAGTGCGGAAACCGCGTCGTGATGTCGGCGATCGTCTCGCCGTAGTTGCGGCGTTCGAGTGCCGCGCCGCCGCAGCCCGACTCGTTCGACACGACCATCGCAAACCGCTCGTCGCAGGCGCCCGCCCACAGCGCCGCCTTGCCGTTGCGCGAGTGGCCCACCACGATCACGCGCGTGGCGTCGATCTCGGGCTGCCGCACCAGCCAGTCGAGGATCCGCGACAAGCCCCACGCCCAGGCCGCGATCGCGCCCGGCTCGTCGGGGGCCAGGTCGCCGTCCGCCGGCCTGCCGAGCGCCGCGAGAACGCTCTCGGCCCGGCCGTCGGGCTTGTCGGGAAAGATGTCGTCGTAGCACGCGGTCGCCACCCCGTAGCCGCGGGCGAGCATCGCCGGGGCGGCATGCTCCGCCTCGTTGCCCTTGAAGTTGAGGTACAAGAACACGGGCACGGGCCGCTCGGCCTTCGGGAGATAGACGAGCACGTCCACGGTGGGCGCCTTTGGGCCATCGCCGAGGCGGAGCCTCACCTGAAGACGGGTCGCACGCACGCCACCCGCGAGCGTCACGTCAGCCCGCTCAGGTTCTCCCGCCACCATCACCACCGTCGCCGGCAGGCTGCGTCCGTAGACGTTTTTTTCAAGCAGCGCGAACTGATGCGGGCGGCACCGGCTCGTCCAGTCCTCGGGCGTCGCAGCAGGCTTCCCATCTGGCCCCGCGAGCACATCCGGCAGCGTGTATGGCACGACTGCCGACTCGTCGTAATTCGGGTCTGCACCGGTAGCCGTTGGCATCGTCACGATCACCACGCCGAGGAGGGCTGCCACCAGACTTCGGTCACGTACCCCGACGCATGCCCACGACAATCCCTCCAACCGATGAGCCCAATGCTTGTGTCGCATGGTACCGAAAATCTCAGCCCGCCACGCCACAGCGTTCGATCGCGGCCCGAATCCTCTCGGCGAGCCGCTGCCGGTCGGCCCGCTGGGCGTCGGTCGCCGGCTGACGCGACTCGCCCATCGCGAATCCGCGCAGGCCAGCCGCGATCCGGAAGCCCTCGGGGAAGTCGGCCCCGAGAAACGCGACGTCGAGGAGGTCGGTGATCTGCCGCTGCCGGGCAAACGCCGCGTCGAGCCGGCCAGCCCGCACGTCGTCGTAGATCGCCCGCGTCACCTCCGGCACGACTCCGCTCGTAGCGTGCACGCCGCCGTTGCAGCCGGCAAGCAGCATCGGCACGAGTGCCGCGTCCCAGCCTGTGAAAAATGCAAACTCGGGCCGGATCGGCCGCACGGCTGCGATCAGCCGCTGCATGTGCGAGATGTCACCGCTCGAATCCTTGATCCCGATCACGCGCGGGAACTCTTCCGCGAGCCGCCGCGTCGTGGCCACGTCGATCGGCGAGGCGAGCATCGGAATGTTGTAGAGCGTGACGTCGATCGGCGTCTCGCGGGCGATCTCGCGAAAGTAGGCATACACGCTCTCGGGCGAGAGCTTGAAGTAGAAGGGCGCCACGATCGCGACCGCCCGGGCCCCAGCTTCGAGCGCGTGCTGGCAGGCCTGAATCGTCTCGGCCACGTTGGCCTCGGCCGCGCCGGCCACCACGGGCACGCGGCCCGCCGCCGCCTCGCACACGACGCTCGTGATCCGCCGGCGTTCCTCCACGTTGAACCGCGTGAACTCGCCGGTCGAGCCGTTTGGGTAGAGGCCGTGCACGCCCTTGTCGACGAGCCAGGAGACGTAGCGGGCGAGCTCCGCCTCGTTGATCCGCCCGCGCGCGTCGAGCGGCACCATGTGGGGCGTGAGAATGCCAGAGAGCGGTGCGGAAGCAGGTGCGGACATATTTCGGTCCTCGAGCTCTTACGGGTGATGCAGGCTGTCGAGCACCCGCTCCTTCATGCCGCCCACGTGGGCTTGCATGAGTTTCGCCGCCTTGGCCGGATCGCGTTTGCGGATTGCCTCGTAGATCTCGCGATGCTGTTTCGCCGTCGGGATCGCGCGGGCGGCGAGCGTGGCCGAGTCGGTCTTCATGAAGTTCCACGACACGACGAGCGAAAGAATCTGGGCGTTCTCGAAAAATCGGCGGGCCACGCGGTTGTTGGCTGCGGCCAGGATCGTGGTGTGAAAATCGCGGTCGAGCGTGGAGAGGCGGCGGCGGTTTTCGGGGGCGTCGAGCCAGCGTTCGAAATCCCGCCGCTTCACGAGCTCGGCAAACTCGTCGCACACCCGCCGCAACACCGCGAGCTGCGCCGTGTCGGCCATCCGGGCGGCCCGCTCGGCCGCGTAGGGCTCGAGCAGTTCGCGCATGTCGTAGAGCTCTTCGAGCTCCTGCGGGCTCACGTCGCGGAGATACACGCCCGACTGCGGCCTGTGCTCGATCAGCCCCTCGGCCTCGAGTGCCAAGAGCGCCTCGCGCACCGGGCTCCGCGAGAGACCGAGATCCTTCGCCAGCGAGCGGTGCGACAGCCGCTGCCCCGGCCGCACCTCGCCCCCGAGCAGGAGCGTGCGCAGCTGCTGGTAGGCGTCAGACTTCGCCTCCACAGTGCGAGTGCGGCCACGGGCGGGAACCATGATGTCAGGTCTCTCGTACGGAGTGAGCCACGGCCGTTCGTGAGCCGGTGAATTATTACTGTACCGCCAGTGAGCGTACCGGAAAGGCGGGTGCGGCGGACGGCTGCCCCCTGGTCGCAATTCGCTCACGAGCCGGATTCGGCAGGCGTATCGAACGCTGCGTACAATCGGACCCATGACTGGGCGGCAATTCTACGATTGGCAGACAGCAGGCGGCGCTGACGACGTGATGCGCATGGTCGATGCGCTCGAGCGGGCTGAGCTGCACTGGTGCGCCATCGGCGGCATCGCCGTGAATCACTGGGCTGCCGAGCCGATGGTCACGCGAGACGTCGATTTTGTCGTGGCGGTCGATGAGATCGCGCGTGCGGTTGCTGCTCTCGAGGCCGTCGGCTTCGTGGCAGAACGGCACGAATGGTCGGTGAACTTTCGTGGCCGATCGCAGGTGAGCCTGCAACTGAGCACGGAAGATTTCTATCGCGAGTTTCCTGCTCGCGCCATCGCAGCCGACGTGCATGGGATCCTCCTGCGGGTGGCCTCGCTTGGCGACACGCTGGCGGGCAAGATCAAGGCCTGGCGAACACCTGAACGGCGGCCCAGCAAGGCGATCAAGGATCTCGGCGATATCGCCCGGCTCGTCGAAGCCCACCCGCAGCTCGTAGGCACACTGCCGGCCGACGTTCGTGCCGCTCTCGACAGAGCTTAGAATGCAGCGGAAGCAATTCACGCCACCCGATGCTTCGCGAGCACCGCGTCGGTGAGCTTGCCGCCCACGCCGGGCGCGTCGGGCAGCGTGTAGAAGCCGTCCACGACGCGGATCGGGTTTTCCCAGATGTCGAACAGCGACTCGTAGCAGCATTCGATCATCGGCGTGTTGGGCGTGGCTGCGGCGAGGTGGGCGTGCACGTTGTGCTGCACGTTCGTGTGCGGGATCACCGTCAGCCCGTAGGCTCGGCCGAGGGCCGCCACGTCAAGCCATTCCTCGATGCCGGAAAGCTTCGTGACGTCGGCCTGGAGGATGTCTGCTCCTTTGCAGTCCACATAGTCGCGGAACGCGTGGAGCGTGTAGACCGTTTCCCCCACCGCGATCGGCAGGTCGAGCGCCTGGGCGAGGTCGCCGTGGGCCCGCACGTCGAAGGGATGCATCGGCTCCTCGAGCCAGGCGATGTCGAATTCCTCGAGCCGCCGGCCCCACGTGATCGCTGTCTTCAGATCCCACACGGTGTTCACGTCGACCATCAGCTTCGGCTTGTCGCCGATCGCCTTCCGCACCGCCTTGACCCGCGCGTAGTCTTCGCGGGGGTCGGGCAGGCCGAGCTTCATCTTCACGGCGTCGAAGCCGCGATCCAGGATCCGCTGCATGTCGGCCACGAGTTCATCGGTGCTCCACGTCAGCCAGCCGCCGTCGGTGTTGTAGGCCTTCACGCGGCTCTTGCAGGGGCCGAGGTGCCGCCAGAGCGGCTGCCCCTCGAGCTTGAGCTGGATGTCCCACAGGGCCAGGTTCATGGCACACAGGCCAACGCGGGCCACGCCCACACGGCCGATGAAGTGCGTGGTCGAGTTCATCGCCTGCATGAGGGCATGGCGGTCGAGCGCCGGCTTGCCGACGATCGCCGGGGCGTAGCACTCGTCGATCATCACCTGCGCGGCCTTGAGGCCCTTGGAATAGTTCCAGTTGAAGCCGTGGCCCGTCACACCGGCGTCGGTGTGAATAGACACCTGCACGAACTCCACCGAATCGACGCTCGACTGGCTGTCGGTGATCGTCCGCTGCCCGAGCGGCACGTCCACGAGCACGGTCTTCACGGCTTTGATATGAGGCACGGGGAAATCCTCGCAACCCACCAACTGTCTGCTCACACTGTCCGGTCAGTATACTACCTTGACTCGGTCTCGCATCACGAAGCCATTTGTCTCTGCCCCACCTGCATGCCGGATGACCCACGAAGCACGAGGAGATCGGCTGGGGTCTGATGATCGATTCGCATTATCGTCGACGTGACGTTCTCACCTGCTCTCTCGGGGCGGTGTCAGGGGCGGTTCTTGCGCACAACCTTGGAGCCGTAGAAACGGCCGCCGCTCCGCCGTCACACACGATCGACGCGCATGTTCATTTCTACGATCCCACGCGGCCGCAGGGCGTGCCCTGGCCCGGCAAAACGGATGCCGTCTTGTATCGCCGGGTGCTCCCCGAAGACTGGGAGCGACTCGTGGCGCCGCTCGGACCAGCCGGAGCAATCGTCGTCGAGGCGAGCCCGTGGGTGGAAGACAACCAGTGGCTCCTCGATCTCGCCGACCGCCATGCGGCCCGTTTCCCCGATAAGCCGGGCATCGTCGGCGTGGTCGGCAACCTCCCGCTCGAAGATGAGGCCGCAGCCACACTCATCGACCGGTTCGCGAAGCACCGACTGTTTCGGGGGGTCCGCGTCAACGGCGACAAACTTCTCGCCGGCCTCGACGACGCCCGCTATCGCTCCCATGTCGCGAGGCTGGTCGACCACGGCCTATCGCTCGACATCAACGGCGGCCGAGTGTTCACCGCCGCCGAGGCCGTGGCCGAGCGTTTTCCCACGCTCCACGTCGTGATCGACCACATGGGAAACCCGCAGATTTCCACGGCTGGCCCGCTCCCCGAATGGCTGGCCGCGATCGAACGGGCCGCCCGGCTCCCGCACATCTTCATGAAGATGTCGGGGCTCGTGGAGAGTGCCGCCCACTCGATGAAGCCTGCACAGGCACCGCGCGATCCGGCGTTCTACGAGCCGTGGCTGGCTCCCGTGTGGAAAGCATTCGGCGCCGAGCGCGTCATGTATGGCAGCAACTGGCCCGTGTCGGACTATGCCGCCGACTATGCGGCAGTTCATACCATCGTCGCTTCATTCGTCCGGTCGCACGGCGCAGAAGCCGAGCGACGGTTCTTCGCCGACACCTCCCGGGCCGCCTACCGCTGGGCATGACGAGCCGACCGCGTGCCTACGGAGTGGCGTCAGCGGGCCACGGGCTCGGTCACCCCGGCGTTCATTTGACAGTAAACTATACGCCTGTATACTTCTTGCCGTCTGGCGATCGGGCCGGCGGGTACACTTGCAGCATGGCTACCGATCCCCTGGATGACGTCGTGCGGATGCCCGGCCCGAGCGTCGTGCGATTCGGCTTCGACGTCCTCGACCGCGTGGAGCAGGCGGTGGCCATGGTCAAGGAACGGCTCAAGCGGGCGGTGACCGCCCTCGAAACGGCTGGCATTCCCCATGCGGTGGCCGGTGGCAACGCCGTCGCGGCCTGGGTTTCGCGGATCGATCCCGCCGCCGTCCGGACGACGGTGGGTGTCGACATCCTGATCGACCGGGCCGATCTCGAGCGAGCGACGGCTGCGCTCGAGGCCGTGGGCTTCGTGCACTCCTTCACGTTCGGGATCCACATCTTCGTGGATGGCCCGCAGGGCAAGGCTCGCGAGGCGGTGCATATCCTGTTTGCCGGAGAGCCCGTGAAGCCGGCCGATCCGGTGGCCGCCCCCGATCTGTCGGCCACTGACCTCCACGAGGGCTACCGGATCGTCGATCTCGATCAGCTGATCACGATGAAGCTGACGGCGTTTCGCCTCAAGGACCGTGTTCACCTGCTCGACATGATCGACGTCGGGCTGATCGACGGCCAGACGGTCGCCCGGCTGCCAGCGCCGCTCCAGCCGCGGCTGGAGGAGCTGCTCGCCAACCCCGACGGCTGACACGACGAAGCTGAGGGCGATTCGGCCCGGATGAAAACGGTGCCAGGTGCCGTTTCCACGCGACTTGTGACTGGCCCGCTCGGCGAAATGCCCCGGCCTTGCCGGAACTGCAGGGGAACTTCGACAATCGTGACGATGAACGGTCCTATCGAATTTTACCGCACGTTTCAGGCGCTGCTCCGTGGGCGGGCGATCGAGGGCCTGCTCACGTCGGGCATGGCGTGCGTCGAATATGGGATCCAGCAGACCACGAAAGACACCGACTGGATCATCGCGCCAGCCCTCATCGAACGGCTCGTGACGCTCTTCGGCGAACTCGAGCGGGGAATCAGCGGCGCGAACTGGAGAATCTCCTACCGCGGCCTATTCGGCGCACCGCTCGACTCGGAGTACCTCGCCGGCGGATGGACGAGCCACCTCGTGGCATTCGAGCTGGCCGAATCGCCCGGGCGCCATCTCGACTTCTTTGGCCGGCCACCGCGGGTGGGCGAAGGCTGGCACGCCGACTCGGTGGCCGGCATTGCCAGCCGTGACACCGTCATTCGCATGAAGAAGACCGATCGGCCGAAGGACTGGCCGCTCGTCAACGCGTTGGCGATCCAAGCGCACTATGGGGGCGATCCCGCGGCAGTGCTCCATCTGCGCGATCACGAGATCCTCCGGGAGGCCTGGCGACAGGCCGCGTCGGAGAGTCGGGATTCCGCGATGCGAGAGCGGCCACTCCTGCGGGAACTGGACGCGGTGGACGATCTGCGGCTCGAACGGCTGCTTCTCGTCGAGGAGATGCTTTGGCAGTGCGTCAACCGCGAACGCTACATGGTCTATCAGCGGGCCTGGAAAGACTTTTATCGGGCCTGGCAGCAGGATCGGGTCGGCGAGTGGCCCACGGCGGAGCCGTTTCTGCAGCAGCACGAGCGGGTTTGTGACGCCGTCCGCGGGCATGGCCTGCCCCCGGCGCCCCTCGGCACCGTCGCGGATCGACAGGCCATCTACGATCGCGGTCTGACGCGGGCAGCGGCGCTTGTGGCGGCCACGCCGCAGGAGATGGAGACGATCGCCATGCCGTTGGATATCATTCTTCCGTGAACACCATGGTCAACGAGCCTTCCAACTCTGCCGGCGACGGCCGCCATCCGCTCGACCACACCTATCCGGAGCGGTATTACGAGATCCTGGCCCGCGACTTGGGCGAAGAGAAGGCCCAGTGGGCCCGGCTTCCCTACGCCGCACGGATGCGGGAGCTGGCGTGGTACCACGCCCACTTCAACACGCCCGACGACCTGTCGCCCTGGCCGGCCGAACTCGACGGCGGCCTTGATCGCGGCTGAATCGAAGCCGCCGGCCCCCGCATCAACCGAGCAATGTGTCGTAGTCGGCGTGGGTGCCGATCCAACTCCACACCAGCCGATCTCCTTGAAAAGTGCCGACAGCGCGATGATGGATCCCGACGCGGACAGACCAGAGATCAGCCCCCACCTTCTTGAAGTGCAGCGAGGGATGAAACGCATCCTGTTGCCAGAGCCGGTAGGCCCGCGTCGCGGCCTTGCGAACGTCCCGTGGCAGCCGGCGGTATGCCCGCCAAAACTCCCGGCTCGCGACGCTCGGAATCCTCACGCACGACCCTCATCGCGATCAGCTTCTTCGAGAATGGTTTCAAGCGGAACAGCTAGGCCAGCCTCGATCTCGGCCTTGGAGTTCGCGATGAGCCCATCGAGCCGTCCGGCGGCAAGGTCTGCCGCGATCTGGCGATCCCAGCCATCATCGGCTGAAGGGTGAAGCATGGACATCAACTCGCAGTATTCCCGCGGCGAGAGTCGGTCGATCGCGGCCTTGATTTCGACGAGCGATGTCATGTTCAAATCGTAACCCCGCTACCGATGGCACGGCAAGCCACCTCTGGTCGCTGACCTGCGATGATCGCCTGGCAGGTGGGCCGGCCGAACTCGACGGCGGCCTTGGTCGCGGCTGAATCCCGTCCTGCACCGAGCGTCGTGCTACTGCCGCGGTGAAGACGATCGCTGGCGAAGCCCATCAGGTGCAGAATAGAGCCGATAGAGCACCTGCGTGCCGTCGTCGGCCCAGCCCTTCTCGGCGGCGAGTGTGAACAATCGCTCGGCCGTGGCGAGGCCGGGGAGGTCGATCCCGGTCGCCGCGGCACACTCCCGCGCGATGGCCAGATCCTTGAGCAGGTGCTTCACCATGAAGCCCGGCGCGACGTCGCCGGCGAGCGCCCGCGGGGCGAGGTTCGTGAGCGCCCAACTGCCAGCCGCGCCGCCCGCGATCACCTGCTGCACGGCCGCGGGGTCGAGGCCACCCGCCTGCGCGTGCGCGAGCGCCTCGCACCAGGCCACCATCCCAATCGCCACCGCGACTTGATTGGCGAGTTTGCACCGCTGCCCCGCCCCGGCAGGCCCGAGGTGCGTGATCGACTTTCCCAAGAGGCCGAGGATCGGCTGCACGCGGGCGAACGCCTCACGATCGCCTCCGGCCATGATCACGAGCGCCGCATTTCGCGCGCCGACATCGCCCCCTGACACCGGCGCGTCGACCGCCGCCAGCCCGCGGGTGATAGCGGACGCAGCGATCCGCTCGGCAAGCATCGGGCTCGACGTCGTCATGTCGATGAGCACCGCGCCGTCACGAGCCCGATCGATGATCCCCTGCCCCGCCGGCACCGCCGCCGTGCCGCCGAAATACACCTCCTCCACATCCGTCGGCAGCCCAACCATCGTGATCACGACGTCGCTTGCCGCCGCCACGTCGCCCGGCGTGTCGTGCCAGACTGCGCCCCGCTCGACGAGCGGCTCGGCCTTGGCCCGCGTACGGTTGAACACGTGCAGCGAGTGGCCGGCCGCGAGCAGATGCCCGGCCATGCTCCGCCCCATGATCCCCGTGCCGATAAACCCAATTGCGGCCATGAATCGCACAGCCTCTGGCGTCAGAAAAAGGTCTCGGGCTTCGTGCGCACGAGATCGCCGACGGGCACGTCCACTTCGACCTCGTCGGTGTGGATGAACTTGGGCCGGTCGACGCATAGAAAGCTCTGCTCGACATCGGTCGGGTTTTCCCAGCGATGCGGGTGATTGCGCGGCCACTCGTGGGCCACGCCGGCGGCCACGGGCGCGCCCTGAAGCAGCAAGCCGCTGCCGAGCGTGAGCTCCATCTCGTCGAGGTGCCGATGCACATGCGTGGGCAGCACGGTCCGCGGGCTGATCCGCTCGCGATACACGCCGCACTCCGGGCTCTCGAAGACAACGTCGACGAACCCGAACGGCTTGACCTCGAGGTTTGGCGGAAAATCGCCGCGCTGCCGCCGGATCGCGATCTCGGGCACCGCCCGGCCGGCGAGGGCCCGCGGCTTGGCGAGCTTCACCTCGACTTCCTCGACCTGCGGCCGCGGCACATCGAGGCTCGGAGGCATGAGCAGCCAGGCGGCAATCGCCTCGGCGGCCGATTCCAGAAGCAGGAACCGTGCCGCGACGAGGATGAACTGCAGCTCGCCCACCACCCGGCCGTAGTCGATGGTATGCGTGATCTGTCCCTCATGGGCCGCCCGCCGCATGTGAAAATGGAGGACGATGTCGAGCTCAACGGGCTGCGGCGTCGTGCGCTCGTGGTCCAGAATCCCGATGATGCAGTCGAACCGCATGCCGCGCAGGGCCAGCCGGTCGTATTCCTTGCGAAAAATCATGCGATGCTCAACCCTCCGCACACCCGGATCGTCTGGCCAGTCACGTACGTGGCCTGGGCGAGATACACAACCGCCTCGGCCACGTCGTCGGGGCTCCCCTCGCGGCCGAGCGGGAGCCGCGCGAGCATGTCGGCCCGCTGGGCCGGCGTCGTCTCGGCTGCGATCGCCACCGGGCCCGGCGCGACGGCGTTTACGCGAACCTTCGGCCCCAGTTCGAGCGCGAGCGCCCGCGTGACCTGCTCGAGCGCCGCCTTCGAGGCGAGGTAGTGCGCAAAAAAATGCGTCGCCGTGTAGGCTCGGCTCACGGCCATATCGGTCACGTTGACCACGGCACCCTGCCCCGACGCCTCGAGCAGCGGCAGCACCGCCTGCGTGAGGAGAAACGGCGCCCGCACGTTGACGGCGAGCATGCGCTCGAGCTGCTCGGGGGTGACGTCGCGAAAGGCAGCATGCTCATACGCGGCGGCGTTGTTGACGAGCAGGTCGAGCCGGTCGATCCGCTGGCCGAGGCTCTGCGGACCGTCGGGCGTCGAGAGATCCGCCTGCTCGACGCGGGCAGTGCGCCCGAACGCCGCCAACCCGCGCACCACCTCATTGGCAGAGGCAACCGAGCGATTCGCATGCACGACCACGTCGTAGCCTGCCCGGCCGAGCGCCAGGCAGATCGCGCGGCCGATGCGGATGCCGCCGCCGGTGACGAGGGCCGTGGGCATGGAAGGTGTTTCAGGTGGGCGGGGTGAGCCGGCGCGCGAGGACTGTTTCGATGAGTGTCCTCGTCGGCTCGTTCAAGTGCAAGGAGAGCGCTTCGCGCGGGTCGATCCAGAGATACGAGAGCGCCTCGCTGTTGAGCTTCGCTTTCGTGCTCTTCGTGCGGGCCGTGTAGTTGAAGAGCAGAAAGTGGCTCTTCGGGACATAAAACTCCTCCGAGTCGATGCAGTCTTGCACGAGCACGAATTCGATGTCGGAGATCGCCAGGCCCGTCTCCTCGCGAATCTCACGCCGCAACGCCGCCACCGCGTCTTCCCCCTTCTCGATCTTGCCGCCCGGAATGCCGTAGGTGTGGTTCCACTTGTGCGTGAGCACGAGCAGCACCTTTCCTGCGGGATTCGAAATCAGCGCGCCCACCGTGGCCACGGGATGCTCGCGCGGCGTCCGCTTCGGCCCGACGGGCCGCGGTGCGAAGAACGGCACCCAGTCGGCCTGCTCGCGCCACACGAACCGGGGCCGGGCCGCGAGGAGCCGCGTCTCGTCGTGATAGCCTGCGAACACGCAGCCCGACGTGAGGCCGTGGCGACGGGCCGCCTCGATGTCGTGATCGGTGTCGCCGATGAAAAGCACGTCGGACTTCGCGCAGCGTCCGATCCTCTTCAGGTGGTCGGGCATGCCGCGGATCTTGTTCGGCACGGAGCCGTGGATCTCTCCCACGAGGCTGCGAATCCCGCACGCATCGCAGGCCGCTTCCAACAGATCCTGCCGCAGCGTCGAAAACAGGCTCGTGGGGATTCCCTGCCTGCGGAGCGACTCGAGCGCCTCCCGTACCCCCGGAAACAGAGCCCCCTGGTCGATCACTCGCTCATAGGCGGCGAAATAGTGCCGGTCGATCGCAGCCGTGGGCTCCGCGACCCCGTGCCGCCGATAAAACCCGAGCGCGGGCAGGCTGAACTCGCGGTCGTAGTCGGCGCGGCTGATCCGCCGCCCACCGAGGTCGATGATCGTCTGCCGAGTGGCCAGGAAACTCGGCGTCTGATCGTCGTAGAGCGTCCCCGACCAGTCGAAGATCACGTGGGCAAACGGTGGCGCAAAACGGCTCGTTGCATGCAGCCCGTGCCTCATTCGAACGGGCCTTGTTCTCGTCGAATCACCGCCACGTCGGCAACCAACTCCGGAAGCCAATTTGTGAAGGTATCCCACACGACGTGATGATCGATCGACGCGTAGCCGTGAATCAGCACATTGCGAAAGTCGACGGCTGCCGCGGCATGCCGCACGCGATCGAACAATGCCGGATCGGCCTTGCGAAGCCGTGCCAACGCCTCACCGATGACTTCAAACTTCCGTTCGAAGATCACTTGCAGATCATCAACCTCGAGATACCGGTCTCGCGAAAAGCCATCGGCACGTGCTGCCATGAAGTCCGCCGCTGCGAGAATGTCTGAGAGCAGGCCGGCAACGTTACGCGGCGACATAAACCGGCACCCGTGTCCGCTGCAACTCAGCAGCAAAAATCTCGTTTTTTACTCCCGCAAGGCTGATCAAATCGATGCGTTCGTCAAACAGGCTGGCGAGCGCGCGGTAGAGAGGAAAGAACTGGGCAGCTGCGTTGCGCCCTGGCGTGAGCTCTACGAGGAAATCGAAGTCGCTCTGACCGGGCCGGAAGTCTGGCCGCGTGGCCGAACCAAACAACCACAGACCTCGTACGCCCGCGTCGCGGCAGGCGGTCTCAATGGCGGCTCGGTGGCATTCAACGGAACCAGGCAGCATGACGCATCCACAACGAGGGTGACGTGCGGGAAGCCCCGCGTCGGCTCCAAATTGTATCCCTGCGCTCCACAGCGTTGCATCGCTGGCCGGGAAAAATGCTCCCGTCGTGGGCTCTTTGACTAGATTGATGCCCATGAATGCGTCCTCCGCAACTCCGATTTTATGCCGTAACGTGGACGTGCGGTTTGCCGATGGTCGCGACGTGCTCGCGGGCGTCGATCTCGACGTGCCTGCCGGGCGGAGCGTGGCCCTCGTCGGCCCGAGCGGCTGCGGTAAGACCACGCTGCTGCGGTGCATTGCGGGGCTCCAGCCGCTCTCAGCCGGCACGATCGAGCCGCGGCCCGAGACGGTGCCGGCGGGCACGCTGGCCTACGTGTTTCAGGAGCCGGCGCTCCTGCCCTGGCTCGATGCCGTGCACAACGTGATGCTGCCGCTCGATCTCGTCGGCCGCGGCGCGTTGCCTGAGCGACGGGCCATGGCCGAGCACTGGCTGGCCGAGGTGGGCTTCGGCGCCGGCGACGTCGAAAAATACCCCGGGGAACTCTCGGGCGGCATGAAGATGCGGGTGTCGCTCGCCCGGGCGCTCGTCACCGAGCCCGCGATCCTGCTGCTCGACGAGCCGTTCGCCGCCCTCGACGACCTGCTTCGCTCGCGGCTCACCGAACTGCTCCTGACACTGCACGCCCGGCATCCGCGCACGATGGTGCTCGTGACGCACAACATCGCCGAGGCGATCCTCGTGGGCGACGAGGTCTGCGTATTCGACGGCGGGCGGATCGGCAGCCGCGTGGCGGTGGACCTGCCGGCCCCGCGGCTGGCCCAGGCCCGCGGCGGCGCCGCATTCGGCCGGCTCTACGGCGTCGTCTCCGACGCGCTCGCGGAGGCCGCCCGATGAGCCGCACGCGGATCTCGTGGACACAACTCGCGTTCGAGGCCCTGCCCGCAGCAGCGGTCGCTGCCGGAGTGATCGCCTTCTGGCAATTCGCGGTGGGCTACTGGCAGGTGCCGGCCTACCTCCTCCCCTCGCCCGTGCGGGTGGCGACCGCCCTGTGGGAGAAACGCGACGCCCTGCTCCACGCCTTCTGGGTGACGGCCCGCGCATCGGTCGCCGGCCTCGCTGCTGCCGCCATCGTCGGCACGCTGCTCGCGATCGTGTTCAGCCAGTCACGGGTCATCCGCACGGCCCTCTATCCCTATGTGGTCTTCCTGCAGACCGTGCCGATCGTGGCGGTCGCGCCGCTCTTGATCACGTGGAGCGGCTACGGGCAGCGCACGGTGATTCTCGTGTCGGCGATCATCGCCCTGTTTCCGATTCTCTCGAACGTCACGGCCGGGCTGCTCGCGCTCGACCGCAATCATCGCGACCTCTTCCGGCTGTATCGCGCCAGCCGCTGGCCCACGCTCCTCAGGCTGCGGCTGCCCACGGCGATGGGGCACCTGGCGCTGGGCTTGCGAATCAGCTGCGGCCTCGCCGTGATCGGGGCGATCGTGGGAGAGTTTTTCGTGGGCCGCGGGAGCGACTTTCCCGGGCTCGGGGCCGTGATGGATCGGTGGCTCGCGATGGGCAAGACCGACGCCCTGATCGCGGCCGTGCTGCTCTCATCGCTCTTGGGGCTCGTGATGTTCGCGGCGGTGAACCTGCTGACCGATCGGCTGCTGCACCGCTATGTTCAGGGGACGGGAGACTGATCGATGCGACGACTGATGACGGGCTTGGCCACCTGCCTTGCGATCGCGGGATGCGGCGCGCCTGCAAAGCCGACGGCTGATCCCGCTACGGGCACGCCCGCCGTGCTCCAGCTCAACTGGTTCCCGGAGGCGGAGCACGGCGGCTTCTACACGGCGCTCGTCGAGAAGCTCGCTGCGGCGGAGGGGCTAGCCCTCGAGATCCGCCCCGGCGGCCGCGCCGCCCCGATCGCGAGCGAACTCGCGGCCGGCCGCGTGCAGTTCGCCGTCGCCAACGCGGAAGACGTGGTCATGTTTCGCAGCCAGGGGGCCGACATCGTCACCGTGATGGCCGCCTGCCAGCACCACCCGCGGTGCTTGCTCATGCGGAAGGACAGTGGCGTCACCTCGTTCAATGATCTGGGGCCGAAGGGCATGACACTCCAGGTGCAGCAGGGTCACGCCTTCCTCGAATTCATGCGGAGCAAGGGGCTGCTCCAAGGCGTGAAGGAGGTGCCCTACACCGGCGGCGTGGCCCTCACCGTGCACGACCCGAAGATGGCCCAGCAGGGCTATGTGTATTCCGAGCCGTTGCTCGCGCGGCAGGAGGGCGTGGAGATCACCACGCTCATGCTCTCCGATATCGGCTTCGATCCCTATTCGAGCGTCCTCGTGACGACGGGAAAGCTCGTGCGCGAAGAGCCCGAACTCGTGCGGCGGATGGTGGCGGCGGCGGTCGCCGGGTGGCGACGGTATCTCGCCGACCCAGCGACTACGAACGCACACCTCCGAAAAGTGAATCCCGAAGGTGTCTCGCCCGAAATGCTCGCCCACGGCGTCGAGATTCTTCGCGGCCTCTGCCTCCCCGATGGCATGCCGCCGGAACGACTCGGCACGATGACGGCCGCCCGCTGGGACGAGTTGCTCGAGCAGATGACCGCGCTCGACCCGAGCCTCGCCGGCAAGGTGAAAGCCGCCGACTGCTACACGCTCGAATTTCTGCAGTAGCGGGCAAGCCGCTTGACCGCTTGCGTAGGATCAGTGCGGAAGAACCTCTCGGCATGCACGCCACCCATCGGCCATGCATGCACCCCCGCTCAACTCGATCGCCTTCGTCGGCAGTTACGTGCCCCGGCGCTGCGGCATCGCCACCTACACCGCCGACCTGCGGACGGCCGTCGCCACTCATCTCCCCGCAGCGGCATGCCACGTCGTGCCGCTGAACGACGGCCACGCCCACTACGACTACCCGGCCGAGGCGGCGTTCGAGATTCGCGCCGATGACTCTTCCGCCTACGAGCGGGCCGCGGCCTTCCTCAATCTGCGCAACGCCGACGTCATTTCGCTCCAGCACGAATACGGCATCTTCGGCGGCGATGCCGGAGGCCACGTGCTCGGCCTGCTGCGCAACCTCCGGGCACCGGTGCATACGACGCTTCACACCGTCCTCGCCAAGCCCTCCCCTGCACAGCGGCGCGTGATGAACGACATCATCCATCTGTCGGCCCGGCTCGCCGTGATGACCGAACGCGGCCGGACGCTTCTCAGCGACGTGCATGGCGTCTCCCCTGCCCGCATCGACGTGATTCCGCACGGCATCCCCGACATGCCCCTCTCGGATCCAGGGAGCCGCACACCACAGCTCGGCCTGGCAGGCCGCCGCATGCTGCTCACGTTTGGCCTGCTGTCGCCCGCGAAGGGCATCGAACATGCGATCGAAGCCTTGCCGGCCGTTCTCGCCAGCCACCCCGATGTCGTGTATGTCGTGCTCGGCGCCACCCATCCACACCTGATCAAGAGCGAGGGCGAACGCTACCGAGACATCCTGCGAAGGCGGGCCAGGACGCTCGGCATCGAGGACTATGTCGTCTTCCACGATCGCTATGTCGACCTTCCCGAACTGCTCGCATTTCTCAGTGCGGCCTCGGTCTATCTCACCCCCTACCTCAACGAAGACCAGATCACCTCCGGCACGCTCGCCTACGCCTTCGGCTGTGGCACACCCGTCGTCTCCACGCCCTACTGGCATGCCCAGGAACTGCTGGCCGACGGGCGGGGAATGCTCGTGCCGTTCGGTTCGCCCGCGGCGATCGCCCGGGCCGTGTGCGACCTGCTCGGCGACGACGCGCGACGCACCGCGCTGAGCACGGGCGCGTGGCAACTCGGCCGCGAGATGGTCTGGAGCCGGGTCGCCGAACGCTACACGGCGGCATTTCGGCAGACCCGCGCGAGTGTGACGGTGAAGCCACGACGAGCCGGATCGCTGCCGCCCGAGCGTCGTCCGCGACACCACCTGCCGCCCCTGCGGCTCGACCACCTCCTCCGGCTCACCGACTCCACCGGGATTCTGCAGCACGCCACGTTCGACATTCCAAACGCGGCCGACGGCTACTGTACCGACGACAACGCCCGGGCTCTCGCGCTCATGGTGCGGCTCGACGATCTCGGTCTCGGCTCGCCGGCCACAACGCAGGCCGCCGCGACCTACGCCACGTTTCTCGGCCATGCCTTCGTGCCGGAGACGGGCCGGTTTCGCAACTTCATGGCATTCGACCGACACTGGCTCGACGAGCGCGGCACCGACGACTGCCTCGGCCGTGCCCTCCTCGCGCTCGGCACCTGCATCGGCCGCAGTCGCCACGCCGGACTGCAGGCGTGGGCCATGCGGCTCTTCGCACCGGCGCTCGACGCGCTCGTCGAGACCACGAGCCCGCGGGCGTGGGCGCTCGGCATCCTCGGCATCCAGGAATACCTGCGCCGCCTCGATGGTGACCGGCGGGTCGGCCTTGCCCGGACGCGGCTCACGACGAGGCTGCTCGACCAGCACCGGGGCAATGCAACGGACGACTGGTGCTGGCCGGAGGACGTGGTGGCCTACGACAATGCACGGCTTTGCCAGGCGCTCGTCTCGAGCGGCCGCTGGTCTGGTGATCGCGCGGCGCTCGATGCGGGGCTGGCGATGCTCGACTGGCTGGTCACGATCCAAACATCGCCGACGGGCCGCTTCGCCCCAGTGGGCAGCCGCGGATTTCTGCGCCGCGGGGCAGCCGCCGCCACATTCGATCAGCAGCCGCTCGAAGCCCACGCCACACTCGCAGCCTGCCTCGAGGCAGGTGAGGCGACCGGCGACGCTGCCTGGAACGATCGCGCTCGGGGCGCCCTCGAATGGTTCCTCGGCCACAACGTCGTCGGCCTCGCGCTCGCCGATCCGGCGACTGGCGGCTGCCGCGACGGCCTCCTCGAAGACCGTACCAACGACAACCAGGGAGCCGAGTCGACGCTCGCCTGGCTCGGTGCCCTGGTCGACATGCACGCCATCTCCTCCCAGGCACCACCCCTTCATGAACATCACCCGCACCGGAGTGCTTCTGCGGCCCAACAACGCCCGCGTGCTCTACCGGCCTTTCGAGCCGCAGCTTCCCCAGCGAGCGATGAAGATCATCGGCCGCATCATGGAGCTCGCGGATGACGACGTGGAGCGGCTCCTCGAACAGGTGCTCAGGGAGTTCCACGGCCGCCACCAACGATTGCTCGCCTTCTTCCGCGAGCGGGCGGCGGCCGTCCGCCACCATCTCCTCACCGACCGGCCGCTCACGGAGGCCAGGGAACTCCTGATCGGCTCGTATTTCACACAGGAATACGCGCTCGAGAGCGCCGCGCTCTTCAATCCGTCGATCGTCTGGCATCCCTGCCAGGATGACCAGCCGTCCGGCAGCCGTCGGTTCATCCTCAGCCTCCGCGCCACGGGGGAAGGCCACGTGTCGAGCGTGGGCTTTCGCACCGGCACGATCGACAGCCGGGGCTCGATCGCGCTGGCCCCGCCCACGGGGTTCGTCACGGCCCCGCGCGTCGTGGCCGACGCCGGCTATGACAAGCCGCTCTTTCTCCGCAAACTGGCCGAACTCGGAATCACCGACGGCTTCGTCACGACGGTGAGCGAATCGCTCGCCGAGCACTTTACGATCGGAGATCTGGAGACAGTCGTCAGCCAGACCTCGCGGCTCCATCGTGCCCGGCGCAAGGAGTGGGAGCCCGTGGCGAACGCAATCTTGGCCCTCGCCCGGGCCAACTACGAGATCGAATGCGACGCCGACTCCGACATCTCCGAGCGGGTGATCTTTCCGTATTCGCCCGCCGAGACCAACGGCATCGAGGACGCCCGCTTCGTGCGGTTCGAAGAGGCCGACGGCGGCATCCACCACTACGCCACCTACACCGCCTTCGACGGCAACGTGATACTGCCACAGTTTCTCGCGACCGACGACTTCGTGCACTTTAAGATCAGCACGCTCAACGGCCCGGAGATCGCCAACAAGGGGCTCGCCCTGTTTCCGCGGCGGATCAACGGGATGTACGTGATGCTCGGCCGTCAGGATGGCGAAAACGTCTACGTGATGGAGTCCGACATGCTCCACTTCTGGCATGCGAAGCGGCTCGTGCTCCGGCCGACGCAGCCCTGGGAGTTCGTGCAGGTGGGAAACTGCGGTTCGCCGCTCGAGACGCCGCAGGGCTGGCTCGTGCTCACGCACGGCGTGGGACCGATGCGCAAATACGCGATCGGCGCGGCGCTCCTCGATCTCGACGACCCGACGCGGGTGATCGGCCGGCTGCGCGAGCCGCTGTTGAGCCCCGACGAAAACGAGCGGGCCGGCTACGTGCCGAACGTCGTGTACAGCTGCGGCGCCGTCTTGCACGACGACCTGCTCGTGATTCCCTACTCGATGAGCGACTTCGCCACGTCATTCGCCACCGTGCCCCTCGCCGACGTGCTCGCCGCGATGACGGCCTGATCTCATTCGGCGTGAAACGTGTCCACATACACGAGATCCGCGACCGAGCCCTCGGCCGTCCAAAACCGTGCCCGGATCGCATACAGCCTGCCCCGCTCCACCACGCAGGCGAACGGCTCGCGATACCTGACGCCGGGGTTGAGCTGATACCGCCCGTGGCGATAGTCCTCGTTGGCGGCGAGCAGGTTGCGCTTGAGCACGTCGCGGCCGGACTCCGCCGCGGGAAACCGCGGCTTGATCGCCACCTTTCCGATGTTTTCCATGAACACGTCGACGTTCAACAGCACCTGGTCGCCCGCCAGCGCGTGCACCGACGGCGTCATCGAGACGAGCATCGTCGGATCGTGGGTGCGCTCGACGGTGAAGTTGGTGTAGGTCCACCAAGCCGCCACCACGATGGCCATTCCACCGAGCACTTTGCTGGCGAGATCCGCCCAGAGGTGCGCCGTCTCGAGCGCAGACTTGCCATGGTCGGCCATCTGTTCCTCCTTGAACAGGATCCGCGAAGCGGTCTAGCGGCCCCGCCGCTTCGGCTTCGCTTTCTTGACCGCTTTCTTGGAAACTTTCTTGGCCGATTTCTTGGTTGATTTTTTGGACACGCGGCTGACCACCTGCTTGGTCAGTTTGGTGGCCGCAGCCTTGGGGCGGCCAGCCTTGGCCTTGGCCTTGGCCTTCATGCGCGCGGCGCGTGTCACTCGGGCTTTCGCGGCGGCGTTCATCTCGTCGAGAAACTCGTGGGCTTCCGCGGCGAGATCCTTCTCCGAGAGCGGCTCGACCTCGTCGATGATGAAGAGCGCGAGCTCGCCGCGCCGCTGGGCGTCGCAGAGCGTCTTATATTCCTCGAGCGTGAGGTCGTCGTGGTCTTCGTCTTCGCTCGTGAGAAACTCGAAGCCCACGCGGGCCTGCGGATCCCACCCATCGACGTGAAACTCGACGCCGTATTCACGGAAGATCTGATTGCGCTTGATCGCGTAGCCACGGGCCCGAAAAAGCCTTGCCAACAGATCGCAGCCGTCGAATTCGGAGAGTGTCTCGGACATCGGTGAGGGCCCAGGGGTGAAGAAACCGGTATCGTGTGCCGGGGGAAGGATAGCGGATCGTCGCGGGCCGCGGCCACCGGGCCGGCACGCTGCTGCCTGCCTCGTGACACCCACCCCCTGCATGGGGTATGCTTGTCGAGTTCGCGTGTTCACTCCGGAGACTCTCCATCATGCGTCGCCGCTTGCACATCGTCGCCTGCGTGTGCTCTCTCCTCGGGCTGGCCACGGCGGCCGCCGCCGAGCCCATGCCGCCTCGGGCCGGGAGCGCTCCGCCCCGCACCGGCACGACCACGCCCTTCGGCTCCGGCTCGATCACCAATCGCTCCGACGGCTCGAGCAGCCAGACACGTCCGTTTGGTTCGGGTTCGATCACGACGGATCGCACGCGTGACGGCCGCACGGTCACCGGACAGACGCAGAAATTCGGTTCCGGCACGATCACCCGCTGGTCCGACGGCACCACCACGGAAACCCGGCCCTTCGGCTCGGGTGCGATCACGACGGAACGCACGCGCGATGGCCGCACAGTGACGGGTCAGACGCAGAAATTTGGTTCGGGCACGATCACGAATCGTTCCGACGGCTCATCGAGCCGCACGACGCCCTTCGGCAACGGCACACTCCAGCGCGACACGCCCGGACGCAAGTAGTGCGAAAAAGGTGACTGTCACCTTTTTTCGCACGCCTCCCACTCGCCGCACCAGTCGGTGACATCGGTGTGTGGCCAGACGCCCACGTGCACGAGTTTGTCGTCGCTCACCTCGGGCACGGTAGGCGGATGGCGGCGGCACTGCCCCCAGCCAGCCTGCAAGTCACCGCCCGCGGCCCGCTTCCAAAACCGGCAGGTGCCGCACGCGTGCGGGCTGCCGGCGATCTCAAGCGATTCGTCCATGCGATTCATTGTATCGCGGGCCCGCCGGCCGGCCGCTCGCCTCCGGTAAACGTCAGGCACCGCCACTCGCCCCGGGTGGCAACGTGCGGCTGGCGGTCGAGCAACGCGGCAAATCGATCCGCCACCGCCTCCACTCCCGCGGCCTGCAGACCCGACAGCACGATGCCCGCAGTGGCCTCGAGCTTCGCGCAGAGCATCGCGGCATGTTGGAGCAACACGGGCGCGACGATATTCGCCAGCACGAGATCATAGGGCCCCGCGTCCGCAGGCGGTGACGGCCACACACGCACCCTCTCCGCGACGCCGTTCCGCGCGGCGTTCGCCAGAATCGCCCCGTGCACAAGCGTGTCGACCTCCACGGCATCGACGTGGCGGGCGCCGCACACCGCCGCCGCGATCCCGAGAATGCCCGAGCCGCTGCCGAAATCGAGCACCCGGTCGAGCCTGCCGCCTCGGGCGCGCCAGGCGTGCAGCGCCGCCAGGCATAACTGCGTCGTCTCGTGGAGCCCGGTGCCAAAGCCGACACCCGGCTCGATGAAGATCGTGGTGCTCTCGGCCGTGGCCAGCGCGTGCCCCGCATCCCATGCGGGCCGCACCACGCCGAATCCCGGCACGTCGATCGGGCTGAATGTGTTTTGCCACCGGGCGTCGTCATCACCGGGCACGTCCATGCGCACGCCGCGCACATGGCAGCCGCGCACTGCGGCGAACAGGCTGGCAGCCGCGGTGCTCGAATCCTCGTCGGCAAACCAACATGCCGCCTGTGCCATATCGAGCCCGGCCACCCAGTCGCGGTCGGCGGGCGCCGCCGCGGTGTCGATGACGAGCGCGGCGTCGGCCAGTCCCTGCGCGGCGGCTTCGCCGACCGTCACCGACCCTTCATCGATGCCCACGAGCCCGGCGGCGGCCTCCCAGACCCACACATAGAAGGTGTCGCGATCGACCGACTCGCCACACGGCAGCGTGACGACCGCCCCGACGGCCACGTCGATGATCCAGTGCGCGGGCATACCTTCACGCCCCGGGGCCTACCCGCAGCGTTGCGAGCACGCCGCTGATGGCTTCGAGGCCGCGATTGATTTTCCGCATGAATGACGTCTCCGTGGGAATGTAGTGGAAGTTCGGGTGCCGCTCCCACACCCGGTGCAGCCTGTCGTCGAGCGCCCGCGCCGTCTGCGAATCTTCGCTGCGATAGGGATTGTTACTCTTCACGTCCTCCCCGTGGATCGCCGCCGACTGAAAAAAGATCACTGCCTGGTAGCGGGCCGCCTCACGCTCGAACGACGATTCGATCGCCGCGAAATAGCCGGCCTCACCGTCGGGCCAATAGGCGAGGCCGTCGAGCGTGCCGCGGTCGCAGATCAAGAGCCGGTCGGAATAAAACCCCCGGAAAATCTCCTCCAGGCCGACCTGCATCCGGTAGATCGACCGCTGCAAGAGCTTCGCGCGATCGCCCGAGTCTTGCCGATCGAGCCCGTGGCCAAAGAGAAGCGTCGCAGCTTCGGGCACGATCTTGACCTCGCTCTTGAGCTCGCGCTGAAAGAGGTCGAGCGCCGTCGTCTTGCCACCTCCCGGCCCTCCCGTCACCACGATCGCAGCCGCGGGGTTCATCGCTTCACATCTTCCCGAGGAGGGTGGCCAGGCATTCAGAGCGCGAGGCCCGCGTAGGCCAGAAGCGCTGAACCGACGATGATAGCGGCATCCATGCCCGCCCGCCGCGGAACCCTCGACCAGGCGAATGTCGCCGCCACGAGAATCGCCGCGGCCACGGCACATTCGACAGCCAGCACGCGCGGCGTGGCCTGCTGCGCTACGCGGACCAAGAGAAATGCCGCCGCCACGCCGCTGCCACCGAGCAGCCCCCACGCCGCACCACGGCCGGCCAAGGCACAGAGCACCACGGCCGCGAGGTGCATCGCATAAGGAAAAAAGAGTTCGCGGTTGCCCGTCATCTGCGCGAGCCCGAGCCAGATCAGGCTCGGGGCGACGGCTGCCAGCACGCCCGCCTGCGGCCGACTGAACGCGAGCAGCACGAACGTGACCACGCCGACGAGCGTCCACGGCGGCCCGCCCCACACCTGCGCCGCGGCGAGAAACAGCACCTCGCCGAGAATGAAACCGATGCGTGAAATCGTCGCGTCCTCCGCCGTTGTCGAATCCGCCACCGGTCCACGATACTGCCACGCTCCAGCGAGGGAAATCAGATGCCAGACATTGCCGCCCTGACCGCAGCGCTCGCCGCCAACGTCCCCGCCACGCGGGCTGAGGCCGCGGAGGCGCTCTGCCGCGCGGGCACCGACGCCGTCGCCGCGGCGGTGCCGCTCGTGAAGGCCTGCAGCGACGCCGACGACCAGGTGCGCGAGTGGGCCGTGGCCGCTCTCGAAGAGCTCGGGCCCCCGCCGGCTGCAGCGATCAGCGAGCTCACCGCGCTCGCGGGAGGGGCTCACCCACTCGTCGCTTACTGGGCGACCACTCTGCTCGGGCGGTCTGGGAAGGCTGCGGCAGCAGCGACGCCGACCCTGGCGAAGAGCCTGGAATCGGCCAGCGATCCGGCCGTGGCCGAGCGGGCCGCCTGGGCGCTCGGCAAAATCGGGCCCGCAGCGGCCGCTGCGAAGCCGGCGCTCGAGCGCAGCGCGGCATCATCCAGCCCGCGACTGTCACGCCTTGCCCAGGAAGCCCTGACTGCCATCGGCGGCTGACCTTCAAACTGCTCTGCCTCGGCGAGCCGCCGGCATGACCGCATGCCGGTGCGACCGATACAAGAAGGGTGATCGTCTCATCCTTCTTCTCGAGCGTGCGACTGCCTCGGCGACCGTTCGCGGTGCGGAGCGTCGTCGTCGCCTGCCTGCTCGTGCTCGGCGCGGCGGCACGTGCCGCGGCGCAATACGCCCAGCCCGCCGCCCCGGTCCCCAAGCCGGCCGGGGCAATCCTGATCGCGAGCTTCAACATCCAGGTGTTCGGCGAATCGAAGATGGCGAAGGCTCAGGTCGTGGACGTGCTGGCCCGCGTGGTGCGGCAGTTCGACATCGTCGCGGTCCAGGAAGTGCGGGCGAAGTCCGATGAGATCGTGCCCGCGTTCGTGCGGGCCATCAACGCCGACGGCAGCCGCTACCACTACGTGATCGGTCCGCGGCAGGGCCGCACGGTGAGCAAGGAACAATACACGTTCATCTACGACACCACCCGGATCGAGGTCGATCCGTCGAGCGTGGGCGTCGTGCCCGATCCGCAAAACAAGCTTCACCGTCCGCCGATGCACGCCAGGTTTCGCACCAAGATCACGCCCGCGGAGATGGCGTTCACCTTCTGGCTCGTCGACATCCACACCGACCCCGACGAGGTGCCGCAGGAGCTCGAAGCGCTGACCGGCGTGTTCCAGGCGATGCAGGCCGCCCGGCCCGACGAAGACGACGTGATCCTGCTCGGCGATCTCAACGCGGGGCCACCGCAGTTCAAATCGTTTCAGCGGATTCCGGGCGTGGCGTGGGCCGTGTCCGGCGTGACGACGAACACCCGCCGCACGAAGACCTACGACAACCTCGTGTTCACCCGGCCGGCCACGAGCGAGTATCTCGGCGGCTGGGGCGTGCTCGACCTGCAGAGCACGTTTGGCCTGTCGCTCGACCAGGCCCTCGAGGTGTCGGACCACAATCCCGTGTGGGGCGCGTTCTATCCGGCCGAAGTCCACGGGGCGGGCCTGCCTCCGATGGCGGGCGCAGCCGCGCCCGTCCGCCGCTAATCTGCTGGCCGCCTCCAGACCGTCTTCCCTTCCTTGATCGTCTCCGCGATGCGGATCGTTTTGATCGTAGCGGGGGGCACGGTGAGCGGATTGGCGGAAAGAATCGCGAAGTCGGCCAGTTTGCCCACCTCGATCGAACCCTTCGTCGCCTCCTCGCCATACATCCGGGCGCCATCGATCGTGATCGCCTCGAGCGCTTCCAGCGGCGTCACGCACTCCTCGGCCCCCATCACACGGCCCGACCGCGAGACGCGGTTCACGGCCGTGTGGATCGTGAAGATCTGGTCGAGCGGCGAGACGTTGAAATCGGTGTGATTCGCCGGCCGCAGGCCGAGCGCCCGCGCCGATTTCATCGGGCTGATGAGGTCGGCCTGGGCGACGCCGCGGTTCGCCACATGCGTGTCGCCGAAATAGAAGCAGTGCAGCGTGAAGAACGAGGGCGTGATCCCCCATGCCTTGTACTTCTCGAGCTGATCACGGCGGATAAACTGCGAATGGACGCCGACGGTGCCGCGAGGCTTCGCGGGATCGTCACCCGACGCGTAGCGATGCGCCTCCAAGAGCGCATCGATCGCGGCATCGCCGTTGCAGTGCACGTAGAGCGTCGCCCCGCCGTCGTACACCTTCTTCACCATCTCGTTGAGCGCGGCCTGGGGAAACGATGGCTCGCCCCGCCAGTCTTTCTGGCCTGACGGGCCTCCGGTCAGATAGGGCGTGGTGAAGAACGCGGTCTTCCCCTGCGGCGAGCCGTCCATCAGCATCTTCACGCCGCCGATCCGCAGGCGATTCCGGTAGGTGGGCTCGTTCCGCGGCGGCTGGCCAGCGAAGATTTTGTCGACATCGAAGATGATCGGCAGCGACACGACGTCGAGCTTCAGCAGCCCGCGGTCGGCAGCCTGCCGCAAGAGGTCGTATTGCGGCTTCGTGGTCGCCCCTTCCTGTGCCGTCGTGATGCCCTCGCGAAGATAGAGTTCCTGCCCCGATGCGATGAGGGCCAGCTGCTCATCGGGCCCCGGGCCGGGTGTCTTCTCGAAGATCGGCATGAAGGCCGTCTCGAACACGAGGCCGTTCGGCTCGTTCGATCCCGGCTCACGGCCGATCACGCCACCCGGTGGCGTCGGCGTGGCCGCGGTGATGGAGTAGGCCGCGAGGGCCTTCGAGTTGAGCATCGCGCCGTGGCCCGACACGTGCACGAGGATCACGGGATTATCCGGAAACGCGGCGTCGAGTTCCTGTTTGGTAGGGGCCCGCTTTTCGGTGAGCAGGTCGGGGTCGTAGCCGAAGCCCATCACGAACTTTCCGGGGCCGAGGTCCCGCCGCGCCTGGATCTTTTTCAGCTGCCCGATCACGTCGGCCACGGTGGTACAGGGTCCGGCGGGCGGCGACGCGCAGAGTGCCTGCGTCTGCACGTCCACAAGCGCGCAGAAGTGACTGTGGCCATCGATGAACCCTGGCACGAGCGTCTTGCCGGCCAGATCGGTGACCTCCGTGGCCGGCCCCTTGAGCCGCATCACGTCGGCCTCGCTCCCCACTGCGATGATCTTGCCACCGGCAACGGCCGCGGCCTCAGCCGTCGGCTGCGCAGGATTTACGGTCACGATCGCCCCCCCGCGGATGATCCGCTCGGCCGGGGCGGCGCACGCAGCGGATGCAAGCGACACGATCGCCGCCAGTGCAACCGCGACCGCCCCCGGACACACTCGCCTCACGCCGCACACGCTCATGACACGTCCTCTCCTCAATGACTCTGCCGGAGATCGATCGCCGGCATGATTCACGCCGGGCCACGCCGTCCGCCGCCCGCAGTGTACCCGGCGGCTGACACGCGGCGACCCAAACAGGTCACTCGCGATAGCTCTTCGGGCTGCGGCCCACCCAGCGTTTGAACGCCCGGGAGAAGACCGGCGCGTTCTCGAAGCCCACTTGCTCGGCGATTGACTCGACCTTGTCTTGCGTGGACGTGAGCAGATGGCAGGCCCGCTCGATGCGGAGCGACGTGAGGTGCTGCATCGGGCTGCGGCCAAGATCGCGCAGGCAAACCCGGCGAAACTGCTCCTTGCTCGTCTTATACAAGGCCGCCAGCCGGTCGAGCGACCAGTCTGCCGCGAGCTCGCAGGCCACCTCGTCCCACACGGCCCAGAGCCGATCGTCCACGTGCCAGGGCTGGGCGATACGCCGCGCCTCGCCGTGGGCAAGTTCGATCCAGTGGTGTACGAGCCGCGGATCGCGGCCACCCTCCCATTCAGCCCGCAGCCCAGCGATGACCCGCCAGAGCACGTCGGCATCGCAGCGCACGCGCACGGGCGACGCCGCCGACACGACCGGCCGCACATGCTCGGGCTCGTCGTAGCGAATCCAAGCGAACCGCCAGCGGGAATTCGCCACTGCATGAAAAGCGTTGAGCACGCGTGGCGGCGCGAGGCAGGCCACGCCCTTGCGGCTCGACTGCCAGCGGCCGTCGAGCAGAATCTGCCCGCGGCCCTCGTGGCACACCATCACGAAGCTCCCCGTCGGCTTGAGCCGCACCCGCCGATAGGGCACAACGGCCTCCGTCAGCCCGAGATGCATGATCCGATGCGTGGCAAATTCCGGACAGTCGTCGCGCGTCACCGACCACAGGCGGCTTCCGGCGCCATCGACGGTGGTTTCTGCGAGGTCGAGGTGGATTTCGGTCATGGACGGGTGTATCGCTGCTGCGTAATCTGGATCACTGACAGCAACAGATATATACGCGGGACCGCACAATGCCGAATCCTTGGACGGGCAAGGGTAATCCTTACACGCGGGCCGAGGTACTCGCCCGGCTCCACGCCACGCTGCGAGCCGGCAAGCCGATCATCGCCGCCGGGGCCGGCACCGGGATCAGCGCCAAGTTCCTCGAGAAGGGCGGCGTCGACCTGATCATTATTTACAACTCCGGCCGCTTCCGGATGGCAGGCCACGGCTCCACGGCGGGCCTCATGGCCTACGGCGACGCCAACGCCGTCGCCATGGAGATCGGCGAATTCGAGGTCTTGCCGGTCGTCGAGGAGGTGCCCGTGATCTGCGGCGTGCACGCCTCCGACCCGCGGCGGCGGATGTGGCACTGGCTCGGCCGCGTCAAGGAGATGGGCTTCTCGGGCGTCAACAACTTTCCCACCCACTGCATCGTCGACGGCCAGTTCCGCCAGATCCTCGAAGAGACCGGCATGAGCTTCCAGAAGGAAGTGGACATGATCGGCCTCGCGCGGCGGATGGATCTATTCACGATCGTGTACGTGGGCACGCCCGATGAGGCCCGCTCGATGGCGAAGGCCGGGGCCGACGTCGTGATCGCACACGTCGGCACCACGATCGGCGGCTCGATTGGCGTGACGAACGCGACCTGTTCGCTCAACGACGCCGCAGCCCGCGTGCAGGCGATCGCCCGCGCCGCCCTCGACACACGCAACGATGTGATCTGCCTCTCGCACGGCGGCCCGATCTGCACGCCTGCGGATGCGGCCTATATCAACGAGCACACCGACGTGGTCGGCTTCGTGGGAGCCTCGAGCCTCGAGCGGCTGGCGTTCGAGCAGTCGCTCCCCGAGCTCACGCGGCAGTTCAAGAACATCCCGCTCGGTAAGCGACCATAGTCCGTCGGAGGTGACCGCATGGCGACGATCGCCGTCCTCGGCACGCTCGACACGAAAGGCCGCGAACATGCGTTCGTGGCGGACCGGATCCGTGCGCGGGGCCACGCCACGCTGCTGATCGACGTGGGCACAGGGGCTGAGCCGGCAGTGAAGCCCGACATCCCGCGCAGCGCCGTGGCAGCGGCCGGGGGCATCGATCTCGCGTCGCTCATGGCCCGCCGCGACCGGGGCGAGTGCGTGACGGCGATGGCGCAGGCGGCGCCGCGGCTGCTGGAGAAGCTGGCTGCCGACGGCCGGATCGAGGGCGTGATCTCGCTCGGCGGTGGCGGCGGCACGGCGATCGGCTCGGCCGCGATGCGGGCGTTGCCGATCGGCTTTCCAAAGTTGATGGTGTCGACACTCGCCAGCGGCAATACGGCGCCCTACGTCGGCACGACCGACATCACGATGA
>Ga0214921_10002020_pt1 | contig 33785 bp, 34 predicted proteins | sample LL1505_MetaG_FD_177992 | JGI IMG/M metagenome (GOLD analysis project Ga0214921, IMG submission 177992) | Freshwater microbial communities from Lake Lanier, Atlanta, Georgia, United States - LL-1505 | ecosystem: Environmental > Aquatic > Freshwater > Lake | place: USA: Georgia | collected... | reverse complement strand
AAGATTATTTCTGCAGATTCTCGTCACTCTGATGTTGTGCTACTCACAAAAGAAGATGAGTTTCGTGAACGGCTGTTTCCAAACTGGGATATGGAGTTGGTGGCAGCCGAAGACATTAGCGCCGTTTTGGAGGATGCTCTGCATGAGGCCTCAGATCCAAAGCAAAAAAATACTTTATCTAAGATGCTGCACGAACTCAACAAGAGTCAGCTTGGAAAATGAAAACCGAGTAGAAATTACGGTCATCAGTCTGCCAGTTCTATCATCAAGTCAATGCCATTAAGCTTGACGGGGTACACGCGCAATGGTTCGCAGGCTGGCGGTCCGTCGACACGGCCTGTTGGAATATGGAACCGGCCGTTGTGCATAGGGCATTCGATGATGTCATCGATCACATACCCTTCGGCCAGCCGGGCAACTTGATGAGTGCAGATACCATCTGTTACATAATGTTTTCCATCTATCCGATAGGCGCAGTAGACATGGCCCTCTCGTGTGACCTCTAGCGCATCATTGTTTGGTACTTCATTGGTTGTGCAAAGCTTGGTCCACATGGATGTCCTCGGCCTCAGTTGGTTGCATTAGCGGTAGATGCCCCTTCGGTGCCAGAAGGCAGCGGGTGATAGGCATGGGCATTCGGGTTGCGTCTTTGCGCAAAGATTGTCTGAATAATTTCAATATGTGCAGCTAGCAGACTCGGGCTTGGCTCGGGCAACTGGTCCTTGATCGCTGCATGAAGGGCTGGCAGAGCATGGAATGGAATTGTCGGAAACACGTGATGCTCAATGTGGTAATTCATATTCCAATAAAGCATGCGCCCTAACCAGCCATTGGTCATGGAGCGCGTTGAAAGTCGATGATCATAGACATCTTGTTGCATTGCCATATGCTGCGTGGTGATGAAAGAATAGACGCCAATGGCACCTGTGAACCTGGGAATGAAAAAGTACAGCATTGGAATCCAAGTCTGTCCGATTAAAGCCCATGAAAGTAGCAGCAGATACCCAGTCAACAAAATTCGGGCTTCGCGAACCATCGTCGGAATCTGGTTTTCTGGTAGATAAACGCGTTCAGACTCAAGAACACGGCCGCTCGCGTGGCGCAGCGTTAGCTTTGCGCGGGGCCAAAATTCAAGCAGCCCAATGATGTCTCCAAACCAGGTCATCAATTTGATCGGATTGGTGTAAGCCATCTGAGCATCAACCTTCCAGTGCCAGGTGTAGGTATGGTGATGTGAGTGCGCGAAACGACGATGGGTCGGTGATTCAACCCAGATAAAAGAGCTAAGCCAGAATACGGTCTCGTTGAGCCAGCGAGTACGAAACGCAGTGCCGTGTGCGCATTCATGTGAGGGTGCGTAGGCGAAGCCCAACACAATGCCATAGACAACGACCGCAGGAACAACCCACCAACTGCCTTGACTTAGATAAATTGCATAGCCTGTAACCGTAAGCAACAAGCCCCAAATGGCTAGAAAATACAATCCTGGGCCATCAGAACGTTGCATCAGACTCTTAAGGACAGACCGTTCAATTTTTGGCTGCCACCAGTCATCCTTAACCGTTCTAGCGGAGGAGGATCCATGTGAATTGGCCATTCGTATATCCCTTTTTTCTGACTGTTTTCTAAAAGCAAATGGTTATTGCTGATCGACTGATCGCCACAGAGCCCTGATTTGATCTTTCATCGTCAATGACTCTTGCCAACGATCAGAAAGCTCATAGCCATCAGCACCGGTCATGGCGTACTCTGGCGGTCCTAATTCACATAAAAAAGTCAATGTATCGTCCTGGTTGGCTTTTTGACGCCACTGCACAAAACCACGACGCCACCAATCCATGAACACTTCAACCCAATGCTGATTTTGCGGAAATGAAATTTGAAGTTGAATTTGTTCACGACTTGCAACTCTGCCGTGAAATCCCCAGCAGTTGTTAATGATGCGTTGCATCATGGCATCGTCTTCAGCTGAGATGGGATACCAGAATTCCCTACCCACCACGTAGTGAGATAAGTCCCCTGTAAGGCGTAAATTGGGCATGGCATCCAGTAAGTGCAACATGAAAAACAAATCTGTTGTCATGCGGTTTCGGTGTGTTTCGATGTGCATGCGAACACCTGCCGCATGGGCCAATTCATGCCAGCCCTCAATAAGTGGTATGCACTCTTGAACTGTATAGGGGCGCACATCCGGTTGAACGTTCAGATGGTCTGCGCCGAATTCAAGTATGTGCTCAAGGATAGGCTTGAGGTCGTCCACTGTTTGTGGGTAAGCCTGTGCTTGCCAAGACATTCCGTGTTGTTTTAAAAATTGAGTGACTTCGCGAGCGTAGTCGCGATCAGCAAAACGCACCCCTGCACCGTCAAATCCTGCGTCATGAATCATGTTGAGCTTCTCTTGAAGACTCCACTCGTGTCCATCTGGACTTCTACGTTCCATGGCCCACAGTGATTGATAAACTAAAAGTTTCTGCGCCATGTTGTTCTGTCTCAAAAAATCACAACACTGCGAATTGATTCCCCTGAATGCATCAACTCAAAACCATGATTGATATTTTCTAAGGGCATGGTGTGTGTGATTAAGTCATCTATGTTGATTTTTCCATCCATGTACCAGTCAACAATTTTTGGGACATCTGTGCGGCCTCGTGCTCCTCCAAAAGCGGTACCTTTCCAAGTTCTTCCTGTGACCAATTGAAAAGGGCGCGTTTTAATTTCCTTGCCCGAACCGGCTACACCGATGATGACTGAAACCCCCCAGCCTCGATGGCAGCACTCGAGTGCTTGCCGCATTACTTCTACGTTTCCGATGCATTCAAAGCTGTAGTCTGCACCTCCACCTGTTAGTTCAACCAAGTGTGCGACCAAATCGCCTTCTACGTCAGTTGGATTGACAAAATGTGTCATGCCGAATTTTTTGGCAAGTGGTTGACGTGCTGGATTCAAGTCAACACCAATGATCATGTTGGCGCCTGCCATCCGTGCACCTTGAACCACATTCAAACCGATGCCACCTAAACCAAACACCACGACGTTGGCGCCTGGTTCGACTTTGGCTGTGTTGATGACTGCTCCGATACCAGTGGTGACGCCGCAACCGATGTAGCAGACTTTATCGAAAGGTGCGTCCTCTCGGATTTTTGCCAAAGCGATTTCAGGCAGCACGGTAAAGTTTGAAAAAGTTGAGCAGCCCATGTAATGGTAAATGGGCTTTCCGCCTATTGAAAATCGACTGGTGCCATCGGGCATCAGCCCCTTTCCTTGAGTGCCACGTATGGCGGTGCATAAATTGGTTTTTTGAGATAAGCAAGATTTACATTGACGACATTCTGGTGTGTACAACGGTATAACGTGATCGCCTTTTTTGAGGCTCACTACGCCTGGCCCAACATCCACCACAATGCCGGCCCCTTCGTGACCTAAGATGGCAGGAAAAACCCCTTCAGGATCTGCGCCAGAGCGAGTGAACTCGTCTGTGTGGCAAATACCCGTGGCCTTGATTTCAATCAGTACTTCCCCAAAGCGGGGACCTTGAAGTTGTACCGTTTCAATGACCAAGGGTTCACCAGCCTTGTAGGCGACAGCAGCACGCACATCCATATCACCAACTCCTGTGAAAGTTCAAATATTGATTGAATGAAAATCAGGCAGTGGCATTTTTTTTGCCACCTTGTTCGACAAAACCAAAGTACCGTTTACCAGCTGTTTGATTTTCGTAAATGGAGCCTTGATTGATCGCAGGAGGTAATGGCATGCGAATTGGCAAGGGTACTGAACGCGGTGTGATGGTGTCTTTGCCGCAAATGATTCGGCTGGAAAACTCTTGCCAATCAGAATTGGCAGCATTCAATAATGGATACGCATCGGCGGCTGCAAATTCGTATAGCAGCAGACCTCGCGATCGTTGCGAGGTGTTTTGAGCAGATCCATGGATTGCTCGAACATGATGAAAAGACACTGAGCCAGCAGGGCCTTCACAAGGTACAGCGCGAGCGAAATCAACAGCACATTTGTCAGGGTCCATTGCTCCGCAGAAATGACCATCTGCGCCATGGTGATCATGCGTCGGCCCTTTGTGAGATCCTGGAATCACGTACATGGCGCCATTTTCTTCAGTAGTATCGTCAAGCATGACGCCTGCGGCCAATATGTCGTCATTCGAGTGGGGGTAGAAGGCCCAGTCTTGGTGCCATTCCACGGGGGAGCCAAAATGAGGTGCTTTTAAATTTAATTTGGAGCCGTGCAAGCGCACATTTTCACCAAGCAGGTCTTGTAAGATTGCGACAAATTTTGGAGTCTTCATGAAGTCTTTAAATACATGGTCGACGATATGTGGCTTTTTGATTCGACGCACCCTTGGGTGAGAGGCGCTGTGTCCTGGCTCAAGATCAAAGACGTTATCGTGGGATGTCACATTGCGTGATTGCTCTACAAGATTTGCTAAGACTTCTTTCATGCGCAAGAGCGTGGCTTGTTCAACTACATCTTGGACGATGACATATCCCTCTTCTTTGTATTGTTCAAGCTGTGAATGGGTCAAAACGCGGTTCATGATGTTTAATCTCATTTAAGTTAAGTTGCCTTGAAGTTATGTTAGCGCTAACATTGATGCTTGTCAATTTTCAAGCTGATCCGAACTCGAGATTGGTTCATATTTCTCTTTTTACTGTCCCAAATCGTGCCCACTCAACCCGCGTCCCAAAATAACATTCGCCGCAATTCAGCCAGTTCACACCGCATGCAGGATGTAGCCACCCTGGCGGGGGTGTCCATGATCACTGTTTCACGCGTCATCAATAGCCCGGAAAAAGTTGCGGAAGTGACGCGGATCAAAGTTGAAAAAGCTATTCGAACTTTGGGTTATGTGCCCAATTTGATGGCTGGTAGTTTGGCATCCAGTAAAAGTCGACTCATTGGTGCCATTGTTCCAACAATTGACAACTCAATTTTCGCTGAGACCATTCGGGGCCTTTCACAGACATTGGCATTGAACGGATACGAATTGTTATTGGGCCAGACGGGATATGTCGACAACGCAGAGGAGCGCATTGTGTCAACCTTTTTGGGTCGCAGGGTCGATGCCATGGTGTTGACCGGTATTCGCCACACAGATAAAACCAGATCTCAACTCAAGGAGTCTGGCATACCCGTTGTGGAAACTTGGGATTTGTCTGATCGCCCTATCGATATGCTCGCTGGGTTCTCTAATTTGGAGGCTGGTGCTGCGATGGGCCGATATCTCATTGGCAAAGGCTATATGCGACTTGGCTTTGCCGGTGGTGATGAAAGCAGGGCCTTATCTCGGCTTGCTGGATTAACGGCAACTGTTAAATCAACCCCAGGCGCGAATTTGCGACATGTATTGCTCAAACCAGCAGCGGCCTCGTTTAAAGCGGGTCGCGAAGCGCTCGTACAACTTCTGAAAAAAGATGCTAACTTGCAAGCCATTTTTTTTAGCAACGATGCGCTAGCAGTTGGCGCAATGATGGAGTGCGCTCGCAGAGGTTTGAGAGTCCCGCAGGACATTGCAATTGCTGGATTTGCAGATTTAGATATCGCCAGTGAAATAGTGCCCGCATTGACAACCGTTCAAGTCAGATCTCGTCGCATTGGTGAAACTGCCGCGGGGATGCTCATGGACAGATTGCAGGGAAGGGATGTGCCAGATCTGGTCAAAAACCTCGGGTTTTCCATCATCTCTCGAGAAAGCGCTTAAGGTTTATGAGGCTTGACTTGCGTCAAAAGTTCAATATAGTGGTGTTAGCGCTAACATAAAACAAGGAGACGCTAAGATGAAATCTCAATCAGTTCGCGGGTTCGTCAAGCAAGCATTGACGGCATTTGTCTTGACAGGGGCAGCTTTGACCGTCCAGGCTCAAACGACCCTTACCTTTGGGGGCTCAGATGCCATTGGCTCTATTTTGGACAAGCAAAACATTTCCTTCACCAAATGCGTGAACGACCGAGGAGCCAATAAGCTCAAGGTCAATTTCATTCAAGGTGAGCAGTTGGGTACGGACATGCAAGTCATTGAGCAAACGATGCAAGGCTCTGTGCAAATTTACGGTGACGTGCTTGATTGGTATGCCAATTGGGTCAAGGACTTTTCGATTCTTGCGTGGGGCTTTACTTTCCGCGATGCAGACCATATGCAGAAGTTTATCGACGGGCCTTTGTACGCTGCCATGGCAGAAAAACTTCGCAAGGAGCAAGGCTTGCGCATTTTGGCCGCAGCGCCTACGCAACCCCGCATTTTGTTTTCAAAAAAACCAATTGGCAATTTGGGTGATTTAAACGGTGTCAAGATGCGAGTGCCAGAAATCAAAACCTATTTGATGCTCTGGGAAACGCTCGGCACAAAACCAAGTCGACTTGCTTGGGGTGAAATTTATTTGGGCTTAAAAACGGGTGTTGTTGAAGCCGCTGAGGGTCCAATTTCGTCAGCCTATTCCGCCAAATTTCATGAGGCAGTTAAATACGTGACGCGAACCGATCATTTAATGTCTTCGGCTCACATCACGATTAACGAAAAATCTTATGCAGCATTGCCTGCAGACCAACAAAAACTGCTAAGTGACTGTGCGAAAGAGACTGTGGTCGCAACTCGCAAAATAGGGCAACAAGATACTGACGAAACATTAAAGAAAATGACTGCTGAGGGCGCATCTGTTTCTACGATTGACAAAGCACCCATTCAACAAAAGGCTAAAGACGCCGTGTTGAAGATGGAAAAAGATGGTGTTTGGTCCAACGGCTTGTGGGAACAGATTCAGAAGCTTTGATAGCTCATCATGAAATTTATAAGTAACGTGATCCGAAGTATCGAGCGGATCGAGCAAGCACTCGGTATCTTCCTTGTGCTTGCTATTGTTGCGATGATAGGTGTGCAGGTTGTCAGCAGGTATTTTTTTAATCAACCGATGGCGTGGGTAGAAGAACTCTCTACCTACTGCTTTATCTGGAGTGTTTTTGTAGGGGCCTCCATTGCGCTCAAGCAAGACAGGCACATTGCAATCACAGCTTTAGAACTGTGTTTGTCAGATGCACAAAAACGCTGGCTCAAAGTATTGATTTGGATTTCAATCCTTACTTTTTTGTTAATTATGATTCCACATGGTTACAAAGTGATGCAAGTGGAGGTGCGATCAAACAGCGTGTCTTTGCCAGTGGATATACCGCGCATGTGGTTTTACTCATTGCCACTCACATTGGCTTGTATCTCGATGTTACTTACCAGCATAGTCGGTCTTTGCCAGTCATTCTTATCGGCCATCAATGCTACGACGCCGTTGGTCGTCAATACCAAACCGGATAACCTCATATGACCATGCTTTTGCTTTTTGGTTTGTTTGCTATCTTGGTGGTGCTACAAATTCCGATTGCTTTTGCGATGGGCCTGTCCTCATTGGCCGTTATCGGTTTCACGCAGCCTGTGCCATTAACGATTGTTGTTCAAAGAATTGGATCAGGTTTAGACAGCTTTGTATTGTTGGCCATTCCATTGTTTGTTCTGTCTGGTCATTTGCTTAACCGTGGTGGAATTGCCGATCGAATTTTTGAATTTGCAGCAGCCATGGTCGGACATATTCGGGGTGGATTGGCTCATGTCAATGTGGTTGCCAGCATGATATTTGCAGGTATGTCAGGTGTGGCACAAGCTGATGCTGCAGGTTTAGGTGTGGTCGAAGTCAATGCAATGAAAAAAGAGGGCTTTGACGGAGCCTTTGCAGCCGCTGTCAGTGCCTCCTCTGCAATTATTGGCCCTATTATTCCGCCTTCTGTGATCATGGTTGTTTATGCCGTGATGGTTCAAGCTTCAGTTGCAGATCTCTTTTTGGCTGGCTTTTTGCCTGGAATTTTGATGGGCCTGACGCTGATGGTCATGATTTACTGGCTTGTGTCTACAGGTCGAACGCCATCACCCAAGCCAGTTCCTTTTAGTGCAAAAAGATTGGGAACTACATTTTTGCGAGCCTTACCAGCTTTAATGGCACCAGTGCTCTTAACTGCTGGACTTCTAATGGGTGTGGCTACGCCAACTGAATTGGGTGCAGTGACAGCAATTTATGCCGCAATTTTGGGCGTTGCTTACAAAGAGTTGAACTTCAAGAGCTTGCTTGAAGCGGCACGTGAAACCTTGATGACTTGCGGCATCATGGCCTTCATCATTGCATGTGCTGTGCCTTTTGGCTGGGTTGTAGCGACATCTCAAGCGCCCATGAAGCTTGCTGCGTTCATGATGGAATTTTCTGATAGCAAGTGGGTGATTCTGGCGGTTATCAATATTGGGCTGTTATTGATAGGTTGTTTCATGGAAACGACCGCAATCTTGCTAATTGCAACACCCACATTGTTTCCGTTAATAGTTGCTTTGGGGGTAGACCCTGTTCATTTCGGAATTATCCTGGTGGTCAATTTATTGATTGGAACACTTACGCCACCATTCGGAGTGATTCTATTTATCATGATGGACATCGCCAAAATCTCGTTGGGGCAAATGGTTCGTGCCGTCATTCCTTTTTACATTCCACTCTTTATCACTTTGATGGTTGTGACTTATTGGGAAGGTTTTGTTTTGTTCGTTCCTAGATTGTTTGGCAAAGTTTAATTTACTGCAGAACTTTTTAGACTACGCATGAAATGTATCGAGCAACACGCCAGCTTTGGCGGACGGCAAGAAGTGTGGACTCATCTATCCAGCACCCTGAGTTGTGAGATGCGTATTGGTGTGTACTTGCCCGAGTCCGCCCTTCAAGGTAAAAAGTGCCCGGTGCTCTATTGGCTGTCGGGCCTGACCTGCACTGAACAAAACTTCATCACGAAAGCAGGCGCTCAGGCGCATGCTGCGCGTCACGGCTTTATCGTGGTCTCACCAGACACAAGCCCTAGAGGCGAGACTGTGGCTAATGACGACGCCTACGACTTAGGCCAAGGCGCAGGCTTTTATGTCAATGCCACACAGGCTCCATGGACGCCGCATTACTGCATGCAAAACTATGTGGCCGCAGAGCTTCCCAATTTGATAGAGAAAAACTTTCCAGCAAGTGACCTGCGTAGCATATTTGGCCATTCGATGGGAGGACATGGCGCGCTGGTCACGGCCCTGCGCCATCCAGGACGTTACCGCAGCGTGTCGGCTTTTTCACCCATCGTGGCACCATCCCAAGTGCCCTGGGGCCAGAAGGCCTTGGGCGCTTACTTGGGCGCAGATCCGATGGCTTGGCGCGAATGGGATGCGGTGGAACTGTTAGCTGTTAGGCGACAGGAGAAGCTTCATTTGTTGGTTGACCAAGGTGCAGCCGACGAGTTTCTTTCTATGCAACTGCGGCCAGAACTGCTAAGCGCTGCTTGCGAGGCTGCGAGTCATCCTTTGACCCTGCGAATGCAGCCGAGCTACGACCACAGCTACTTTTTTATTGCTACTTTTCTTGGCGATCATTTTGATCACCATGCGCAATATCTTTTGTGATTCTTTTCAAAGCTGCGCTGTGGTTGTGGTTTATGCCACACCATAAGTGGCCATCAGAATTCTCATTCGGTGAACAGCCAATTCGGGATGTTCAAGAAGGTTGGCCTCATCGGCCATTCGGAACAACTCTGCCAGATGTTGAGCTGACCGTGTGCTTTGCTGACCGCCAATCATGCTGAAATGGCTTTGGTGGCCGTTAAGCCAAGCCATGAAGACCACGCCTGTTTTATAGTAACGTGTTGGTGCCATGAAGATGTGTCGCGACAGTGGTACTGTAGGTCCTAGGATGGCATGAAAAGTATCCAGCTTGCCTTCAGCCAGAGCAGTCAGTGCAGCACTGGCTGCTGGTGCAATAGCGTCAAATATCCCCAACAGCGCATCGCTTTGCCCGTTGACGATGTCATTTCCAAAACCATCACCAGCAATCAGTTCGGCATAGTTGAAGTCGTCACCTGTGTACATGCGTACGCCGGGCGGCAGGCGCCGACGCATCGCGATTTCCTTGTCTTTATCTAACAATGAAATTTTGATGCCATCCACTTTCTTAGAGTGCACCTGAATGATGCCTAATGCAGTGTTCATGGCTTGCTCTACATCAGTGCTGCCCCAGTACCCTGTCAAGGCAGGGTCAAACATATCGCCCAACCAGTGAAGCACCACGGGTTGTTTGACCTGACTCAAAATTCGGTCGTAAACACGCTCATAGTCTGCAGGGCTGATGGCCACACGCGCCAAAGCTCGACTGGCCATGATGATGAGTTTGCCACCTAACTTTTCAATCGCCTCCAATTGCTCTTCGTATGCTGCAATGACTTGATCCACAGTTGTGACATCTTCAAGCACAAGTTGATCTGTGCCACAGCCCGAGGCTACCTGCGATCCCGGCACATCCTGTGCTGCATCCAATGTGCGGCGAATCAGTTCCAATGAAGTTGGCCAGTCTAGGCCCATGCCGCGCTGCGCAGTGTCCATGGCCTCGGCCACACCCAGCCCCAAAGACCACAAGTGGCGTCTGTAGTCGATCGTGGTGTCCCAATCTACAGCACATTGAAGCCAAGGGTCCACCGAAGCCAACGGGTCTGACACCACATGGGCTGCCGAATAGGCAACTCGGTTGAATGTCATTCGAGACTTGGGCTTCAAAGGTACGCTGCCGCGCAGCTTGTAGTTTTCTAAGCGACCCGAAGCCGTTGGCAAATTCAAGCTTAATGGCACAGCTTTGCCTTCAGGTCAGGGGGCAGGAGAGAGCCCGGCCGCTTTGACCAGCACCGCGTTGCTTTTGATTTCATCGCGTATGTAGACTTCAAATTGATCAGGCCGCATGGTCCAGGCATCGGCGCCCAATGTGACAAAGCGCTCTTTGACTTCGGCAGTAGCCAAGGCCTTCACAACTTCATCATGCAATCGGTTGACAATGTCTTTGGGCGTTTTTGCCGGGACCATCATGCCAATCCAGAAATTGAATTCGGACCCAGGTACACCGGCTTCTGCCGTTGTTGGCACTTGAGGCAAAGCACTTGCACGTTTGGGTGAGCCAACCGCCAATGCAACCAGTTGACCACTTCGAATTTGACCAATGACTGGTGCAATAGGTGAGAAATAGTAATCAACACGACCTGAAATGACTTCGGTCACAGCCTCGCCGGAACCCTTGAACGGAATATTGGTGGCCTCAATCTTGGCAGCCAATTTGAATTTTTCAGCGTTCAGATGAGTCGCACTGCCTTGACCCGCAGATGCAAAATTCATTCCCCCTGGCTTGGCCCGCGCAGCAGTTAACAATTCTTGCAGCGTCTTGATGTTTTTGGTTGGCGACATGACCAGCACATTGGGTGTGCTTGAAATTGGGGTGACCGCTGCAAAATCGTTCAAAGTGTCAAACGGCAGCTTCGCAAAGCTCGAAGGACTGACGGTGTGCGATGAGGAGTGAATCATGATGGTGTAACCATCAGGTGCTGAAGTGGCGACAGCTTGCTGGCCGATGGTGCCGCTTGCGCCTCCACGGTTATCAATGACCAGAGCTTGCCCCATGCTCTGACTCATCTTGTCTGAAATAGCACGGGCAATGATGTCAGTCGTGCTGCCAGCAGCAAATGGCACGACCACTCGAATCGGTTTACTGGGATAAGTTCCCTGTGCAGTGGCGCTCCATGGGGCTAGCACTGCAAGGAAGCTCAAGGATATCAGCGCTGTTTTTTGAGATAGTTTCATGTTGTCTCCAGAGGGTTGGTTTTGACTTCCGCTAGTGTCGGTATTTTAATTCAAGGGGTAGTTTCCATCGGAGGGCCGAGTGATGGTCTTGGTAAGTTGGGCGAGCATGGCGTTAAAGGCAATCAGGACAGCTTGGCAGCTTTTTTAATTTGGGTCAGCACAGCCATTTGCGGAGACTTTTTGTAATGCACATCCAGCGGGTAGCAGCCCGAAACCAAACCATTGCGTGGTGCTGTGGTGCAGTCGCTGAAAGTGCGGCACAGGCGTTTGCGCTGCATGGTTCGACCTGCCAGCACGTCGGCTGGCAGTTCGGGGTAGGCCAGCACCATGCGGCCCAGTCCTACAAAGTCGGTCCAGCCTTGTTTGACGGCAGCTTGTGCCACATACGGCAGGAACTCTTGCAGGTAGGTGTAGCCGCTGCCGACAAAAGCCATTGCAGGAAACATTTTCTTTAGATCTCGAACGATTTCCAAATGCCGCATCACCCCAACCAACGGGTCCTCCGGGGGTTGGTAACCGTCCGAAGGCGGGTACAGTGCTGGGCGTGTAACGTGTGGCGTGTAGTAAGGACTGCCCACAGTCACATTGACCATTGAAATGTCCAGTGACTCCAGCACTTTGAGAAACTGCGCTGTTTCGTCTAGTGCGTACAGCAGTGGGTTGGATTCGTTCACGCCAAAGCCGTAGCGGTAGGGCAGTGCGTTGGCGTAATCAACTGGGATACCGGGCCCAAGAGATTCTTCGTCGGACATGCTGGGGTCTGCTTTGTAGGGCAGAAAATCTACCGCCGAAAGCCGCACGCCCAAGGCCATGCCGGGTACTTCAGCGCGAATGCCTTGAGCCAACTCGCGGATGAAACGGGTGCGGTTGTGCAGAGAGCCGCCAAAGTCGCCTTCACGCGTTTTGGCCGAAAGAAACTCGTGCCCTAAATAACCGTGGCAGTGTTTGAGGTCGACGAACTGGAAGCCACAGTCCCATGCGCGCTTGGCGGCTACCACAAAGTCATCGATGAGCTCGCGAATTTCACCGTCTGACATGACGACGATGTTTTCTTTGGGACCAAAACGGCCGTCTAACAGCGGGTGGTGGTAAAGCACCCGGGGCTCCATGCGGGTTTCAATATTGGGTTTGCAAAAACGGCCCGAGTGGGTCAGTTGCAAGCCAATGACCAAGTCATTGTCGTTGCCCATGCTTTCGCGGTGGGCTTGCACCAGGCCTTCGCGAAGTTGTGCAATGCCCGATTGCGTTTGCGCGCTCATGACCAATTGCTTGGGGTTGGCTCGACCATCGTGCCGCACCGCGACCGCTTCGCCACCCCAGATCATTTTGGCGCCGGATCGGCCAAATAGGCTCCAGCGACGACGGGTGTTGTCAGAAGGGCTGCCATCGGCCAGTCCGTCCCAGCCTTCCATAGGGTGAATCGCATAGCGGTTGCCGACTTTAAGTCCCGAAACTGTCAGGGGCTGCGCCATGGTGGCGGTGTCACCTGATTCCAACTGCTCATCGCAAGGCATAGGCAAACCCAGTCGATCCAGGTTTTCCTTGAAGCCCTGTGCGTTGGACAAGGACTTCACCTTGACGAAATCTCCAAATTTCATGTTTCAGTTTCCAAGATAGGGGTTGTCATTCAAGTCGGAATAAAGGGTGGCCTGCCAGGGTCACTTCATAGTTTGAAGTGACTGATAAAAACCATCATAACCATTTGCTTACAAGTGATAGGTGCAGGTTTACCCGAGCGTTGATTGAGTATCGATACTGGCATTTCTCACATTTAGATTTTTTGGATTCTCCATTCGATTTCTGCCCGACAAACGAAATAGTTAGGGTAATCCTCATGTTTCGAACTCGAAAATTGACTTGCGAAAACGAAAGATGACGCATAAAGTCTGTTCAATCCTATCAACATTTGAGGGCAGTATGAATCCTTTAAGTTTCTCGGTGAGCGGCATGCACGTGTTAATCAGTGGGGGGTGTGGAGGAATTGGAAGTGCATTCGCAAAAGCTTTTCTTTTGAATGGCGCTCAAGTAACGGTCACGGACTTAAAACCTCCTCATGATGATTTAGTGAAGGCCGGCGCCCGTTATGAACAATTGGACGTCACCAGCGATGAAGCAGTTGAGGCCATTGCAAAAAAGATAGGCAAACTAGATGTGCTTATTCACTGTGCTGGCAAATTGATTCGCTGGGAGGAGCACAAACCAGAAGTATTCCGAAACATTGTTGATATCCACTTGTTTGGAAATGTTCGATTGGCCGCAGCTTTCAGGCCACATCTAAAAGCAACAAAAGGCTGCATCATCAACATCGCATCGATGTACAGCTATTTTGGAGCACCACAGGTTCCAGCTTATGCATCAGCAAAGACTGCAATTGTTGGGCTGACAAAATCATTAGCGCTTGCCTATGCTGAAGACGAAATTCGTGTCAATGCGATTGCGCCAGGATGGATTGCAACCGAAATCAGTCGTGGTGGCCGAGAAAATCCAGAATTTAATGAGAAGTTAATGAATCGATTGCCCAATAAAAGATGGGCCGATCCAGAGGAGTTAGCGGGGACTGCAATTTTTCTTGCTTCCCCAGCATCAAATCTTATTAATGGGGTAACCATTCCTGTGGATGGTGGCTATACCGCTTCTTGATAGGTAAATTGTGTAAGTGAAATTTCAATAAAAGGAGACAAGTATGAAAAATGCATTAAGTGTATTGGCTTCAGCAGCCGCATTACTGCTCAGCAGTGGAACAGCGATGGCGCAAGCTTTCAATTGGAAAAAACATGATGGGCAAACGCTCAATTTGTTACTGAATAACCACCCGTGGTCTCAGGCGATCAAGGACATGTCGGGTGACTTTGCTGCAAAGACTGGGATTCGTCTTAGAGTTGAAATTTTCAATGAAGAGCAGTTTAGAGCTAGGTTAAATACCATGATGCAAGCTAAATCCAGTGATGTAGATGTGTTTATGTCATTGAAATTTCGCGAAGGTGCAATTTACGATCAAGCCGGATGGTACGCAAATCTAACGCCTTTGCTGAACTCTTCTGCTTCAACCGCACCAGATTTTAACTTCAATGATTTTGGTGAAGGCTTGCGCAATGCAGAAACCATTGGTGGAAAATTGGTTGGATTGCCCATCAATTTAGAAGGCCCTCTTTTTTATTGGAATAAAAGTATTTTCCAAAAATGCAATGTGGCTGAGCCAATGTTTCTTGAAGATTTGCCAGAAGCCGCTGCAAAATTAAAAGCATGTCCAGCTAAAGGCGATGCAGTTGTTTGGGCGGCACGCGGCATTCGTGGTGCAATTTCATATGCGGTATCGAGCTTCATATACAACAGTGGTGGAAATTTTTCGGGCTCAGATGGCAAGCCCAGTTTGTGTAGCGCCAACAGTGTCAAAGGCGCTGAGTTGTATGCCAATATGCTGAAAGATTATGGCCCCCCTGGCGCTGCAAATCATACATTTACCCAAGTCATTGAAATGCTGGGGCAGGGCAAACTTGCTATGACTCATGAGTCTTCTAATGAGTTTGCCAACATTATGAAGTTCCCTGGACGTGATCAAGACATTGGTGTGAAGGTATTGCCCAAAGGTAAGGCGACCGGAATTTCAAAACCAATTGTCTTTGGATGGGGTGTTTCAGTCTCAAATTATTCAACCAAAAAAGACGCTGCTTGGTATTTTCTGCAATGGGCAACCAGTGCAGAAATGGAAGCACGACTGGTTAAAAACGGTGTGGCACCTCCAAGAACCTCCGTCTTCAATGGCCCAGACTTCAAAACTTGGACTGCAGAACTTCCAATTCGTCAGTCTTGGGCAAACTCTTTAATTGAAATCAGCAAAACAGGAACGGCAATTTCTTATCCTCCTACCAGTCGCGTTGTTGAGGCACGCGAATTGGTGGGTGGTGGTATCCAAAAGATATTCCTTGGCCAAGGAAACGCCAAAGATACGATGTGCCAAGTTGATGTAGAACTTGCAAAACTTCAGTAATTACAAAAATGAAGGCACAGCGCGCAGCATCTCTCCATGGGTTAATGCTGCCCGCTGTGATTTTTGTGGTTCTGATGGTCATCTTTCCATTTGGGTATGCTTTTTGGTTGAGCCTTCAAGATTACAGAATAGGTCAAGCTGTTAAATTCATTGGCATTGGAAATTACACAGCATTGATTCAAGATGAGCAATTTTGGAACGGGATTAAATTAACTTTTATTCTGTACATCACAGCGCTCATTCTGCAACTTATCCTTGGCGTTGGACTGGGTATGCTTTTGCACAGAGTGCAACTTATGAGAGGTTTGGTCAGAACTGTCATGGTGTCGCCTTTCATGCTCCCCCCGGTCGTGATTGGCATGATGTCAATTGTGATACTGGATCCGGGGATGGGAGTTGCCAATTACTTGCTTAAAGCGGCAAACCTTCCTACAAGTCTATTTCTAGCGTCAACTGACTATGTCATCTACACCATTGTGTTAATTGATACTTGGCAATGGACACCTTTTGTCGCATTGATCGTTCTAGGCGGACTTCAATCGCTTCCCACCAAAATATACGAAGCTGCAGCCATAGACGGTGCCACCGGTTGGCGGGAGTTTATTTACATTACGCTGCCTTTGTTGGGCCCCACTATTTTGACGGCAGCTGTGCTTAGAAGCGTAGATTTACTCAGATTCTTTGATGTTATCTATATCACTACCCAAGGCGGCCCTGGCTATGCTTCATCCACATTGAATATCTATGCATATCGAAAAGCATTTGAATTTACAGACATTGGCTATGCAGCAGCACTGATGATTACGCTTAGCACAATTGTGTTTGGAGTAGTGCTTGTGTTTTCGCAATTTCGAAAGAAGGTGACTTGGTAATGAAAACGCTGATGCGATATTTAATGTCACTCCAAGTGATCGTGCTTTGCATCGTTCTATTTGCGCCTATTGCTTGGATGATTCTTGCAAGTTTTAAAAATCGAACTGAAATTACAAAATATCCACCTGAACTTTTTTTCACGCCAACATTGGAAAATTATCAGCACCTTTTCACAAGAACAGATTTTTTAGAAAATACTTTAAATAGTTTTTATGTTGCTGGAGGTTCAACAGTACTCGGCTTATTACTGGCGCTTCCGGCTGCTTATGCCATTTCTTGGCATCGCATGACTTGGCCAGCCACCCTTACTCTTTTCGCAAGAATGGCGCCTGGGACTTTGTTCCTGCTTCCCTGGTTCATCATGTTTTCAAACCTTGGGCTGTCAGGCACGCACGCAGCTCTGATCATCACTCATGCGGTGATAACTTTGCCAATTGCTTTGTGGACGATGTTGCCCCATTTTGATGGGTTGCCAAGAGAGTTAACCGAGAGTGCGCAAATTGATGGTTGTAGTAGTCTAAAAATTTTAATTTTGATCGCCTTACCAATCGTTATGCCAGGATTAATTGTTGCAATTATTTTGTCCTTTATTTTCTCTTGGAATTACTTTCTTTTTGCTCTGGCTCTTTCAGGAATTAGTTCAAAGACTGCAATTGTTGCTTCGTTTAATTTTATTGGAGAGGGCGTTACCAATTGGGGAGCACTCATGGCGGCTGCAACAGTTATTGCACTTCCTCCAATTATCTTGACGTTTCTAATTCAAAGAAAATTGGTGGCAGGACTTTCATTCGGCGCTGTAAAGGGATAAGAAATGAGAGTTGCCAAATTTAGCCCTGAAGGCAATATTTCAATAGTCACAGCAGAAATGCCAGTCATTGAAAAAAATGAAGTCCTGCTGCGAGTTTCCGCTTGCTCTTTGTGTGGAAGTGATTTACGACCATGGCGGAATGGGTGGCCAGTTACACCGGGCCATGAAATAGTTGGAGTCGTTGAAAGTAAGAACCACCCCCTCTACAAAGCTAGGTGCCTTGCTTATATTCCAGTTTGGTGTGGCAAGTGTGACGAATGTTTAGCCGGTCATACTAATTTATGTCGTAATGCAAACGAACTAATTGGTTGGCAACGTGCAGGTGGTTATGCAGAATTTTTGGCAGTTCCTGAACAGTGCTTGCTCCCTGTTCCCCAAGACATACCAACGCACTTGGCGCCTTTGCTACTGGACACAATAGGAACCGCAGCACACGGCATTCGATTGGCGAAAAAAATTACAAGTGAAGGAAATGCCTTGGTGCTTGGCGCAGGGCCTATTGGTTTAGGCGGCATTTTGGTTTTGCAGGATTCCGGTTTTTCCGATATTTGCGTTTTTGATCCAAACCCATTGAGACTTGAATTTGCAGAGTCTCTTGGCGCACATGCATTGGTTGCAGATAAAAAACCGGCTTTGTACGATCTTGTACTTGAATGCAGCGGGCGTGATTCCGGTAGGCAAATGGCCTTGGAAATGGTTAAACCAAATGGGGCAGTTGTTCAGCTGGGAGAGGCAGACTCCTGGAAGATTGAGGAAACTAAAGCAATTCGAAGAAAAGATTTTTACTACATACGTTCTTTTTATTTTCCAATCAATGAGTATGAGGACAACATTCAAATTCTAAGAAGAAATAAAAGTAAATTTGAAACATTGGTTGATGCTCAAGTTTCACTTGATCAACTTTCTGAGCTATTTGTAGACTTCGCAGCAGGCAGTCGGATAAAGCCACAACTAAACTTTCAAGAATGAGACCTTTATGACTGGTGTTTTAATAAAAAATGTTAAAAAAAGTTATGGCGATGTGCATGTAATTCACGACCTTAGCGTTGAAATTCGTGATGGTGAATTTTTGGTCTTTGTGGGGCCTTCTGGTTGCGGTAAGTCGACGCTTTTGAGAATGATTGCCGGTTTAGAAAGTTTTGATCAAGGACAAATTTTTATCAATGAAAAACTTGTGAATGACTTGCACCCAAGTAAGCGCGATATTGCGATGGTTTTTCAAGATTACGCCCTGTACCCTCATATGTCCGTGAGAAAGAATATGGGTTTTGGATTGAAAATGCGCGGTTTCGATTCACAAGAGGTTGAAAAGAGCATCCATAAGGCAGCATCAATTTTGCAAATTGAGCATTTGCTGGAAAGAAAGCCAAAGGAGCTTTCAGGGGGGCAAAGACAACGAGTCGCAATGGGGCGTGCAATTGTCAGAAATCCTCAAGTATTTTTGTTTGATGAACCGCTTTCTAATCTTGACGCAAAACTTCGGGTTGATATGCGTTCTGAAATTAAAGCCTTACATCAAAGACTTAAAACAACCTCTGTTTACGTAACGCACGATCAGGTTGAAGCAATGACAATGGCTGATCGAATCGTTGTTTTGAATAAAGGAAATATCGAACAAGTTGGTACACCTTTAGAGCTTTATCACAAACCTATTTCACATTTTGTTGCTGGCTTTTTGGGTTCTCCACCAATGAACTTTATTCCTGTCAAATTGGATGAGACGCATCTTGATTTGCTGAACGGTAAAAAATTTGAATTCACTCAAGAATATGTGGGCCCTGCTGTTTTAGGTATCAGACCCGAAAAATTACAAATTACAAAAGATGCTGATTCAGGATTTCTTACTGGAACTATCTTTCTAATTGAGCCTCTTGGTTCTGATACTTTATTGACTGTTCTAATCGGCCAAGAAAAGTTGATAGTGCGCGTGATAGGGGACTCAGCACTTAATTTGAATGATGAAGTTGGTTTGTCTTGGAATTTGACAGAACAGCACTTGTTTAATTCCACAAGTGGTTTAAGGATTTCATGACCCGAATCATTTGTTTGGGCATGGTTGTGAAAGACATTGTTTTTTACGTCAAGCAGATCCCTTCTGCGCCTCAAAAAATAACAGCAGAATCTTTTGAAGATAAATTTGGCGGTATGGCGGCAACAGCAGCTGCCGCTGTTGCTGCTTTAGGCGGCAATGCTGAATTTTGGGGGCGAGTTGGTGACGATGACATTGGCAGAAATGCAGTCGAAGCATTTAATTTGCGAGGTGTTTCAACAAAGGTTAAAAAAACACAGAACGCTCAATCTCCTATATCTGCCGTGATTGTTGATGGCGACGGTGAGCGAATGCTTGCGGTATACCCAGGAAGACTTGAATCGTCAGCTGACTGGCTTGAACTTGATCGTCTTAAAGATGTAAGCGCTGTTCATGCAGACTTTCGTTGGGTTGAAGGAGCTAAAAAACTCTTTCTTATGGCTAAAAATTTGAATATCCCACGCGTTTTAGATGCTGATGCAGGTGATATAGCTGCTTTAAAGGAATTAGTTCCTTTGGCCAATCATGTCATTTTTTCAGAACGTGGATTGGCTTTATTCACTGATGGCTTGGAGCTTGGTGAGGGCTTGCGTTTTGCTTCTCAATTTACCGATGGCGTTGTGGGGGTCACTCTTGGAGATAAGGGCAGTCTTTTTTTGGACGCCGACAAAATGCATCATTTTTTAGCGCCCAAAATTATCCCGATTGATACGAACGGAGCGGGTGACGTCTTTCATGGTGCATACGCACTGGCTTTAGGGCGTGGACTTACTTGGATGGATGCAGCAAGGTACGCTAGCGCTGCTGCTACGCTTAGATGCTCTAAGGCTGGTGGTTGGCAACAATTGCCAACTCATAGCGAAGTTATGCACTTATTAGGAAACTCATCATGCTGAAATTAAGCCCGGGAAAATTATGGGGCATGAGGCGTTTGGCTGATGCCAACGGTCGTTGGAAAATGATTGCAATTGACCAAAGAACGCCTTTGATGGGGCCTGTGGCTCAAAAAAGAGGGGTGAAAGAAGCGCTATTCAAAGATTTATCGGACATCAAGATCTCTGTCATTAAACATCTATCACCATACTCTTCTGCCATGCTGTTAGACCCGAACTACGCATATCCATATGGCGTACATGAGTTGTCAGCAGCAAAAGGTTTGATTCTGGCAGTCGAGGATCATGTGACTGATGAAAATGCGGGTGGAAGAAAATCAAAATTAATACCTGATTGGTCCGTTGAAAAAATATCGAAAATTGGTGGCGATGCTGTCAAGTTACTAATTTGGTACCGACCAGATGCACATCATTCTGTCAACGAGCATCAGCAAAGACTGGTTAAACAAGTTGGAGATGAATGCCGAAAATATGACAAAGTCTTGCTACTGGAACTTTTGGTCTATCCATTGGCTTCCGACGAGCCCGGTTTTTTAGAGCGATCTCGTTCAAAGCTCGTTCAAGATTCATTGCGAGATTTTTCTAGTCTTGAATTTGGCGTTGATATTTATAAACTCGAGCCGCCTGCTCAAATTAATTCAGTACCTGATCCACATGGCCCTGCTGCTGCTGCCTATCAAAAATCATTTGATCAGCTGAGTCAATTAACTTCAAAGCCATGGGTATTGCTAAGCGCTGCTGCTGGCCCCACTGACTTTATGCACTCCCTAACGTACGCGTATAGAGCCAATGCCAGTGGTTATCTGTGTGGCCGGGCAATATGGCAAGCTGCATTTGAGAAATTCCCCAATTTTGCGTCAATTAATGAGGTGTTGATTCAAGACTCTGTTAAGTATGTTAACCAGATCAATGAATTGACAGATAAGTTGGCATTGCCTTGGATCAAGCATCCTGCTTACGAGGGTGATATTTTTATGCCAAACGCTGATTCAATGTTAACTAATTCATTTTCAAGTTTTTATGTCGCTGAATGAACGTCGCAGAAAAATATTTGAATTAGTCAAAAACTCTGGCTATATGCCAATTGAGAAATTGGTCAGTAATTTTAAAGTTACGCCACAGACTATCCGGTTCGATTTAAATGCGTTAGCTGATGAAGGGCGTCTGGTACGGCATCATGGTGGCGCCTCCATTCCTTCTAGCGTCATCAATACCGACTTCGACTCAAGGCGTTCTGATTTTGCTCGGGTCAAAGCAAACCTGGGCAAAGCTGTCGCAGAAGCTGTTACGGACAGAAGTTCAGTTTTTATCTCACTTGGAACAACGATGATTTCTGTAGCTAAAGCTTTATGTGTGAGATCAGGCCTCAAGATCATCACAAATAATCTTGAAGCAGCACAGATACTTTCAAAGCAGTCGGGTTTTGAAGTCATCGTTATAGGTGGCCGTTTAGAGTCTAGAAACTTTGGTACTTCGGGCTCCATTGCCATGGAAACTGTTGCCAATTACCGTCCAGATTTCTGCATCTTTAGCATTGGAGGCATTGATCACGATGGGCAGCTACTTGATTACTATGAAAATGAAGCTGCCATTGTTAGATCGATGATCAAAGGGTCTCGAAAACGCATATTAGTCGTCGATCACAGTAAATTTGGCAGAAGTGCTTCTGTCTTGGTGGGCGACTTTGAAAGCATTGATCAGTTATTCACTGACAAACCTCCGCCTCTTGCACTTAGGAATATTCTTAAGAAAAAAAAGACGCAACTTATAAAAATTTCGAAATGAGAAAGTTCCATAGACATTTTTGGAATAGTTTTATGTTTCATATCATCATTAACTTAGCGAGCAACTCATGAGCACAGACATTAAATTTAAATCTTTGACCAGACCATCTGGAGCTTTTGCGATGTTGGCGATTGATCAACGTGAATCTATGCGAGCTATGTTTTCGGAGACACAAGAAAATGCTGTCACAGATACTCAACTGATTCAATTTAAGCTTGATGCTATTCGTGCACTCACGCCTTTCGCCTCAGCTGTTCTTTTAGACCGGCAATTTTCTTGGCGTTACGCCATTGATCAAAAAGCCGTAGCACCGCAATGTGGTTTGATTGCTGCTGCTGATCACTTTATTCCAAGTCGTGATGAAATTGTTTCCGATGTAATTATTGACGAAGAAGTCATCCCTGAAGTTGTTAAGAGTGATGGTGCTGTAGCTCTTAAACTTCTAGTTACATGGCGACCCGATGAAGATGCTGTTGCTCGTGTAGCAAGAGTGAAAGATTTCATTGATCGCTGTAAAAAAGCAAATCTTTTGAGCATCATTGAGCCTGTCTCACGCAAAGCAAGAGACGGTAGAAATTGGGATCTGAACTTAGGTATTTTTGAGGCAGCCAAAGAGTTGGGTAACTTAGGTGCGGATCTTTACAAAGCTGAGGTTCCACTTTATGGAAAAGGTGGTGAGGTTGCCGTGCGCACTGAGTGTGCAAAGTTAACTCAAATTATTGCTGGTCCTTGGGTCGTTTTGTCATCTGGGGTCGCGCCAGATGATTTTCCGCTTGCTGTTGAATGGGCTTGCAAAGAGGGTGCATCTGGCTTTCTTGCAGGTCGTGCTGTTTGGCGAAATGTAATTGGCAGTAGTAACATGCACCATGCGCTTGAGCATGATGCTGCTATTCGACTTAAACGCTTATGTGACGTTGTTGATAAATTCCATGTTCATTAAGGTGTTCAGTTGCTGAAAGTTAATTCACTATAAAAATTACACTGCTTATAGGGAGCGTTAAATGGCTCGATCTCAAACCCTTCAAGATTCAGAAATTCAAGTTAGAGCTGATCTTTCTGCCTTTTATCGCTTGATGGCGCATTTCAGGATGACTGATTTAATTGATACCCATATCAGCGCAAGAATTCCCGGCTCACCCAATCACTTCCTTATTAACCGATATGGAATTCTCTTCGAAGAAATGAGACCTGAGGATCTAGTAAAAATTGATTTAGATGGGAATGTCATTGATGACCTCAGTCCTGAAATGAGCCGTATTAATCTAGCTGGATTTACGATTCATTCGGCAATTCACGATGCCCGCCATGACTTGGCTTGCGTTATCCATACTCATACGCCGGATGGCATTGCCGTTTCATGTCAAGAGCAGGGCTTGTTACCTATTAGTCAGCATGCATTGAAGTTTTATAATCGCATTGCATATCATGACTACCAAGGGGTTGCCATTGACATTGCCGAGCGAGAAAGTTTGGTTCATGATTTAGGCTCGCATGATGTCATGATTCTTCGCAACCACGGTCTTGTTGCTGCTGGCAGATCTATTCCAAGAGCTTTTCAAAACATCATGTTTCTTGAAAGAGCATGTCAGGTGCAAATTAAGGCACTGAGTGGGGGCAGCAAAATTACCATACCAAGCCCCGAAGTCTGCAAACTAGCAGGTGATCAAGGCGCTGACCGACCTGAAGTTGAAGAAATAGTTCAATTGGGTTGGAATGCTGCATTAAGGTTATTGCAGTAAAAGTCAGGTTGAGCACATAAAAGGGATTTTACAAACGCTTAAATTGAAGATCTGTAATCTGTCAAAAAGCTTAGAACGTTTTGCCGTGCTGCCAATTTACTGGAGCAACAAGATTTGCCCCCGCACAAAATGAAAACTATACTAAGTGCGCACGGACTTGAATAAGCCGAAAAAATAAATTTGATCTTAAGAGGAGACATCATGAAAAACTATTTTTCTAGTCCGTTGAAACAGATTTCAATCAGTTTGATTTTGGCTTTTGGTGCCGCTGGGGTATGGGCTCAAACCTCAGCTAATTATCCAGAAAAGCCGGTCAAGGTGATTATTCCATTTCCACCTGGAGGAACTTTGGACAAAATTGGACGCATGTTGGCGCTCAAAGTTGGCGAACAACTGGGTCAAAACTTTGTGGTTGAAAATCGTCCTGGAGGAAACGGCATCATTGGTGCCGATGTAGTGGCCAAATCAAATCCCGATGGTTACACATTGCTGTTTAATGCCAGCACCTTTGTGACAGCACCAATGACCATGAAGTCAGTGCCTTACAAAGTCCAAACTGATTTCACGCCTATTGGCTTGATTGCTTCAGCTCCCTTGTCCATTGCGATTAGCAACAAATTGGGGGTCGCCGATATTAAAGGCCTTGCTGCAGCAGCCAAAGCCAATCCAGGCAAATTGAATTTTGCGGTGGGCTCAATTGGTTCTGCGGGGCACCTTTGCACGGTCAAACTCGAACAAGCCACAGGAAGTCAAATTGCCATCGTCCCTTACAAAGGAACAGGCCCTGCCATGACAGATTTGGTGGGCGGTCAAATTGAAGGGTTCATTGATCCTGTATTGGGATCGGTCCAATTCCATCGAAGCGGTCAACTTAAAGTTGTCGGTGTCACTTCGAACAAGCGATTGCCCAATTTGCCCGATGTCGCCACAGTTTCCGAAACAATTCCAGAATTTCAGTGTTCAAGTTGGTATGGCTTATGGGGCCCAGCCAAGCTTCCTGCAGAAATGGTTCAAAAGCTAAATGCAGCAGTGAACAAAGCATTGTCGGGTGAAATGCGCGAACGTTTGATTGCGGACGGCATTGTACCTGCGGGCGGCAGTGCCGCAGATTTTGCAAAATTTCAAGCAGACGACATTGCTACATCCGGCAAAATTATTGCTGATAAAAAAATAGCATTAGAGTGAAACCACCTGTGCCAGTACTTCCTTCAATCTGCGCCATTGTCACTGGAACCAGCTCTGGTATTGGTCAAGCAATTGCCGTGAAGTTGTTGAATGAAGGCTGGCATGTTCATGGTCTTGACATTGCACCAGCGATACTCAACAACCCTTCGTTCACGCCATGGAAACTTGATCTCACGCAAGCCAATGAGCTTGCAAATACCTTAGACCAAATATTAACAAAGCATTTGCCGCAAGTTTTGGTTCATGCAGCCGGCGTTTTGAGAGTTGGAAGCTTGGGATCATTAGACATGCAGGCAGGTCATTTGATGTGGCAATTGCATGTTGATGTCGCCACCCAACTTGCCAATCGTGTGCTACCCGTGATGCAGCAAGCAGGACAAGGCCGCATGGTATTGGTAGGCAGTCGAGTTTCATCCGGCATCGCTGGTAGAAGCCAGTATGCAGCTACCAAAGCCGCACTTTTGTCTCTTTCAAGAAGCTGGGCCGCTGAATGCATTTCACACGGGGTCACTGTCAATGTGGTTTCGCCGGCAGCTACCGATACGCCCATGCTCAAAGATCCTGCTCGTGCAAAAACCGCACCACTTTTGCCACCGATCGGTCGTTTAATTCGTCCCGACGAAGTGGCTGCATTGGTTGCTTACTTATCTAGCACAGAGGCCGCTGCGATTACGGGACAAGACATTGCGATATGTGGTGGTTCGTTTGTATAAAGCGAATGCAACTAGCCTCATATCTCTTCAAAAACCTTCTATGAGTACAGCATCCGTTTTTGTCCCCAGCCCTCACATTGGACTTGTTGGCTTGGGCTTGGTAGGCACAGCCTTGGCCAAACGATTGAGCTTGGCGGGTTATGGTTGCATTGGTTTTGATGTCAATCCAGTAGCAATGAAGGTGTTTGAATCTAGTGGATTTGAAGTTGTTACTTCAGTCATCAGTTTGCTTGAAAAAACAAATACGTTGGTGTTGGCCGTGTTCGATACAAAGGGCGTTTCGGACCTTGTGAGTCAGATTACACAACACCGCGCTGATGATCATCAGGTGCCTTCAGAACCCCTTGTTTTAATTGATTGTTCTACGGGCGATCCACTCAAGTTGGCTGACTTGGCTAAGCAATTGGCATTGAACAACATTCAATTGATTGAGGCGCCTTTGTCTGGCTCAAGTGTACAAATTGCAAATGGTGATGCCACCTTGCTATTGGGTGGAGAACCCCGTCAAATTGAAATTATGGGCAATGTATTGAACGCCTTGGCCACCAACAAAGTGCATGTGGGTAGCGCTGGTATGGCCGCCAAAGCCAAATTGGCAACCAATTTGGTGCTCGGTTTAAACAGAGCCGCCTTGGCCGAAGGAATCGTCTTTGCACAAGCCATGGGTATTGAACCTGCAGCATTTCTGCAGTTGGTTTTGAGCACCCCTGCACGATCCGAAGCCGCTGTAGTCAAAGGCGACATGATGGTGAAAGAGCAATTTGAGCCCCAGTCTCGCATTCGCCAGCACCTAAAGGATGTCCAATTGATGTTAGACATCGCGCAGGGTCACTCACAAAATTTACCACTTTCACAAGCGCACGCACAGTTAATGCGCAATGCTATTGAGCAGGGCGATGGCGAACTCGACAATGCCGCCATCATTCGACAAATTAGGAGAGAAAAATCGGCGAGTCATGGCATTCCTCCAATTTCTTAAACACTCTGCACAATTAAATTTGATGCCTTTCGAATTCAGAGGGCGATAAGTTACTGAATATCAATTTTTGAACGCTTAGACAGAAGTACTTTCCCATAAAAAAGAATTGATACTCTGGCTCAAAAATTTCACGCTTTCAAAGTCAGCAAATGATGCAGACTGATGACCCCAGCGCGAAGGAATTTCAATAAACCTGCAATTTGGAATGTGTTGAGCAGCCCATTTCGCGCTTTCTGCTGGGTTGTACAAGTCCAAAGGGGGAGCCAAGATTAGGGTTCGGGCGCGAATGCTGGCCAGAGCTGACTCAGTCGAATCGTATCCCGGTGATGTACCCACGTCGTGTGCATCATATGCATGGGTCTGACATAACCAGTCGAAAACAGAATAGCGCTGCTGTTGCCAGGCCTCAACGCGCGAACATATGTCGTTCAATAAATCTGAAAGTTCTTGGTGCTGTGCATCCCAATGATCGGGCGTGCGTGAATTGATCATCTGCATTAGAGGAACCCATGCTGACCATGCTTGGGGGTCATCCTCTCGCCAGCCGGGATGGGCTTGTAAAACTCGGCGAGATGTTTCGTTGATAAGCCTAGCCCATGTTGTAGTTCGAGCCATTGGGGTCATGGCAACAACATGTTGTACCCGATGTGGTTCGCTGACTGCCCATTGGAGAGCTTGCATTCCTCCCATCGATGCACCAACAACAGCGTGCACTTGGTTAACACCCAAAAGATCCAGTAGCAGTGACTGACTCTTGACCATATCGCGCAAGTGTAAAAATGGAAATTGATCACGAGGCTGCAATTGTGAATTTGATGGTGAAATGCTTAATCCGTTGCCTAATGCATCAACAGCAATCACCGTACAGAGGGATGGATCTAATCCCATGCCTTTGCCAATCAAAAAATCAAGACGATGGTGCGTGCTGGCAATGGCGCTTGGACAAAGTACGACGGGACGCCCTGATTGCAAATCGCCATGTACAACATAACTTACAAATGCATCTTTGATGCAGTCTCCCCTTTCTGTAGGGAAGTCTCCCAGTGACATGCATAGGTGTGGGCTATCAATCCATCCGGCCTGCAAAGGTGGGTGTTCCATTGTTACATTTGAATGACTGCACGAACAATATTGCCTTGTGCGAGAGCATCAAAACCGATGTTGATGTCTTGCAGTGGCAAACGCATGCTGATGAGCTCATCCAGTTTAAGTTTTCCGTTTAAATAGGCATTCGCTAACCAAGGAAAATCTCGGCTTGGTCTCGCACCGCCATAGCTCGATCTGACAATACGTTTGTCGCCCATCAGTGATCCAAAGCGCAAGCTAACATTGCGGTTCACTTCGGTCTTGCCTAGAATGATCAATTGTCCACCTGGCCTCAAAGCTTCCAATGCAAGGCGCAATGTTGCTTCCTGCCCAACACATTCAAATACATAATCTGCGCCGCGCCCTTGGGTCAGAGAAAGAACTTGATCACGCAGTTCCTCTGCGCTTCCATGAAGACAATGAGTGGCTCCCATTTGAGAAGAAAGTGCATCACGCAGTATGTTTTGATCAATAGCCATAATGCTTTGCGCATCTGCAATTCGAGCGCCTTGAATGACATTCAGTCCAACGGCTCCGCATCCGATAATCAGCACATGACTGCCTGCTTGCACCTGCGCATGTCGCAAAACTGCACCAACACCAGTCATCACACCACATCCGATAAGGCAAGCTCGATCAGACGGAATCTCGGCAGGCACAACTATCGCTCCGGATTCAGGAACAACAGTGAATTGCGCGTGAGATGAAACCACTGAAAAGTGGTGCATTTTTTTTCCACGCCATAGGTAGCGTGATGTCCCATCCATCAGATGTCCTGCAGGTTGATTGCGACTGAATGGTTCGCAAAGAATAGGCTGGTTGCGCACACAATAAAAACAATGACCACAAAATGGGTTCCATGAACAAATGACCTTGTCACCCACTTTGAGGCTTTTTACTGCTGGGCCAATTTCTTCAACAATACCGGCACCTTCGTGACCCAAAATAATGGGCAAAGGGTAGGGTAAAGAGCCCTGTATAACTTCATAATCTGTGTGACATAAGCCACTCGCCTGTAACCGTACCAGCACATCATGGGGTTGCAAGGGTAAACATTCCACTTCGTCTACCAATAAATGTTCACCTGTGTTCTCTAGAATCGCTGCCTTGAATTTCATTCACTCTATCTTTCAATTTAAGCCACACCGTAGACGAGATCAGGAAGCCACAAAGTTATAGCGGGGAATACTGTTAGCAACAATAGAACTACCAACATGGCGCCCAAAAACGGTAATACTTCAATGGCGTAATCCTCCATGGGTACATGCAGTACCTGCGAACTAATGAACATCATTTGACCTACAGGAGGAGTGATGCCTGCGATGGTCAAATTGGTAACAAGTACTATTCCAAAATGGACAGGATCGACATTCAGTTTGAGCAAAATTGGAACGAAAATAGGAGTCAGAATAATGAGTGCCGATGTCCCTTCAATGGCTGTTCCTAAAACAATCAGCGCAACGTTAATAAGCAGCAGCAGGTAAAGCGGGTCTTTTGTTACGGTAATTAGCCAACCTGCCATCTGCGGTGGAATGCGTTCCCAGGCAAGATAAAATCCAAATGCAGATGCTGCGCAAATCATAAGCATCACTGAACTGGTATCCATGGCTGTCTCTTTTAATACCCGAGGCAAATCTTGCCAATGCAGGCTACGGTAAGCAAACAGTCCTACTCCAATTGTGTAGATAACAGTCATTGCACCAGCTTCAGTAGGTGTGAATATTCCGTAGCGAATACCCACAATAATGAACACTGGAATTGACAGAGCCCAAATTGCTTCTTTGAATGCTCCCCAGACTACTGCATTACCGGCGTAATGATCACGCAGAGGTAAGTAGCCACGTTTTTTTGAGACATACCAGGTCATTAGCATCAATGAAAGCGCTAGTAAGAGGCCTGGAATAATGCCGCCTATAAAAAGCCTACCTACCGAAACATCGGCAATGTAGGCGTAAATGATCAGACCTATTGAAGGTGGAATTAATGACGTAATGATGGCTGCACTAGAGGTTATGACCGCAGCAAATGCTGGGCTGTATCCAGTTCGTACCATCTCAGGCCCGAGAACTTTGGCCAGCATGGCTGCATCTGCAGAAGAGGACGCAGTCAACCCGCCAAGCATGGTTGCTAAAAGAGTACACATCTGAGCCAGAGCGCCGGTCATATGTCCAACCAATGCGTCAGCCAAAGCCAAAAGTCTGGCGGTGATGCCTGCTTTATTCATGATCGCCCCAGCTAGGACGAAAAATGGAATGGAAAGGAGTGGGTAGGAGTCTGTTGCGCTGACCATCTTTTGCGCAAAAATTTTCAAAGGAATGCCGTCATCAATCAAAAAGAAAGACAAGGCGGAAATTGCGATGGCAAAAGAAATAGGCGTCTCTAGTGCAAATAGAACCAGCATCAAAATACCAGGTAGCCAGTCAGCCAGCATAAGTTTCCCTTTCGAGATCTATTTCCCAAGTACGTCCCATAACAACCTGCAGATAGCGAACGATCATTAAGGCAAAACAAAATGAAACTGGCCCGTACAGTATGGTCATTGGTAACCTAAGTACAGGGCTTGGATTACCCCATGAACCAACCGCAAAAATGCTTCCGTAAATCGCCATAAAGGTACAAAAGCCCAGTACCAATAAGTGATTCATCCAGCGTATCAAGGTTTGCAACCTCATTGGCATGGTCTTCACAAGCATGTCAATAGCTGGGTGTAGTTTGTACTTGATACAAGCGGTCGCACCAAAAAATACAAGCCATGCAAATGAAAGGGTAGCAATCTCGCTTGCCCAAGCGGCGGGTTGCTCTGTTATGTAGCGTGTAATAACGCCCCAACAGACAGAAGTGACAACAACTACCAGAGAGCCGCTGGCTACGATTTCTTCGAATTGATCAATGAAACGTCTTACCACAGTCACTCCTGCTTCTATAAATTGAGGTACCTTTGCGTGCCCAAAGAGGCGAGCAAAGGTAGTAGGAATTTGACAGTTTATTTGCGTAAGGCTGCCATGATCGTGTCGTGAAGACCAGGCGTCCACTTTGGAAATGCCTTGTAGACAGAAGAGGTGGCTTTCTGAAATGCAGGCAGATCAACATCGGATACAAACTGCACCCCTGCGGCCTTGAACTTGTTGACGTAGTCGTTTTGTAATTCCAGCGTTAAACGTGTCATCTCATCACCACCCCGCTTGCCCTCCTCAAGGAGGATACGTTGTACATCGGTTGGTAACTTACGGAAGTAGCCTGCATTGATAGGCCACATGGTGAAAGCCGTGAAATGACCAGTCATAGAAATGACCTTTCGGACCTCATGAAGTTTAGATCCCCACAGCGAACCCAGCGGTGCTTCTGCAGCTGTGACTACATTTTGCTGCAACGCGTTGTACACCTCTGACCATTGAACTGTAGTTGGCCGAGCGCCCATGGCTTTAAATGTTTCTAACCACATGGTGTTGGGTGGGACTCGCACAGTCATTCCCGCCATGTCTTCTGGTTTACGAACTGGCTTGTTGGAAATCAAGTGACGTTGCCCAAAAAAACCGTTGGCCATAATCAGCGAAAATCCTGCTGTCTCTAATTTTTTTTCTGTGGCCGCGTACCAGTCAGAGGCTAAGAGTTTGTTGTAATCCTTCGGGTCGCTGATTAGGTAGGGACCGTTAAGTACACCGATGTCGGGTACAAAGTCAGAAAGGTAGCCTGGATCAGTGATGTTCATCACGTTGGCACCCTGTCGTATCATTTCATTGACTTCTTTGCCTGAGCCCAATTGCTCACTCGGGAAAACCTGGACCTGCACCCTGTTATTGGTCCGTTGTGCTACGTTTTTAGCAAAGAATTCAGCAGCCAGATGAGCTGGTTCGCTAGTAGATAGCGAATGGGCCATCCTGATACGAATGGTTTCTTGTGCCATAGATTTTCCGCCCATTGCTGTGGCAGCAACCAATGCTGAGAAATCACGTCTTTTCATGGTTTGTCTCCTAGTTAAATTTGATTGACTACTGAAAAAAACTATCTTTTAAAGCTTTCGCTTTTTTGCGCCGGCGTACAAAATCTCGAGTTGGCGATCGACAACTTGCTTGTGCTGCTCCATCGCTTTGTCTGAGAAATCAGCATCTGGAGCGGTTTCATGATCAAAGTGATGGAATTCATCAACCCCTCTGACCAAGATGGCACTGTCGCGGTCACCCGCAGTCTGTCGCACATGTGTCGGCACATAGCGAATGGCAAAACCTACACGGGGATGATCCGACTTGTTAGGTTCAGAGCCATGAAAAATCATGACATGGTGCAAGGACATTTGACCTGGTTGCAACTCAATTGGGACAACATCTTCTGGGGATACAGAGACAGCGATTTCCTGTCCTCTAGAAAGAAGATTATTTTCTGCAAAGGTATCAATGTGCTGAGCGTGTCGGTTCTGCGTTCCGGGCACAACATTCATACAGCCGGATTCCAATGTGCTGGGGGTTAAAGCTACCCACGCGGTCACTACATCTATGGAAGATAACCCCCAATAGTTTCCGTCTTGGTGCCAAGAAACATAGGCATTGTCACCCGCATCTTTTGCAAAAAATTGGGATCCCCAGCAAAAAATATTTGGTCCAATTAATTGTTCAACAGCATCTAAAATTTTAGGGTGCCTGATAACCTGATCGGCCCAAGTAAGAATCAGATGAGGTTTCTGGTTGTATCTGCCCGCAATTTTCCCGTTGAGGTTGATTCGATCGCGGAATTTCTGCAGTTTTAGATTCAGAGTTTGAATTTCACCCTCTTTTAAAACATCAATGGGTGAAATGTATCCATCACGACGATAGTTTTTAACCTGATCTTCGGAAAGTACCTGACTCATTTTGCAAACCTTTCAAGGATGAAAACGTAATTCATGGATGGATTTGTTAATATTTACACTTGACCTAAATCAAAGTAAGAGTGTTTACCCTAGTATGAAACGGTTAAGGTGAAAGTTTGCGTACGTTACTTATCTATTAAATTCCTCCTAGACTTGCACCATGGCTCTTTTAAAAAAATCTTCTCCAATGCTCGCTGAAAGCCGAAGTCGCGGCACGTCAAGTTATTCTGCGCCCGCTCTTGAAAAGGGGTTGGATATCTTGGAGCAATTGGCGAAGGCTAAAGAAGGTCAAACACTTTTACAACTGGCCTCAAATTTAGGGCGATCACCAAGTGAGATTTACCGGATGCTAGAGGTCTTAGTTGACCGCGGATTTCTCAAGAGGATAAATAGCAACTTCAGTTTGAGCCTAAAGTTGTTTGAATTGGGTAAGGAAGCGTTGCCTATCCGAGACTTATCTCAAATTGCTTCTTTGCAAATGCATGAAGTTGCACAAAACACTCGGCAATCACTTCATTTATGTATCCATCAAGACCAACGGCTTATTGTCGTAGCGTCTGTGCATACGCCTGAGCCGCTTGGTTTCAGCGTACGACTTGGGTCACATTATCCATTTAGGCCGGATAGGACCTCTGCACGCGTCCTGACTGCTTTTCAGCCACTAGAGGTATACAACTCAATGTTGGAAGAAATGCGACTAAATTCCTTGCCGGAAAAATTAAATATCAGTAAATTGAAACTACGACTTCAAGAAATTCGTAGACGCGGTTATGAACAGTCCAAAAGTGATACGGTGCCTGGAATCACTGATATGGTTTTTCCGATTTTCGATAGTACCCATCCAGGTGCTATTGCATCTCTGAACATGCCCTATCTTAAACAAAGAGATGCTACGATGTCCCTCGCACAGTCGCGTCAAGTTTTGCAAATTGCTTGTCAAAATATCACTGAACTCATGGGTGGTGCGGAACATCCTCTATTTCGCGGTTGATTTTGCAATTCGCCTTAGCTATCGCCCGTGGAGTAAACTGTACCGTGACTGTTTATGATCGCTTTAATTTGCCTTAAATTGACTATCAAACAAACTGGAGCACACAAATGACCACCATCACTCGCATCGATTCAAACGAACGACTCAGTCGTGTCGTCATTCATGGCGACACAATCTATATCGCAGGCATTAC
>Ga0214921_10002019_pt1 | contig 33789 bp, 49 predicted proteins | sample LL1505_MetaG_FD_177992 | JGI IMG/M metagenome (GOLD analysis project Ga0214921, IMG submission 177992) | Freshwater microbial communities from Lake Lanier, Atlanta, Georgia, United States - LL-1505 | ecosystem: Environmental > Aquatic > Freshwater > Lake | place: USA: Georgia | collected... | reverse complement strand
CTCTCTCGTTTTAGTTGAGCATTCTCAAACTCTAACTTCAAGGCACGCTTAGCTATATATGAAAAAAGCTTCTGAGCTTCAGGAATGCTTCGGCAATCAAACATAATTTGATTTTGACTCATAGCTTCACCTCACGCGGATCGTACTTTTTCAGCCAGCGCCACACCTTGCAGATGGACGTGAACGCCTCAAACGCCTGGGCAACTTGCTCTGCGGTGTAGCGGACGTCCTGCAACTGGCCGGTGACCGGATCGATCAGAATGTTGCGGCAAGCCATCCCCTCGTCCGTGAAAGCGTACGCATAGGCGCTGAGCTGAAGCAGATCGGTTTCGTAGCCTGATGCTTTTGAGACGCCTTTTGCATCTGTTTTAAATTTTCTAGTTTTAAAATCTATTACTTCCATCTCGCCGTGAATCTGGGCGATCAAATCCACTCTGCCTGCGTATCCTTCCGCCTCATTGACTAGGACAGACTCGCTTTCATGCACTTTAGTCACGCAGCACTCGCGCCATTCCCTTAGGCCCGCATAATGCTCCTCGTAGCCTTTAACCAGTTCACCCGGCTCTTGCCGATTGATTATCATTTCAGCCAAGGAATGAATGTGAGTCCCGCGGGCAGCTGCGGCCTCCACTTCCTTTCTGCTGTCCAATACGACTCGTTTGGCAAAGTCGCCGTCGGCCTCGCCATCGTTCCGTGGTAGCGACAAAGCGGATAGAATCGCCTGCTCTTCTTTCCAATTCATTAGCCCCTGTTTACTAGGGCCAGCCGCTCCGAGGATTGTAGTTACCGACGGAAACGCCCCCACTTTGCGGGCGGATCGCAGATCGCCGTGGCAAGACTCACCTGACTTTAGGTAGTAATGCGCCGATTCCGTTTTTGCGGTGACGATGATCGGCGCCATCAGTTCCACCTTCCGATTGCAGGCATCAGTTGCAGGCCCAGCGCTACGGCTAGCAGCGGTAACATTATTTTAACTACGATTGATAGGATTTCCATGGGGGGTATTCTTTCTGGCCAAGGCGGGATAGAACCACCTCGGCCAAATGCTCAGAACGGCATGGGTGTTCCGTCGGCATCTAACTCGACGACGGCTGGTTTCGGTGCGCCAGGGCGATTGCATTTCCTGACGAAGTCTTTGTCGACTTTCACTTTGTTCGCTCCTGCGGGCAGTACCGCCTGCACGTTGGCGTAGGTGGATCCATCACGCTCCGCATGCGTCACAAGGATCTGGCACGGCTTACCGATTAAGGTTTCCAGATCCAGATTCTGCGGTGGCGCCTTTTTGGCGTAGGATTTCAGATCTTTGAACAGAGCTGCTTTCTCATGCAGGCTCAGCCCGTAACGCCGGCCGATGGTGAACGGCCGCCCGTCCTCCATCTTCTCAGCGATCTGCCATACCAGGCGGATCTGATGTTTCTTTCCGTACTGCGTTTCTATTACGCCGAGATCCTCAACGTCGCAGAACACTGCGTCGTGATTCCCTTCCGGGGCTGGCGTATATGTGCCCCCTCTTGATGCTACGATTGGCATACTAGGATTTCCTTTCTTGGTTTCTTTGTTTTTGTTTCTTGGATTTGCGACGACTACTCATCGTCACAAAAATCGTTATTTCGGTGCGGTTCGTTTAGGTTTTGAAATTCACGATCGGTGATGTGCCACGCGATCTCATGCTTGCGGGCCAGATCCTTTGCTTGTTCCACTTCGCCACGGTTCAGCGCCTTGACCACTCGCTCGGCTGAGTTGCGGCAGGCCATAACTTCAATGTTTTCGATCAGTCGAAATTTCGTCAGGTCAGTCATAATCAGCCCCGCCTGTTGTTGCCGTAGTAATCACAGAAACGCTGAAACTGGTAATCAGAGTCAGCCTTTTCACGTTCATAGACTTCGTTTTCGTAGTCAGGCTTCTCGTTTTCAAATTTAGTGGGTTCTTTTGATTCGCTCATTTTGTTTTCTCCTTAATCGACAGGCGGAACGACTTGGCGGTCATCGCTACTGCTTCAGCCGTCAGGCACTTGGTTGTAAATCGCCAGATGCGCCAGCCCAGGTCGGCGGCTGCACGGTACTTTTCGCAGTCCTTAACCATCCCCATCCCACGGCCGTGACGGCCGCCAAACTGCAAAAACGCCCCACCGTCCAGCTCGATTGCACAGCGGGCGGCTTTGCAGGCAAAATCAAAACGCCATTTTCGGGTAGGATGAAACGTGTGCTCGGCCACCAGCTCCGGGCCACTGGCCGCTTTCCAAAGCATCTCAAACTTGGCGGCTAGGGCGCTCATAGACTTGCCCCCTGCTTTTCAATTAGTCCTTTTAGGATATCCTCAATTCGTTCAAGGCGATTGCGTAGCTCACGATGCTTGGTCTGCAGATCGATCAGCGCGGTAGTTTGGGAAAGTTGAGCCGATCCGTAGCTCTGGCTGGCGGTGGCTGGCAATACGCCCTCTTTTTCTAGGTCACGCACAGTAGCCGCAGGCGGATAGAACGCCCCGGCCACGCCGCCTTGGGTGGGTGCGGGGGCACCCGATCCAGAAGCGTAAATCATAACCAGTCCTTAAAATGTTTTCGGACTACATCGATCACCCAGCAAAGAGTAAGAAGGCAAACCACAAGGCCGCCGATGCCTGCCCCAACAAACAACGCCCAGCCCACGATGAAGCCGGAGAGTTGCGACAGGTCGCGCAAAAGTTCCCAGGAGATCATCGCTGGGCGCTCCACATGCGGGCGACGGAGGGGTTGGGGTGGTAAGCAGGCTCCGCCGTGTACCCGCCGCGAATTAAAAGAGAATTTTGCTGGTAGTGCTTTAGCTTGGAATCATTTGTTACTACCGTGTTACCATTTCGGCGTAAGTCCTTGCAACCATAAGCATCGGACGGGGTGGGATTTGAACCCACGGTACAATTACCTGATTCGATTTGATCTATTATGCTTTGGGGGGTCATTGTATATTATTGCGCTAAACTGCCCAAATGTTACCCTTGTAACTATGGCCTATTCCTACATTAAGAAAGGCAATCCGTGGTTCTACATTCGCTTTAAAGACGCGACTGGAAAATGGCACAGCAAAAGCACCCGCTACCGAATCGACAATACTCTGCATCGCGCCAAGGCAACGGCTGACGCAGCTCGACTTGGCGTTAACGAAAAGCGAAAAGATTGCGGCCACGACTGGGTTGATGATTTGATTGAAAATCACCCCGTTTCCCCTCTGACAAAAGTTTATTATAGAAATTGCTGGCGTCATCTGGCGAGATTTATTAGTGAGAAAAAGATTAGCCTGCAAGCGTTTTCTGCAAATGATTGTGAGATTTATTTGCGATGGCGTCAGAGCCTTCCCCGCACGTCCGGCGGCAAGGCGGGCAGAAACCAAGCCTGCCAAGATCTGAAGATTCTTAAGTGGATCCACCGCCAAGGCCGACTGCTGGGCAAAATGGACTCCGTTGCCCTTTTGGATTACAGAATTAAAAGAGGCCCGATTGCCCGCGTTAAGCCTGTCTTTTCGGACAATGAAATTAAAATCACCCGGAAAGCCTTGGCCGTTGAAGGTGTGCCCGAATGGATGCGAGTCAGCTTTGAGATCGCCCTGGCTACCGGCTGCCGACTTCGTGAGACACAGATTCCGCTTGAGTGCGTGGATCTCAAAAATCGCGTCCTTACCTTCCCCTGCCCCAAGGGTGGCACCGGCAAATCCTTCTCGATTCCTATCCCGGCCGCCATCGAACCCATGCTGGCTAGAATGAAAGCCGAGGGCCGCGAGATCACTTGCGAAGTGCCCCGCACGCGGGCCTCGCTTTGCTGGCGTCGCCTGCTGGATATTTGCGGGCTTAAACGTCACTGCTTTCACTCCCTGCGTGTAACTCGTGTAACCAGGCTTCGTCTTTCAGGGTGCTCGCAATCCGTTGCCATGAGACTCGTGAATCACTCCTCGACGCTAGTTCACGAGCTTTACCAACGGCACTGCGTAGACGATCTGCGGGACGCGGTAAATTTAGGCCAGTCTGCATCAGCCTCCACTGATCAAAGTCAGACGGAATTACCTTGCCCGCAATCAGCGGAAAGCCTGACAGTTCCCGCATTTGCTTAATCCGCACATAGCCGAGGCCGTAAGCGGCGCCTAGCTGGCGAAGGGAAAGAGCTCGATCCTGCTTCCGCAGATTCATGGCCGAGTCGTTAAGACGCACTGAGCTCATAAATGTCTAGCTTTGCTCTCCCGCCGCTCTTGCGAGCAGTTGAGTGATAAGCTGGGAAAGAGAAATACGACGAAGAGCGGCTAGTTTTTGTGCTGCTCTTTTTAATGCCGACGGCAAAACAATGTTCGTCTTTTCCGCTTTTTTACCGTTGAGAGGTGGGCGAGCCATACGCCTTGACTACGCATTCTTTGCGCATTGTCCATAACTTTCTTTTGAGTTGTTAAAGTTTCTTTCAAACTTGCACGGCGCATAAATTACGCATACAATGCTCCCTATGAAAAAGGCAAAAACAAACCTTACGATTGATCCAAAAGTAAAGCGCAACGGTGAACGACTTGCCCAAAAAAGCGGATTATCCCTTTCGGCATATATCACCACTTTGCTGGTCAAAGAGCTGGATAAACAGAAAAAACGCTAGTTTTTGCCTGCTTTAACAGGCGTAAGCCGATAGTGCGGCACCCTGCGACAATGCCCTACTTTACTGCCCCGATTGCATATTTTGATTTTGATCGAGAATACTTTTCTCTCTGCCCCGCCGGCCTTAATCATGCGGGTTAAAACCTTGTTTGTATAAACGTCCGACTTGCCCCACTGCTTTGAAATCTCAATTTTTGTAAACCACCCTGGCGGCACCACCTCCTCCCGATCTCCGGCCACGTAGGCGTCCAGAGCTACTGCCCAATCTTTTACAGTGGGTAGCGCCACACGCCTCCTATGGGCGACAGTACGTTCACCGTACACCCTTCCCCGCTCTCTACGTACTCGCCCCAGGCTACTCCATGCTGCCACCGGGTAACCGACCGCTGGCGCCGGGCGTAGTGCATGCTGGCGATATCGGCTAGGCAACCGATCGACCAGCCCACGGGCGCACCGATGCTACGGCCAGCCACGCGATCAACGCGGTGTAGGTGGCCCATCACAACAGGCTTTCTAAGCATCTCTACATGGTCACGAACGGCTGCCTCTGAGAACATAAAGCCATGACCAAACGCAGTCCCGCCCAGATCCCGCCACCCCTTCTCAATATCGTAGGGCACGTATTGCGCCCTTAGATCTTTGCACATGTTGTAAATTTCAGATTTAGCAGAGGTGCAGCAATGCGCCACAATGGCGCTAGGCGAGTATTGCAGGGCGGTTAGCCGGTGCTCATGGTTGCCCTCAAATATGTAACGTGGCGCCAGTTCTCGAACGAAATTAAGGCCAGCGTCGAAGTCCTCACGGATTGATGCCGTGCGTTCGGGAGAGTCAGGATCTTTCCTTGCGCTACCCATTAGCCCAGACAGATCCACAAAATCGCCTAGGTGAAGGATAGAATCTGCGTCTGGTTGCCACCGCCTTTTCATCTCTAAAGCTGCTTTGCAAGCGGCCGCGTTCGCCAGGTGACCGTGAGAGCAGCTGACCGCCAGCCACTTTTTCCATTTCCGAATGACTTTCACTTTTTGTCTTGGGCAGATGGAAAGCCCTGCAATACGGCTAGAATTTGCCTGCAACTTTCACGCGATTGTGCCGCCACTACGCTTTCGTCAGCAGCACCCATCAGCGCAAGCTCCGCAATCACGGAAAGCTGCATCTTTAATGTGTGTACGTAGGTGCAAAGATCCAGTACCTCCATCCACGCGTCCTTCCACACAGGTCTGCGCCACAACGCACCACCGTGCTCCTCTTGGCCTTTGCGGTATTTAGCGTCCACGTCATTGGTTAAATCGCGAATGATTCCAGCCAAATGCTTCTCGTGTTCAGGCGTCACCGGCTACTCCACGGCCGACTACGGACTAGGTTAGTTGCCTTTGTTTTTTGCGGGATATCCTTGGCCCTTACTTGTTCCACAGGGTTGCGTGGAATGTCACGCCATGTCTTGTATAAACTTGTTTGCAAGTGGCCAGTCTCCCAGCTGATGCCGACTAGCCCAAAGCTCAGACCTACGTGCTCGCCTAGGCGAAAAGCGGTTTCATCGTCCCAATTTGCGACCCATAGATCCGCATTCTTTGCCGTCTTTTTTAGCGGCACCCAATCGAACGCGAGGCCGTAATTATGATAACTTTCCCCTGGTCTGGCCTTGGTCACGATCTTGCCTTTGCTCGTCCTACCCTTTGCATAAAGCGCAGCCTGCTCCTCCATGGTGCGACGGCCGCAGTAGATCAGCGGCTCGATCCGGCTGGTGACCATTTCGTTGACCCAGCCCCTTACCTGTTTTTCAAAGCCGACGTCTAATGTATCAATCGCCCGCAGGGTGCGGGAGCTAGCTTCAGCTAGGCTGGTCACTGCCTCGCTCGCTCGCGTTGAGTTTCTGCCAGGCTATCAGAAAGCGCTTTGAGCGATTCCGCAAACAGATCTCGGTAAGCCTGTGGGCAGGGTGGGTTGGTGCGTTCGGCTTTGTCCCAGGCGTAGATGAAGTAGCTGATGCTGTCCGGGCTAGGCGGCGGGCCGTCCTGCGTTTGCGTCGTGGCACAGCTGCACAGCGCCAGAGCGCTAATCAGTAGGAGGGCGATGCGTCCACCAAGCATTTATGTCTCTCTGTCTTTTCCTGCGTTCTAGTTCAATCGACTCAAAATTACGCTGAAGCGGTGATTTTCGCTTTAAAAACCACAGCACGATCCCGATTATCCCGCCCAGCGCCGTTAAGATGCCGGCGATCATTGGTCGTTATTTTTTGGAAAACTTGGAAAGAAAATCGACGATCTTTTGCAGAGTCTTTTCAGGCTCATCGCCGGGGATGAACGTGGCCACGGCGGCAACGGCTGCCAGCAGTGCGGTAAGTGCGCCAAGGGCGCCAAGCCAATCGACCTTTAATAGTGCGGGGATGATTGTTTCCATGCCCTTGGCGGGGTGTCAAAGGCTGATGCGGCGCTTAATCAGTTCCCAGATTGTACTAAACACGGCTCCAGATACCAGCGCCACAAGCCACAGCTTTGTTTTGATGGTGTGGGCGTCCCTCTCCATGTTGGTTAGGCGACCGTGATACTCCCCCAGGCTGGCTTGGGAGCGTTCTAGTAAATCCAGAATGACCGACTGGCGGGTTTCTATTCTGGCGATTGATTCTCGGACTAGGCTTAAACGCTCTGATAGTTCGGCGACTTGATCCGTGCTCATAGGGTGGCGTTTTCAGCTCCCTCTGCGATCCGCACCATCTCCTCGCCCTGTTCATTGTAAAAAAGCTCAATGAAGCCTTCCGCCTCTAACCAGAGCAGGCTGGCCATAAATTCACGCCAGCCGGGCGTGTTGCGATCGTCGGGCAAAGTCATTCACTTGGCCTTTCCCGCATCCTCGGCCGCAGACATATCTGAATATCGAGGCAGGCCGGTGTTCTCGGCCGGCCGTGGCGAGCAGGAGCAGAGCAAAAGGGTGAAGAAAAGGAGGGGCATTATGGTAATCCTAAACCAATTCCTAGGGTGGAAATATAAAGTGAGCGAATGCTCTGCATATTTGCCGACGATATTGCTGATGTGGTAATCATAACAAAAGCATAAGTATTCCCAGTTGCGCTTTGACCAAACAAATAAAAATTATCTCCGAATGGATTAGTGGATGGCAATGAACCAGTGCCAGAAAGTGTTGAATTTGTTGTTGCGTTTAATGTGACTGACCCAGTATCGGTTGAAGGTGCGGTAAGCCCATTTCTAGCAGAACCAAAGAATTGAAAGCCAGAAGCACTAAAAGATAAACTTCCAAAGTTTCTGGTATTATCTCCACCAGTTAAATATATTTGCGATTGAGCAAGAAAATTATACTGCCTTGCAAACGCAGTATAATTGTCGCCAGTTTGATTTGAGCCACCACCCTTTAATACGCCAAAATTTATTGTCCCGGTTGAAGCATTGGAACAAACTAATATGGTTGAATAAGAGTTTGCCGATCTTATGACTGTTGCCAGAGAATTATTGAGAAGGTTGCCGCTTCCAGAAAAAGATATTCCATCAGAACCCCAAGTTGGAGTTGTGCTGATTGTTGCGTTGTATGTTCCAAGGCCACCCACGCTGTATGCAGTTGTGCCGCTTGCTATGCTTTGTCCGCTGCGCAACGGATAAAAAACAGACGTTGAATAAAGACCGAGCGCTTTTAATCCTAAAGCAAAATCATTTATGGCATTTTGTTGTGATACATTTGTGACGTTGTTAATTCCAATATATCCAACTGCACCAAGGTCTGCCGTTGGCTTAACAACTTGTTTGCGATACAAGGGCATCGCTCAATGCTCCTAATGACTCACCCAAGAAGCAGTTCCGGCTGTCGCAAAAATCGCAGAAAGCGTTGTAGTGGTGTAGTCGCACTCATAAAAATCACCGCTATATAATGAAACCATAAAACCGCCACCAAGAGTTGTTGCTGTTACTCCTGCATTTATAAATAATTGGCCTGCACCAAGATTGTAGACGGTGGCCATCTTGCGGGCCGCGTTTGCAGGGACGAGTGTGGCTGATGTGAGTGAAGTAAAACTGCCCGAAGTGATAGCCGAAGATGAGATTGACGGATTGATCGTCACCGTCCCACTAATTGCAGGAAGCGATCCGATGGTAACTGAGTTTCCAACCGTTACTGAGGATATGCTGATTGGAACAGTCCCGCTGATGCTGGCCGTAACAGAACCAATCTGAGCTGTGCCAGCCGCAAGAGCTGGAAGCGATCCAATAGTGACGCTGTTACCTACCGTAACGGATGAGATGCTGATGGGGACAGTCCCGCTGATGGATGCCGTTACGCTTCCAATCTGTGCAGTGCCTGCGACTAACGCTGGTAGCGTAGTTAGTGAAACAGCCTGCGTGGCTGGGAAGTTAGATATGCTCGCTGTGACTGAGCCGATCTGTGCCGTTCCTGCTCCGATGGTGACTGTGCCTGCTCCAATCGTCACCACTCCAATGCGGTTTGTGCCAGCGGGGAGGGCGGAGCCGATGGTGACCGTGCCAGAGATGGGGAGAGGAGTGCTAGATCCAACACTTCCATTAAGAGTTGAAATTTGAACTGGTACTGCATATTGATCGCTTGCGGAGGTTATATCTTGATCATAAGGAATAATTGGTATCTGAAGAAAATTACCAGTACCATCAATCACTCTTCCAAAAACATTCGCCGTCACCGTGCCAGAGATGGCGGGGAGGGAACTGACTGTGACTGTCGTGCTAGCAAGTGTAACGCCATGAGTGGGGACGGATGAGAGAGAAACGGCTTGCGTGGCTGGAAGGTTTGAAATGCTTACCGCTGAAAATGTAACGGCCTGCGATGCTGGGAAATTGGAAACTGTGACTGTGCCAGTGATTGCTGCACCGACTGTTACGGTCACGTTCTCCAACGCACTCAGACTGTTGCTGTCCAGCGCCACGGTGACGGTATTAGCCACGGTAACGGTTGATGCCAACGCCCCGGATACAACGGGTGCAGATAGTGTGACTACGGTGGGCGTTTCGGTGATCTGAAGATAAATATCGCTCATGGTATTGTAATTCTGGGGGATAGTGTCACCACGCCTTCCAGCAGGCGGGTTGCGATCCCAGCGCTAGTTACTTGCACCAGATCGTACTTCGCTCCGCTGGTAGGAACGAGCAGGCTGGCTGCTGATGTGACGGTAAGGCGGAGCTGGCCACCGGCCGCTGATACCACGCTCGTCGCAATCTGCGTCACCACAGTGCCCCCTGGCATCTGGCGGATCTGAGCGGTGAACGTTCGGCCCGCTAGGCTGATCGTGCCTTGGGTTGCCGTGGTGAGAAACAAGTCCCGCGTCCAATCCGTTCCCTGCTCAATCGTAATATCATAAGATGCGGCCATAGGAAACTGAGGCTTGTCAATAAGCCAAGGTGCGATGCAGAGGCGCAACGTATTTGATATCAAATGGCTGCGAAAATATGGTGCTCACTGTTCCTTGAAACCTGTTTGGCTCAAAACCTCCGCCAAATTGTACCCCAGCAACGTACATAACTTGGGCTACAAGTGGCACGCTGCCGTCGCCTCCTGCTACTAGGCTGGATCGGGATAATTCGAGAACCTGAGAACTCATACTCGTAACAACAAATTGAGCTACATTTGTACAAAAGGTGCCGACGTTTTTTTGGGATTGACCTGGGTAGTTGATTGAGTTTTCTGGGGAATTGTGAAAAAGAGCTGAGTCAACTATCTTGGTTGTTGTGGAGGCATAAAATGCGTAATCACCACTATTTTCAAGCGTTCTAGCAGCAATAGTTGCGCTAATCATAAAGTGGCGGCCGTATACGCTAAAGACACTGCCGTTTGTAGCTATGCTCATAAAGTTAGATTCAAAATTTGCGCCTGGATACAAATTTCTAAAACTCAATGACGGGCTGTGAGGTACCGCAAAGAATCTATTAGTTTCATTGTGACGAACTTCAAGATTGGAGCGTGTGTTTAATACGGCTCCTGTGCTGCTCATAAGGTAGAGATCAATGCCTTGCAGTGGGTAACCTGTGACTGCTGTAAATGCGGTAAAAGACATATTAGAACTGCTCCGATCTAATTACTGGGATAAAACAGGTAATCGGAAAAGATTTTGATGTAAAGCTGCGTCCATCTGCTTGTTCTAGCTTAATTTCACCAAGCAAAGGAACTGATCTGGATGGCAAGGCAGATCTGCACAAATCGCGAACTGCAAGAGATGGCTCAGACACTACAAACGTAAAATAGTACCAGTTGTTGCCGCTCTCAAAAGACGACCCGCTGTCATTACTCCATGAAATACTATGTGTTGCGTGATTTGAGTTTACAGTGGTCACGCTATAAATGGAGTCAATGGCTCCTGCATAGGCTCGGATTGTAAGGCTTGCCGTGGTTGGTGGCGCATATGAATGCGAAAGGCTGCTTACTGTGGCACCTGTATAAAACGCAACGGAGTAGTAGTTTGTGCCTTCTGGATGCAAATAAAGGTCTGAAGTAGCGTCAGAAGTGCTGCCACTTGAATCTGATGTAGTTTCTAATTTAGGGATTGAAAGAGTACCGTCTGCATGCAACAGAAGTCCTGCCGTGGGTACTAAGTTGTTCCCCGCCGGGTGCATTAACAGACCTGGAGTGGTGGTTGTAATCCTTCCATCGTCAAGGATTAGTAGTCCTGCTGTTGGAACGTAGACAGTCGAAACGCCAGAAAAAAGTCCTGCAGTCAATACCGACAAACTGCCGTCTGGATTTTTCAGAATTTGCCCGGCAGTAACGGTGTTGATTGTTGGAGCAGGTTCCCGGTTGAGAATCTCTGGTTTTTGTACGGCTACCGACCGATCGTTTAGCCTTACGGTTATGCGTTGGCAGTAAGGATAGTAACTATTAAGAAAAGCAAACGCGGTGGGCTGAGTAATGGAATCAGGAAAGCCAAACGCCATATAATTTCTTACTCAATTCTGATGGAAAGCGGAGTGTCTCCATTCATGGGCGGCTGTTTAATTGCATAGCCGATATATCCGCGCGGATCGCTAAACTGATCAGCAACGTCAAAATTCGCAAGGCGCCCGCGTAGAATGAAATTCCTGCCGCTAGGAGCTGCCGACGGGGAGCTGGCCAACACGCCGTAGGCGAGCTGGTTTGCGCTCATCACGACGCTGTTTGTTGTAGCAGTAGCCAAAATCTCAATCCCTAGCGGATGCCGCTGCGCTTCAGGGGTAACAAGCAGCGGCTGCGCCAATATAGGAGTGCTATTGAAAGTAAGGCCGGTGATATTTGCGCTTTGTGGCGTGGGGATAGATGCAGTTGTCGCTTCACCTACGTCTACGATGACCCACCATTGCGGCGTAGCAGTAGCATTTTTCGTTTGAAGCAGCACGTCAAAGTTGAATGACAGCCGCTGATTTGCGCGGAACATCTTGTCGTTAATAGCCACCTCAAATAGCGGTTTTTCAAATGCAGACGGATAGTAGGTTCGATTGTTTTGGTAAGGCTGAACTTGATACACGAGCGATCGCGTTGATTCTGCGCCAACATAAGCTATGCCCGTGGGTAGCTTGGCGCCTGGAATTGCACCTATCCGTGGGATCACAAGATCAAGGCCAGTAGTATAAGCTGAAACAATGTTTACCGTGCTGGCAGAAATTAAGCTCATACTTGCAGCCGTACTGACTGTGACCGATAGAGCGCGAAGCATGTAAGGCGTGGATTCGTTATTTGGAATGGCGCCAATGGCTGAATCAAACGGTGTTGAGCTGAATAGAACCTCGCCTTTCTCTGAAACAGGGATCACATAGGGCAGCGTAGTTGTGCTCGTGCCCGTATATCCTACGGCTGGTAGAATATCTTCAACATTAGATATCCTATCCGCTAATGAATTGAGCTGATCCTGTAGGGAGACAACCTGCGCAATCGTGTGCGTGTGCGCCTGAAACGCGCTCGTCGGCCCTGCCGAGGAAATCATCACGGCCCAGCCGGCGGTTGGAACGGTGCCCGACACTTTTGTGACGATCACGCTTTGGCTTGTTGCCGTTTGAACTGTGTAATCGTTTTCGTTCGCTAGGAGATATCCGCTTGAGATGTTTTCGCGCAAAGTGACGTGAATCGCTTCTGTCCCAAGATTGTGGGCAATCGTCCATGGGCCTGCGCCTGTCACTACTTTTGTGTAGCTTTGAATCCCAGTAATGACTTGGTCTAATGTAAAAGGGATATAGTTGACTGGCTGTGGCGGGTTAAGCCAGTTGATCCGCTGGGCGGCCGCCAATCCTGTCCATGCACCGTCTGCCTGCACAGTCATGTTCTGTTGAAACACTGTGACGTACTGCACGTTGGGCGTAGCCACTGTTCCGTAGTTAATTCCAATCTCGCAAGTCAGCGGATGAGTGACCTCAAAATCGCCGCGCAAGGCGGCCAACATGCCTTGGGTGTTTAGATCAAGATCGAACGTCACGTCGCCTTGCGGGGAGATAGGCACAGCTACAGTCAAAAGATCGTGCGTAGCCCCGCTCATGGAGCCAGCAAACTCGATGTCGGCTGTATAATCTTGCGGATTTGAAACAATGAATACTTCTCCCGCCAGGGCCGTGACGCACCCTTGCATCATGGCTTCTTCAATTTCAGTAGCTCCGTCGTCCTTGTTTAATAGCCCAGTGCGTGCTGTGCCACGATAAATTTGATACGTGGTATCAAACCCTGGCGGAATATACAGCCGCTGGACTTCATTCACATAGACGCCTGTGAGGCTATCGCTGTATCCAGTCACCACTCTCCGAATGGTAGGTGGCGGCGGAACGATTAAACCAAAAGCACTTGTATAAGCTAGGGGAGACTGCATCGGCCGCAGCTCTTGATAAAAAGTATTGTTTGCAGAGTAGCTAGTCACCCGGACAAAGCTGTCTGGCGTAAGGTTGTTTTCTACGATCGTGATTCCGCTAGTTGTGACCCAGTTCGCTGTCCTGCCGACGATGTAGGAACCTTGATCCTCACTAACAGTCCAGCCAGTAGCTGCCGAGATGCTGTTTAGTACAGCGGCCACGCTGGCGGCGGATGCTCCTAATGTAATGACGCTGGATGTGACTGCGTTGACCCGCACCTTGAACGTTCCAGACGTAGGCGCCACATCCACCGGGCCATAGCTAAGACGGGCGGAGTAGATCGATGGAGCCGTTACTGTGGTTATATTATTGCTCGTCTCAGTTAGGCGAACGGCCACTGTGAACGTGTCGCCCTGCACAACAGTTGGCAGGGCTATATTGGCAGGATCAATCGTGAAACTGGCAGTCTTTTGCGATATATTTCCGTAAAGTAGTGTGGCCATGGTTACTTGCCAGCATGCATGTCAATCAGACCTAAGCTCATCGGGATCATCCAAAAAGCCAGGGAAGAACGACGGATCGAACCATTGGGATCCTGGGATTGAAAATTCATATACATCCTGGGCGTTTATCTTTTCCTCGACTTGTGCTACGGCAATTTTTGCAAGGCGCCTGTAGTAGAGGCGGGTGGATTTATCAAGGCTCATACAACCCAAAACATTCCACGCAAGGATCGCTGGTTATATAAATCTACAACAGACTGGGCAAAATCGTTTTGCGCGCTCAGGATAGAATTAAAAAGAACATCGCCAAGGCCGGCGGCGAGTCCAGTTACTAATGTTAATGGCGGGGCAACTTTGCGTGGAACAACAGTCTGGGTGGCGTGCGCCAGATTGTAGTGGCAGTAATATCTCGTCTCAAGTACGTGCGCCCCATCCACTCCATCGCTCCCGGCGCTGGATCCAGCAGATTGACTTAGCGCATAGACTGTTGATAAATGCAGATCATCTTTTGGCTCATCAATAAATCTCTGAAAGAATACGTCCTCAAACGAATTTTGAATTGTTGGGATAACATATCTCGAAGTTGCATAGACGGTTGGCGGTTCGGATATGTCGGGAGGAGTGACTGGCTTTGCGTCAACACTAATAATAGATCCGCCAAGTAGGCCGCCAGGCAAAACACTGATCTCATTCACCAAATAGGGACGCGGCATTGAAACTACGATATCGCATGCATATAGCCTGCGCTGATTGTTAGGGTCAACATTTGGTGAACCAGGCTGAACGACACCCTTTTTGCGAAAATAGGCTGGCACTGTTTCGTACGTGTTTTTAATGCCGTCATCTCCACTTGCTGTTGTGCTGACGGGAGCAGCGTCTCCACCTATTTCCCGCCAGGCAAGATCCAGCACAGGATCAAAGTCCAGGGGAACATGAACCATAGTGGATGGTTGGAATGATTGGCTTGCCTTTGTTGCACGAATATAGTCCTTAAATTTTTCTGGTGCCCTTGAAAATGGCATCGCAACAGTTGCAATTCTGCAATTCACAGACCCCGGCCTGATTCTGGCTGTCCATTTTTTCCTGTCTCCATCGTATATTGTTTCAACAGCCCAAGCATGCAGAGGCGTTGTGGGGACATCGACTTTGACGCTGATTGGGTAGCGAGACGAAAGAATCCGCATGGCTTCGTTCCATTCGCTTGCCTTGATTTTCATTTAAGCTGCCCAGTACACAATCCTAGTTGTGTTCCCAGACTTATACGCCCTGCACTGAAGATTGTGGCAGGAATGCTGGTGAACGGCGGTCGGCTTTCTCGTTTGCGGATGATGCCGGATCAGAGCGATTGGAATATATCCGTTTATTCCAGCCGAAAAGTCGGCACGCAACGCACCTGGAATGTTGCTCTGTAGCATTGGAACAATGGTCGCTGATTCTAAGTCTCCTGTTTTTTTGTGCGTCGTCTTAATGCAAATAAAAACAACCCCATTCTGATCTGGTGGAATTAGTTTTAGTTTTGGCGGAGGAGAAGGCGGATTCACGCCGCCGGTAATCGGAATGTTTTTTATTGTCGGCACTATTCCATTGATGGTGCCATCTCCGATTTGGACATTGTCGCCCTCAAGACTGACCTCAAAGTTTATTTTCTGATAAATCGGATCTGGCTCGCAAATGATTCTGGCGCCAGATGGCGTATAAGTTATGCTGGCGTTTGGGCATTGATGTTTTTGTCGGCTAATCCAGTCCAGTAAAAGTTGCCATTTTGGCCATATCTTATCCCCAGGCTTTACCTCAAGATCTGCAATCATTTTTAAATGTTGACTATTTTGTTCATATCCGCAGCCGCCTGTTGAGTCATAGGCTTTAATAGTGTGTATATTTTCGTTATTTCTATCCGTTCTCCTGTCACGGTTATTTGTGGCATTTGTATTTGCCAAAAGTATTTAAGAGTTACGCCTGCTTTATTTGCTAGATCGGTAAGGTTTGGAAGCCCGCCTGGCAGAGATTTTGTGTCCACAATATTAAATACGTTGGTAAAAAGATCACTAGGCATCTTGTTTACATTGTAAGTGTGGCGAAGGGTTGCTGATGGTTGGTAATAATAACGCATGCCAAAAAACGGGTTTGGCTTTGGACTGCCTCCTGATGTTCCAGTTCCAGTTCCAGTATATGTTTTGGGGAATAAGACCTTGCCCTTTTCAGCAAATCCATTGTATTTTTTAATAATTTCATCAATTTCTGGGTGCTGCTCTATTGGAGCCAGTTCGGCAGAAACTTCTAGCTGCACCCTACCCTCAATTAGTTTCCCATCGGGGCTTAGATTTCGCACTACTCCTGTCTGCGAAGATCCAACGGCTGCGGTAAATTCTATGTTCTTTTCCCATATCCCACCTGAAATTTTTTGAAATGACAATGATGACGGGATCATCGTTTGACCCGCGTATTTTAAGTTGTCTGGTGTTTTTAGCAGATCACCTTCATTTGTTGCATAGTATTTTCGGCTTATTGTAAATCTGCCCGAATTATCGACCTGCCCGCCTGATTGAATCATCTCGTAATCATCTGCTGCTGATGGTGTATTTTGCGTCTTGCTGCTTCCTCTTGCCATAATGTATTAACGGAAAACGCTTCCGTCCCCCCTTCTAATTTCTTCAAGTATTTGCTCTAGTGTTTTTGTGGCTCCTGCCAGTTGAACGGCCATATCTGGCAGTTTTTCTAATGGGCGGAACTGTTCGGACTTCTGAGCAAAGCCAGACAGATCCGCGCTAAGTCCTTTTTGCGTGAGCTTCCTTTGTGCCTCGCTTTCTGCAAAACCCTTTGGAGCCGTGCCAGGTTGATCATTGATTTGTTGCACGAGCGCATCTTTTAACGCTCCACGTGCTTCCGCTAGGGCCGTGGCAGTATCGGTGCTGGGCATGTCCTTGAACGCCTTTGCGGCGTCTTGCGCCCTTGACTCAAGGAGTCCGATTTGAGCCTGCGGCCCGCCCTCTTTGGCCAGAAGATCTTGCAAGCGCAGTTTCTGCTCGTTCTTCTTTTTCTCCATCTCGATCTCGCGATCCAAGCTGCGCTGGCGGTATTTTTCTTCGATGTCGGCCTTCATTTTCTCGGCCTGCTCCTTCCCTTGAACCTGGGCATCGATTAGCTTCAGCTCTTGCTTGGCGGCCTCTTGTTCACTTTTGGCAAAGTCTTTGTCGGACATAGATCCGACTGATCCATCTGTACTTAAAACACGGCCAGCCTTTTGCCTCGCTGCTGCAGCCTCTTCAGCGTCCCTGCGGCTTTTTATTTTTGACGCCTCTTTTGCTATCTCTGCTGCGCCAGCAAAATCACCGGCCAAAGCTGAAACGCCTGCGGAGCCTAGCATGGCCGCTAGTTGTGCTATGTCTTGAAATGTCTTTATCAATGGCACCGCAATCTGTGCTATGCCTCCAAAAGCAATCGTCATTGTATTTTGAAATGTTTTTATTGCGTCGGATGCTTCTGATAGCCTTGCAATGGTTTCATCAGTCCAGACGCCCATGGCTTGCCCGTTGGCTGCAATTACCTCTGGCCCCATACGCAAAGTTTCCATTAACACCCCTGCGCCTTTCCCAGCCAGCTCTTGTGCAATCGTAAAATCCTGCATACCTAGAGCGCCAGAGGCGACGGCCTTAGATAATGCAAAAAATAGATCCTGCGGACTCATTCCGTTTAACTGTTCAACGCTTAATCCAATTTTGTTGAACGCTTCAGCCATTTGCTCATTTCCGCCAATGGCTGCCCCTGCGTTTTTGGCTAGTTTATTCATGGCACTTGCCACATCCTCTAGCCCAGCTCCTGAAGTGCTGGCGGCGTTTCCAATCTCTTGCAAGCTGCTGGCCGCAACTCCAAACCGATTCGCTAGGTCTTGTAGCTGGTCGCCTTTGTCTATGGCATTTGAAAACCCTTGTATGATTTTATCAAATGCAAAAGCGCCTGCTAGTATTCCGCCAACTTTAGTTCCGAACCCCTTTACGGAGTTTTCCATGGACGCAAGCCCAGTGGTAAAACCAGACTTATCAACACCAACTTTTACTTTTAGATCAGCCATGGTTACGCCTTGCTGAGAGCTATTTCAATGGCCTTGGTCATCTTTTCTTTTTGCATGTCAAGAGCCCTCTGTATCTGCCCTGCGTTCAGACACTTATCGATCCACGGAACTTGATTGGTCATAGTCACATATTGCTCCCCAGCCGATGCCTCTGAATTATCAACTACAGAGCCAGTCGCCCTCTTGCCTGCGTGCCGCGTAACCCACTGCGGGATTCCACGGGAACCGCCTAATTGCTGGGCACAGTGCGCCCAGCCGGCTTTTGCGATGCCGACTCTTTGTGTTATTTGTTTTACGTAAGAATCAATTTGAGCCTCACGGGGAACAGAGACTTTAACAAATGTGTTTCTCGGAACTCCGCGGCGTGCCCCATGCCTAGATGCTTTGTGAGCACTGCCTGCGTCCATTGGTTTTACTACAGTGTCGTGATATTTTGGAATGTGCAGTCGCTGTAAAATGGTTGTGGCAGCATAGTTCTGACCTTTTAGCACATACATAGCAAATGCTTTGGCAGCTTGTTCTGCGTTTTGAGTTGTAGTTTTTCCGTTTGGTATTCCGCTTTCTTTAATGACAGTGGTTGTCTGTTTCCCAGACTTGTAGACGCGATCAATATCTCTCCTTGCCGCGCCTTCTCCTTGCGACTTGGCCTTGCCGCCGTCCCCCAATGGTTGAGTCTGAAACGCAAGATTCACGGCAACTAATCGCCCCTGCTGTTTGATTGCCTTTGCAAAAGATATTTTCTTGGCTAGGGCGTATCGCTTGAGCTGATAGCTAAAGTCAACATCATCCATTTTCATGGTAATCACTTCCCTGCCCTCCTAGCGCGGACGGCCTCAATCGCCAGCAACTCGCCCTCACTGAGCAAATCCACAGTGCTACCGTTCTGCATAGCGAACGCTACGTGGTACCAGTACGCCTGCCCGATCGGCATGTTCCACACCTTTGCCTCGTCCCACCCGGTCGCCCCACACACGCCGGACACAATGGCCAGTGACCAGGGTAAGCCCGTGGCTTCCCGGCCGCCGCCCCTCTTTTTCTCTGGCTGCCATAACTGGGGCAACGCATTAAAGTCATCCAGATAGGCGCGGAACTTTGCCGTCTCGATTAAAAAGTCGCAGCGCCAGCTTTTCATCCAATCCAGCCACAGCCGGCGATCGGATAGATCTGGGAGAGTAGGAAACGGCGTCCGGCAAATGTTCACCGCTAGGCGCAGATCCCTGGCTGATGGAAAAGATCCTCCAATAAAGTAGGGCGATTGAGCGACCTCAAGATTAAACATGTGCCACAAGGAAAGCGGCAGCAGTGGCAAGCCTAGGACGCGGTGATCCTGACGATTCAGGAATGATTCGGCAAAGTGGCGATTCATCGCCGCCCTTCCGATTACGTGCCTAGCGTGCTGTTCGGATTATAGACGCCAGTAACGCTAACCTTGACCACATCGCCGACGGTCTTGGTATAGGATTCGCCGGTCTTAACATAGCTATTGCCGCCAACGGTAAAGGTGGCAGGAACAGAAGCACCAGAGCTAATGCCCTCAATCGAAACATTGTAGCGAGGGTTGTAGTAAGTGGTAACCGTGGGAGCAGTGTTGGATGTGCCAGGATCGATAACGATCTCCGTTAGTTCACCAGTGATGCTTAACGAAATAAATTCCTCAATCCCAGTAATGCTCGTTACCCCTGTAAATCCTTTGTATGGCATATAATTTTTTCCTTAGGCGATCGTGCTGAAGGTGACGGCCGTATTGGTAAGCCTGGCAAAATCTGTATTGGATAAGCGGAGTTCTTGGCGGAAAGCTGTGGCGCCAGACACACCAGGGTGAGCAAAAGAATCTGGCAAAGTTTCAGTCACCGTTTCCACTCTCTTGTACTTCTTAAAGTGTTTTACTACGGTGCCGTCTGTTCCCGTAATATAGACGTACTCGTCCGTGTTGCTGATGTTCTGGGAAATTCCAGCCGTCACTCCGTATGTCATCGCCATATTGTCGTTCCTTTACGTGTCAACTGGGCGTGACGAAGGCGGTAAATTTTACCGAATCTTCCATCACCTTGTCGTTGCTCCCAGTGCTTTCTTCGCCCAAGTAGCCGCCCATCAGGGTTGCTCCGGCTATGGTAGTTACCGCCGCCAATTTTGTGTTAAGCCAGTCGAAGTTAGTCCGATGAGCCGTCACCGTGCTGCCCACTTCCAGAGGCGTCATAATTGAACAAGTAAAAGTAACTTTGCGGGTGGTAGCCAGAGATCCTTCCACAACCGGCACGCTGGACTCTGCGTGGACGATGCAGGCGGGTAGTTGCAGATCCGCAATTCTGTGCCCTGCTTGAACGTATAAGCCAGATGGTTTGCTGGCGGCCGTGAGGTAGGCGGCCAAGCCGTCCTCGCTAGTCAGGCGTAAGCTCATCGCACGTCCTCTGGATCTGCCAAGATAAGAGTCGTGACGCCTTGGTCAGATTGTACGCCGGTAAGTCTTTTAGGCGATCCGCCCACCGTCACGATCGTCATTAGTGCGGGCAGGCTGACGGCGGCCGACAGGCAGATAAACTCCGCATTTTGTGGATTTACGAATCCGCCCATGCCCAGCTCTGCAGTCTGTTCGCTGGGTGTGTAGACGCCCTGAACGGCTAGGCCGGATATGGTGGCGGTGGTGGGCAAAGCGGAGATCATATCAGCCACGCCCGTGGTCATGAGGGTTTGGAGTTCGGTCACGGTTAAAAGCCCGTTGTCAAAGTTGTTTTAGCCAAGAGTTTTCTAGCGCTTCCACTTCGCCTATGGTTTGTTGCACGGCTAAATCTACCCCGCCCCAGCCGCACTGATAATCGTGCCCGCCGATCAGCCCGCCTTTTTTTACCTTGGGTAGCCAAGCCAAGATGTCCGCCTTCACGTTTTCATAGTCGTGTGCGGCATCGATAAAGACGGAGTCTAGGCATTGATCGGGAAAGAAGTTGGCGCCCTTGAGGCTCGTCATCCGTAACGGCACCAGCTGGCGGGAGACTGGTTTCACGTTTGCCAGAAACTCGTCGTACAGCGTGCCGTTCTTAATGCACTCCTCGCCCGCGTGTTCCTCGCTACCCAGCCAAGTGTCGACAGCGTAGATCTCAATCCGTGGCGATTTGTTCCAAGCCTCGACCAGTAGAAACGCAGTAGACTTCCCCTTCCAGCTTCCCACCTCCACGATTTTTCCATCCATCGGGCAATCGGCCACTAGGCGCCGGTACAGATCTGGAAAGCTGAACCAGTCCTCACCGCCAATGTTTAGGTGCTGTAGTTTTTCCATTTTGTTTCCTTGGCTCTGGCCACGCTGGTGGAGTGTTGATGTTCTTTGTGAAACTCTGGCCCTGGACAAAACGTGCCGCCCTCTGCACCAATGTTTTGAATCCGACTGACGTGCGGGAATAGTTCTCCCATGCCAGTCTGTTCCCTGACTCGCTGAACGGAGCCGTCCCAAAAGTTACAATCCCAAGCTGTGATCAGATGTCTTTCAAATCGATCTCGCCAAGTCGCCCATCCCCAAGGGGTAAACCAGTTTCTGAATCCGCTGGCGTCGTTTGCTGCGTCACCGCCGTGTTGATTGTAGCCAGATACCGTCAGCACTTTTGAGCCAGCGTTTTGCCCTGCCCACTCAAACCAACGCAAGCAGTCTGGGCTGGGAACGGTGTCGTCCTCCAAATGAATGTGATAATCCGATTTTCTGAACCCGTACGTCATCGCGTACTGAATGGCAGATCCGCATCCCATGTGATGATCTGGAATGTGAACGCCAATGCCGTGCCCTTTTGCAATTTCAGAAAGCTCTGCCGTTTTGTCAGACGGATCCAGAATGGCCGTGATCTCGTACTCGCCCACCCCGTCGCACCAAGCCAGCGCCTTGATTACCTGGGCAAAATAGTCCGGCCGGTTGTAGCCAGATATGGTGAGCGTTTTATCCATTCGCCTTGAGCAAGGCGTAGGCTGCAAGGTTCCCGCCTGTGCCTTTGTTGTTTTGCAAAGCGTCAGCGCCTAGTCCTTCTGGCCTAATTTTGAGTGAGTTTCCACGATTTAATTCAGGCGTGTTGCAGACAAGCGTAGCTGTCCCAGCCTTCCGCAGTTCCGTGCTGATCATATAATCGTCGGCAAGAAAACGGGCGCGAGCTGTTGCACTCAAGCCAGCAAACTCGCTGGCTGGGATAGCTGGCCACAGATCGGCTTTCGGCATGTCCGAACGACGACACATCACGCCGCCAAATCCTTCCAGTATCTCGGCTTGGCCGCCGTGATCTGGGGCGATGGCGTAGCCAGTAGCGCCTGTCATAAAAAATCCGCAGACGCCTAGCGCCGTTTTGGGTCTTGTATCTAGTTCTTCGGCGAGGGTCTGCAAAAGCAGTGGGCTGTAGAGTATGTCGTCATCCAGCCAGCAAATTTTGTCGTCAGGATCTCCGCCAACTTCCAGCGGGCCGATGAACTTGGTCGCAGGCCCGTAGTCCTTCGTGCGGTGAATCTGCAATTTACCAGCTTCAGCCAGATCCAATATCTCTTTTGGCATGTCGCCAAAACGCTCTCCTGTGCGTGCCAGTTTCTCAGGCACAGACAAAATGATCTGATCCGCTGGGCGAGACTGTGTAAGCAAGCTCTGAATTGTAGGCATGATCTTACCGATTCTCGTCGGCGTGGTGGTAAGGCCGACGATGACTTTGCCCTTGTGATCGATCGGATCTGGCAAGCGTGTTGCGCCGACTGGCAGTGTGCCCTGTGACAGAAGATCCATATCCCAACGCAAGCTAGGCACGACAACTTCTTTTCCGCATTTGATGTGCAGCAAGATCCTGCCCAAGGTTTTGCTGATCGCGTCCTCAACGCTCGTGCAAATGTTCAGCCGCTTTGCAAACTTGTCCTCACCTGGGTTTGTGATGAAAAGATGTTGCAGGCCAGCGGGTTGATCTGCCGTGTCCATCATCATTTTTGATGTGCGAACTACGTCAGGCAGATCCCCCTGATAGATGATCGTGACTTGACCCCAAGCTGCGCGGAAAGCCTCTTTTAGGCATCGATCTGCGTCGGCTGTTTGGCCGACTACACGGAGCGATTGTTCCAGTAAAAAGTGTGGCATGTTGCCGTACCACTTGGCGTCCAGATTCCAGACAACTCCTGCCGGCTGCGTCAGTGTCATAATCATTTGAAGTAAGCGCACTGCCTCATAGTAGTTTCCGTCGTCCATTAGTTGCGTTGCGTAGTGGCCATACGCCTCGCGCCGCGTGGGCTGTATCATCACCGCCTCGCCTAGATATTTTCTGCGTTTGGCTGGATCGGCACACATCACGCCAGCCATGCACAAGAGCTGGTAGCGTTCGGTAATACCTAGATCAGGATGCTCTAAGGCAAGAAGGACAGGGCCGATGGCTTTTTGATAATCGTTCCGCAAAAACGATTCCATGCCGATGTAGTACCAGTTCATGCCAGCGCCTTCTAAGACGCTGTTTAGGATTCGCTTGTTTCTTTCGCTTGAGTTTTTTTTGCAGTTGTTGGGGGCATGGACAATCACCAGATGATCTGCCAATCCGACTTCCATTTTTTCAATCGGCTTGACCCGCTCGTGAATTGGACGTTCCCAGATAGCCGGCAGGAACCCGTCGGCCTGCCGTCGGAAGATCCTCTCTCTGCGGTTTTGCCGCATCCCACTATTTTGCACATCGTACCGGGTGACTAGGATTTCCCAGCCTTTGTCTACTTTTTCCCGTTCCTCAATAACCTGCCGGTGGATCTTAGCCTGGTCGCCGTCGAACAAGTCATCGCAATCTGCCCAGATAACGTACTTGCCTTTCGCTAGGTTAAACGCCTGATTACGGGCAGCGGCAAAATTATCGATATGGGGCCAGTCCCTGTGGTCTGGGCTGTTCTGGTATTCCCCCCAGACCAAAGCCTCGCCAGCGGCCTCCTGAGCGCAAATACGCACACTGTGCGCCTCATTTTTGCCGACTGCCGCCACCACGACCACCTCGTCCCATAGGTCGCGGGCAGAATGGATAAGGCGTTTAAGGATGTCGCCCTCATTCGGGCCGACGATTAAAGCAAGAGACACTAGGGGGTTATTCATATTTTTAAAGTGGGAAAGCCCGGACGCACCCCCCGATGCGTCCGGGCAACCCGGATGATTCTGTAACTTACACGATCCGAACGAGCGAACCGGCCGATCCCTTTGCCGCACCGTAGATGAGGCAGTAGGTGCGCTGGACGCTGCCGGTCACGAGCGAGTAGCTCTCGCGAACCTGGAGCGACAGACCGCTCTTGGCTTCCGTCACGTTGGCAACGGTGCCGCTGAACTCAACATTCGGGATTTCGGGCAGACGAGCCGCCACGATGATCGCTTCCTGTTGGGCCATGAATCCTTTCGATACCGCAGAGGGCAAAGAAGGATAGTTATAGATGCTGACGCCGTGAACTTCGCCGAGGCTGGCGCCGCCGACTAGGTCGGTGGAGCGCTGGCCGTTTGCCACCACAACGCTATCCTTGGAAAGGTTGGCGTAGTTGGTGGGGCTGAGAACGGCGAACCGTCCACCCATAGGAGCCTTTGCGGTGTTGAGTTGAGCCGCGATGTCGACGATGGAACCAAAGGTCACTGCACCGGCCGCGATGGTGGCGGTCGTGGTGTAGTTGGTGTTGGTGACCAACGCGAGAACGGTATCAATCATGCTCTTTCCGAGAGCGTGGGCCGCTTGCGCTGCAAAGCGCTCGACCAAGTTGATCGAGGAGCTGGTGCGCTCGTCATCATTCAAAGCGTAGGAGACGTGTTTGAAATTTGACAGTGTGACAACCACATCGGTTTGAGTTGCATCGCCTGCCACGTATCCGGCCGTGCTGGAATAATCCGAGGCGGATTGGATGGAGACGGTGTGGGTTACGATCGCGTCACCCTTGCGGGCGGTAGCGTCCGAGAAATCGGAAACGCCGGAAGCGATCCATGAGTAGTTTTCAACCAGCAATTCGAGAGCGCGCTGCGCCACGACTTTGCCGTTGCTCGTTGTTGCGAGGCTGTTTGCCATAGTTGTATCCTTCTTTCTTGGTTATCGTGCGAGCTTGATTTGGTTGAAAATCTCCGCCGCACGACGGGGATCTTTTTCTGCGTTAAACTTCGCGAGAAGTTCATTACGAGAAAGGGGTTTGGATTCGCTGATCTCTACGGGCTGGGTGCCTTTGCTGGCTTCCAGCTCGACAGTCAAGCGAGCCAGTTTGGTTTCGAGAGCGACGATCTTGTCGTTGGATTCCAGATTAGCGCTGGCTTCGGGTGCTGCTTCGACAGCGGGTGCTTCCACAGCGGCGGGAACTTCCGCAACGGCAGGAGCTTCTTCCACAGCCACTTCAAACTTAGCGGCAAATTTGCCGACCAGTTCGTCGATGCGGGCGGAGAGAGCGGCGATGGCCAGCTCGGCGTTAAACGCCGGGGCCGCCGGTGCTTCGGGCGCGGCTTCGATCACCGGCGCTGATTCCTTGACTGATGTTTCCATATTAAGCGATTTGCGTGTGTCAACTCGTGCGGAATAAACGCCTGTGGGGTTGGCTGCTGGTGTGGTCACTAGGTCAACTGAGTAGAGCGTGCTGACGTCAGCCAGTTGCGTTCCGTCCTCTGCAATTCTGGGCACGCCACTGAAGCTGATGGAGAATCCGATCTGCCCAGGGAGCGTGCCAATCAGTTCGCTGAAATAGGCAAAGCCCTCGTGACTTTCAAATAAGGTGAGATCCGCACGGACACGGCCGCCGTCCATGGTAAAATTTTCTAGGTATCCGATGATATTGGAAACGCTAGAGCTATGGTCAGACAGTACCTTTACTTGTCCTAGATCGTTTCCAGCTTGAACAACTTGTTCGAGCGTATCAGCGTCGATGACCATCCCGTGACCCAAAGCAGGGCCAGCAGTGATGACAGAAATTCCTTTAAATAGTTTTTGAGCCATGCCCGCGCATGGCGTGTCAAATTACTCCTGCGGAGGAGGCGGAGTTAGGTGGGCGTTAATCTTTTCTAATTCTGCTACGGCCTTTTTCAGTAGTGCCTCGGTACGTAGCGATGAGTTTGAAATCTGAAAAACGAACACGGGCAAGAGAAGAATTAAAATGCCCAATACGATAGCCACAACTATCAGGCAAAGTGCGCTAAACATTCCAAGTCCTTCCATACCATTAACCTGCTCCTACCAAGCAGGCTTAATCAACTATTTTTTCTTTTTTGTTTTAGGCTTTGCGCCAATCCCGATCGCCTTGACAAGCATGTTCATCTCTTTTGGGGTAAGGTTAAAATCTGGTTCGTCACGCATTGTAAAGGTTTCCGTTGTGGGAACTGATGCCTGCGCTGGCTCAATCACTTCCTCAAGTTGAGGCTGGACGGTCGAATCCTCTGGAAGCTGTGCGGCCGGTGGAGTGGCCGAGATGGGTGCAGCGGGAGTCACGGGAGCGCCAGTCATCTGAATTTCAGCCGGGCTGATGCCAGCTTCCTCGCACTTCATTCTGATGTAGGTCTGCTCGGCAATCTTCTGATTCACGACCTCTTGCCAGTCGGATCCGCGCTCCGCGCTGATATCGGCGAGGGTCTTGATGCCCATCTTCAGATCTTCACGGTCGGCTGCGCTGTCTCGGCCGGCATCGATCGTGGTGCGGGCTGGGGTGTGATAGACCGCTTCCCACCACATCGCCATTCCCTTGGGCGGAGTCAGATCACCGCGTTTGATCGCCTTTGCCAACGCCCACTTGCGAACACGTTTCAGCATCTGCTCGATCACTGCGTCTGAAATCTCATCGAATCGGCGTTGAGCCTGGGCAAGAACGAACCGCTGGCTGGGGCCGGTCAGCTCGTTAGGCGACCAGATGTAGGCGTAAGGCACGCCAAGGCCGGACGCCACTGCCCGAATGTACTGATCCATGTGCTGCTGCAAGTTTTGGCTGGGCCGATCGTTTTTGATCTCCCGCAGCGTCTTGCCCATCGGAACGTTGACCAGGGCGCCACCGCCGAAAAGGTTGTCGGTCGTTAAGTTTGTTGAATCGGTTTCTGTCGGGTTAAAGAACCCAGGGCCAGAGTTAGTCGTGGATTCAATGGCCATCCCGATCTGCCCTGCCCTCTTGCAGGCCAGCATCTCGTAATCCAGAATCTCGTCCCGATCCAACAGCAGATTGATGCACGATGCCAGCTTCGACAGCGACCGCACTTCGTCTGCCCTATCCCGTTCCGCCAGGAGAATCACGTCGGTGGCCTGCACCTCTGTGAACGTGTCGCCGTTTATCCCGGTGCGGATGTAGTAGCTCAGTGGGCGACCGAACTTGTTCATACGAACGCCGTCGAAAATCTTGGCGTCGTCCTTCACGTAAGATGGAGTTTCACAGCGGTGCCCTTCAACCATTTGCAACATCGGCCAGCCGTCGCCGTTATCGGTTAGAAGTATGAAGATTTCATTATCGCGCAACATCGTGCGGGTGGCCACTGCCTGCATCGCTTGGTAAGTGAGGATCCCGCGAACGTCGCAAGAGCCTTCCCACATAGCAAGCCACTCCTCTGTCGCCTTGTTCCAGCCTTCGTCCTTTGTCCTGGCCTGGCACTTAATGCCAGCGCCGATCGCGTTCCGCGTCATCGTATCGATTGCGCCACGGACGATAGCCGAGTTGTAGCAAAGCCAGCGAGAAAGAGCTGCGATCGATTGTCGGGATGCAGAGCTGACATCCAGCTTTGTGTCGGCCAGTTGCGCATCTACCCAGCGGCGTTTGCGTGGATCGTGCCGAGCGGCCTGAACCATACGCGACCAGCTCGAAATCACTTTGCCGACGATGTCCATTTTAGTAAGTGGTTTCCTTAAACCGTGGGTAAGTAACGAGACTCTGATCGCCTGTGAAGATTGCGGCCACCTCGGCGTCGTTCTTTCCTTGGATCAGGCGCCAGCCGTCCAAAGCTGCTTTTGCAACTTCCACCGGGGTGATGCCTGACGTGAGCTGGTATGAAAACGATTTGCCGGCGACCGATGCGGAGATCATTGTCCGGCCTCCGTTTTGGAAAACGGACGCCTGCCCTGCGGCAATAGCTTCCAAGGCAAGCAGCAACGCGGTTGCGTTTTTGCTGCTCTGAATCCAAAGGGAAAAAAGGAGAGCACGATCCACGACTCCGTTCCCATCGTGTCAATCATACCTTTGCCTCTTGAGCCATCGCAGCCTCGGCCTGAATCACCTTTCCCCACACTGCAAATCCAGCCAGGTAAGTTTCGCAATCGTATAAGTGGTCTTGTCTGCCCTTTACCCGAATCCACTCATAAACGTCCTTGCCCGTTTTTCTGTTTATTCGATGAGCCTTACGATGGCTGGCCATGTGCTCGCGGTATTCTGGGCTGACGTCGTGTGCAACTTCCCACAGCGGCCCCTGTCCTCGACGCAACCAAGCCAGCAAATCTTGGCAGGCTGGCGAGCTAAGAAGGAGCAGGCGACAGCCTGCATCCGTCGGCTGATCTGAGCTATGCACCGACTTCATCCGCCCGGCTTGGCTTTCGATGTAAAAGTATTGGCGCTCCTCACCTTTGATCGCCGTCCATCCGTAACGTGCGGCGATGCGATAGGTGTCTTGGGTTTCGTAGCCTGAGTCGATGCAGGTGTGAATGTTCCTAACGCCCAGCTCGGCCAGCGTGTGAGCGATGTCCTCAATCGTTCTCCGACGGCCTTCTTCGATTAGTCGACTCGATCCGTCCCTAGCGAACGCACGCACCACAAACCAAAACTCGTCGATCTGCCTGTCGATTGCGGCCAGTTTGATGTGATCCGTCTCCCATTCCTGCTTTTTGGCAAAGGCTCCGGGCGGGATGTTGTTTAGCTCATTGTCGTCGAACTGATCCTCCCACGGCATCGCAGACCATCCGTTCACCCATCCTTGCAAGCCGTGCAGATAATGCTTTTCCGTCAGAAACTTCTTGGCGCAATCCGCAAACGTGATCGTCGGAGAGTACCAGCTCGGCAGCCGGAACGATCGACGGCCAGCCTCGGAGCTTGCGTTTGCCGCCACCCACTTGCCCTGCTCGATCGACTGGCGGCGGTTGCGTTCACTCCACGGTGCATCGCACTTGATGCAGTAGTAAGCGGCGGTTTCTGTCACTTTTCGCATGTCCCATTTGCCATCCTCCGATCGTGCCGTTTCATCCCATCGGATCTGCCCAAACTCCATCGCCTGAAACTCTCCGCAAGCATGGCAAGGGACGTGGAAAGTTTCCTGCGTCCCAGCCTGATAGTTGATCCAAATGTCGCCGGTGTTCAGCGTGGGGGTAGACGTCAGAACGTGCTTACGTTGTGGGAACGCCTTTGTGCGTTCCAACGCCAGCGAGTAAGCGGCTGCGTCCTTTTCGGATGGAGCAGCAAAAGAATCCAGCTCGTCCAGAACGGCGATGCAGATCGGGCGTGAGGAAAGATTGGCCGGACTGTTTGAACCGACCAGGGAAAGAGTCATCGTCGCAAACTGCATCTCTAAGATTTTCAGGTCGTCCAGATCCTGCGGGAATAGTCGCTTCACCGGCTTACACTTCTCAAAGATCGGAGTCAGTCGCGTCTCGCTGTATGACCTAGCCAGATCCGCATTAGGCATGACCAGCAACGCCGGCGCTGGATCGTTCGCAATTCTATAAGCCAGCCAAATAGCAAGCGTCAGAGTCTTGCCAGTTTGCGATCCCCAGCAAAGGGTGACCGTGTGAACGCCTGGATCGGCCAATGCTTCCAGCACGCCCCGCACATAAGGCGTCCACGTCGTGTTATATAAACCCGGCCGAGCCGTCAGCCTGCTATCTAACTGGATGTTTCGCTCCGCCCACTCAATCACACCTGGCGGCTTTTCGTAGTGCCAGCGGATCCGTGCTCGTCGGCGCAGCTCGTCTTGAGCCTTCGTCACAGAGCTGCCTCAACCTGACGCATGATCTGGCCGACTTCGTTCTCGACCTCTGCCTCCACCTCAACCGCTGGGCGATTGGCACAGATCGGAGCCAACCGCTTTGCCATTCCTTTGAGTAGCGGGACAAGTGCGTTGTCCCTTGCCGCCAGCACCTTGTCGGCTTCGTCGACTGGCACCATCGTACCCTCTGCCTGGTCGATGTCTGGCCGGTCGCCCTTCATCCTACGCAACGCCTCGACCAGCTTTGTGTAGTTGCTGATCAGTTCAGAGCGGTCGGCCCTTGTGTCGTCCTTTGCAGATTCGCCCAGGCTCGCTGCCAGATCCTCAAGCCGCTGGATCTCCACGTCCAGCCCGCCGCCCTTCGCCTTCACGAGCGGCTGGGCCTCGACCTTCTTACGCTGAAGGTAGACGGTGGCACGGGATTTACCCGTAGCCGCCATCGCCCTCTTCACGTCGTGATTAACTGGCCTACCCATAAGACACAACTATCGGGGGGTTACACTCAAGAAATTTACGGGAGTCGTTTCCACCGCGATGTTTCTACTCAAGGAGACTCCTAGTGTAGAAAAAAAATTTCTACTCAAGAGATTTTGGCGTGTCCTACTCAAGAGAAAAAGCCACGCTCTACTCAAGAGAATCTGTGCCTGTTTACTCAAGATAATTTGCCCGTTCATACTCAAGAGCCTTTGCCCGTCAGCTCAGTGTACTTCTTAGCGATCGGCTCTGCGTATCGGATGAACTCTGTACGCATGTCGGATGTCCAGGCTTCAGGCTTGGATCTGTTAAGAAACCACTGACTAACCTTAATCAGCGGAAAGAAGAACGGTTTGCGTTCGCTTGGTACGGATGTCGTGATCGGATCAGGTAGCATCTCTGTCCACAACATGATCTGACGCAAGGCGGCTGGGTCACCGTCTTGCAGTTTCTTCTGATGTGCCGCTACACGTTCTAACCGTTTGCCTTGCTCATCAGTTAGATCAACCGACTCTAGCAACGCAGACACGTTCTCACCTTTAGCCCTTGCGTTAGATATGATGGCACCGGCCTGTGCTGCCAGGCCAATCACCTCACCCATCTGCTCAAGCGTTTCGGTACGTCTCTTGTTTAGCTTCTTAATTACTTCTTTGAGTTCTTGCATCTGTCCCTGCCTTTCAATAGTGCGGCGTTGTTAAACTTAGGAATCTGACGACGCCGCTTGTCGTGGTGCTTCCTTGCTCTGAGGTCGTATGCCTCACGAGCCTTTTGGCTTTTCTGTGCTCTGACAGGCAAGCCAAGGCGATCAGTTAAACTGAGCACCCGCTTGCTAAAAGCCTGCTTGGTAATCTTGTGCTCCTTTGCGAGCTGGGTCATGGACTTGGTCGATCTGTTAAGCACGACCGCCAGCACAGACTGCTCCAAGGTATCGGCCATGTTCTGAACCGCTGGATGGTCTGGAGCCTTAGTTATCAGGTAATGAAACACCTGGGTGGTCAAAGCCACTGACGACGTTGTAACAGTTAGGCCCAGCTCATAGAACGCCTCATGCACTAAATCCGCTATCCCATCAATCCGGGTGGATATGTGGGCTGAACCGCATGGGATCCGTTCTAACGCTTGCTGATCTATCATATTAGATTAACCCTCTAAGTGCAGTCGTTAGTGCAGTAATGGAAACGGTCGTCTGCATTAGTGCAATAATAGGCCCTAAAGGGCCTTTATTACTGCACCTACATGCTCCGCAATACTGCACTAGTGCAATAAGGGTTACTGCACTAACGTTAAAAGGGCTCATTTGTCACCTTTTTGCTGAATAAACCAGCTTCAGTTTCTTCAATCAATCCGTCCTCTTTGGCCTGCTTCACACGGGCCTTCGCTTGCCGTTCCTGCAAGCCAGTGGCCTGTTGTACAAATGCGACCACTTGGCTGTATTTAGCCCCTTCGGGTAACTTGCCCCAATCAATCGACATAGCCTTTCTGCCCACTGACTTTTCAGGCGCCCCTACTTCAATCCACGCCATCCCCCTATCGGCATGCTTTAAGTGGACTAAAGGCTGCGTTTTGCTGGCTATAAAATCGCTCGCAGTAACGCCAGGACGCAAGCCAGACCGCTTTCCGCGTTTGGTTACTTCCAGCTTATATGTGTACGTTCCTTGCTCATCCTGACCGCAAGGCGACAGCATTAAAACGGCTCTTGCCCAATTCGTCAGCTCGCTCGATCCAAATCCGCTATACGCCTTGTCGTGCCCTTGGTAACCGCTGCCGTCGCGTGTTGGCTTTGGAGTATGATGCATCAACATCCACGCCCATCCTCCTGATAACGCAAGCGGGTTAAGCAAATTACGCAAAAAGCCACCGGCCGTCTCTTGGCTGGACAAGTCGCCACCGATAAACGCCAGCAACGGATCTACCCAGGCTAAATCAGGCTTATGCTTATCACCTAGGCGACGCATCCGATCGACAAACCGCTCGCCCGTCGACGTGCAATCACGCACGATCACAATGTTTTGCTTCACCAGTTCCAGCTCCTCTGCGGTCAGATCGAGAGCCCTTAGAATGCCCTGCAATGCCTCTGCCACGTCGCCTTCATCGTTCTCTGCTTGGACGATCAGCGACTTCAACGGCTTGCCGTGTGGCGATATGCCAAATAGATCACGCCCGGCCGCCCATGTGATTGCTGCCTGTAAGCACAGCACGCTCTTACCCAAGCCGCTGCTCCCCACCCACAACGCCGAACCACCACGGCAAATCCAACGCTTGCCTAACAGTTGCGTTATGTCGGCATCCTCCTTAAAATTTACCAACTGCTCCCAGCTGTACGGCTCAGGAATATCACCGTAGATCGTGCGCTCCTGCCATTCCATATAGGTCAGCGTCGGTGCGCCACATTCGACTAACTCCTGCTGCAAGCCTGTGGCCGTCCTCATCGCACCGGGCAACCGCGACAGCCTGCCTGCGTCCTTGTTGGCCGGATCGGGTTTGCTGTGTTCTAAGTGCTTGTAAATAAAATCCACACGTTCAGCAAACTCCTTGGCATTGGCAGCCCGAATCTCCACCCATGCGTGCAGACTGCGTGCCCCGCTCTTAATAATCGATGATGTAGGCAACCCACTGCGCTTAATAATCGCCCACTGCTCTTGCAACGTGCTTTCATCAAACTCAATCAGGCAATGGCGAAACTTGGTAATCGACTCGGCCTTGCGGTTCTTGCCATTGTTAGCGTTAATTGACACATAGACGCCCACTGCATCGCCCTGCCACTCCTTTAATCCATCGCCCTTAAACAGCTCTAGCCATTCCTCACGGCTTCGCGTTTCGCCGGCACCGTCGGGCCGCTCGCGGTCGCCGTCTTTGATCGATCGGCAGATGTTTATGTAATCGCCTACGTCGAAACAGGTAGTCAGAAACTTATCAACCGGCCCGCTCTCCACGCTGATCGGCATGGGCGGTACTGGCAGATCCTCCCTCACGATTGCCCCGTTTTGATAGCCATACTTCGCCTTCGGCCTCCATGGCTCCCTGGCTGGTTTGCTGTAAGCGGATTTTACTGCTGCCACGCATTCATTCTGGGTTAATCCATTCTTAAAGCCCCAGATCTCTGCCTCTGACTCCGCATCAAATTGCGACAATCCCTGATCACGGAATTGCAGCGCCATGCGGAACAGCTGATTGTTGCGCTCACCTTCCGGCGCCCCGTTGTGGTAAACGGCCTCGGTAGCTGGGGGCAGTGCTATCATTTTTTGGCAAACGCCCCCAGCGCCTTAACGATCACGTACTCAATCACTGCCTCTTCGTCTTTTTTTAACTGCTTCAGCCCAAATGCGTGCAACGCCTTTGCCGTTTTTGCGTCATAGGTTACGTCGACCAAAACCTGCTTAGGCGCGGGCCGTGCTTTGCCAAAAGTAATTTTACCCAGATCTTTCATTTGCGCTTTCTCCTTTTGCGGGGTTTGACTTCTTTCCAAACGTTAAAATCCTTGTCGCACTCGACCGACCAGAGCATCAGTTTCTG